>Ga0326727_10025871_pt1 | contig 10960 bp, 12 predicted proteins | sample MB2enrmetagenome_FD_207643 | JGI IMG/M metagenome (GOLD analysis project Ga0326727, IMG submission 207643) | Lab enriched peat soil microbial communities from McLean, Ithaca, NY, United States - MB29MY | ecosystem: Environmental > Terrestrial > Soil > Wetlands > Peat | place: USA: New York... | reverse complement strand
CAGATGCGATCGCCTCGCCAATAAGCGAGCTGCGATCCGACTTCGCAAGCAAGCTGCAAACCTTGGTTACCAGTTAACACCATTGCCCGAATCGAACTCATAGGGTGTTGTTCCTCAGGAGTCGGCATGGCGACTGGAATCTCGTGCCCTCCCGCCGGACTGGAGTCCGAGGAAGCTCCCGGAGCTTGGGGCGTTTACGGATACATATTCTGACTTCAGCTAGCAACTCTTGCTGGATGATCGCTTTAGCCTTCCATGAGAAGGCCGGTCGCTGTCAAGTTATTTGAGGTTTGGTAAGTTCATATCTGATGTTTTCCTTTGCCCGGATATCAGGTGAGTTGTGGCTGGCGAGCCGGGTCAGAGCTTTATCGACGGAGGCGACTTCGTCGAGGCGGTCGGGCGAGATGGCGAGGTCGTCGTTCATCTCGACGCGATGGAGGCCGCCGGCTCGGCGGCCAGCCCGGTGCTGGCGGGCGTAGTCGACGAGAACCTGGCGCATGACGTGGGCGGCGAGGCCGATGAACTGGGCGCGGCCGCTCCAGTCGATGTCCTCGCCGGCCTGACGGAGGTAGGCTTCGTTGATGAGCGCGGTGGCCTGGAGGGTGTGGTCGGGGCGCTCACGACGCGTGTAGGCCTGAGCGAGGCGATGGAGCTCGGAGTAGACAAGGGGAAGCAAGCGGTCGGCGGCTCCGGGTTCGCCGGCGTGCATCGCATTGAGGAACTGGGTGACCTCGCCAGGGGCTGATTCCATCGCTGCCCTCGCGAGGGACATGGTACTCTGAAAGCCTAGTCCACGCACCATTGAAATTCCTGGCTGGACTTGCGCGATGAGCAATCAGGACCATGCGCCGGAGCAGCTTTTCGGCGAAGCTCTCGATCTGCTGCCGGGGCAGCGGTCCGCCTTCCTGGATCGGATGTGCCGGGGACAGCCAGCCTTGCGCAAGTTGGTGGAGGAACTGCTCAAGGAGAACGACCGGCTGCAGGGATTTCTGTCGCAGCCGCCCTTCGCGCCCGACGGCAACTCTGCCGATGGCGCGGTGAGCCAGGGTTTGCCGAAGGGGACACGGCTGGGCCGCTACTCGGTTGTCGAGCCGCTGGGGTCGGGCGGCATGGGAGAGGTATTTCGCGCCGTCGACACCGACCTGCACCGCGACGTGGCGCTCAAGGTGCTTCGTCCGGAGCTGGCCGGCGATGCCGAACGCGTGGCGCGGTTCCAGCGTGAAGCGCGCGCCCTGGCGGTGCTCAACCATCCCAACATCTGCACCATTTACGAGATCGGCGAGCAGGACGGTCGTGTGTTCATCGCCATGGAGTTCATGGAGGGGATGACGCTGCGGCAGCGCATGACGCAGACTCCGCTGGAACTGGAAACAGCGCTGACGCTGGCCATTGAAATCGCTGATGCGCTGGATGCGGCGCACACGGCGGGGATCGTGCATCGCGACATCAAGCCGGCGAACATCTTCGTGACCCGCCGGGGCCATGCGAAAATCCTGGATTTTGGGTTGGCCAAGGCGGTCGATACCAAGGCCCGCGGCGATGCGGCGAAGGCAATGGCGGAGCAGCTCACCAGTCCAGGCTCGCCGATGGGGACGGTGTCGTACATGTCGCCGGAGCAGGTGCGGGGCAAGGAAGTGGATACACGCAGCGATCTGTTCTCGTTCGGCGTGGTGCTCTACGAGATGGTGATCGGTGCGCGGCCATTCCAGGGAGAAAGCACGGCGCTGATCTTCGAGGCCATTCTGAATCGGACGCCGGTGGCGCCCACGCGGCTGAATCCGGATTTGCCCGCGGGTCTCGAACACATTATCAATAAAGCACTGGAGAAGGATTGGGATCTGCGCTACCAGCACGCTGCCGAGATTCGGGCGGATCTGAAGCGCCTGAAGCGGGACACGGAGACGGGATGGACGGGTATGTCTTCCGGCGCTCGGGCCGCAGCTGTGCTGCTGGCGGCCAGAGCCGCGAGGAGAATTCCCATTGGGGTGTGGCTGTCCGCCGCGGTTGTGGTGCTGGCCGGCGCCTACATGCTGCGCCCCACGCTCGCGCCACCCCAGGTGACCGGAACCAGGCAGCTCACCCACGACAATAACCGGACGCTCAGCGCATCGCCCTTTAATACCACCTTCAAGCTCCTCACCGACGGTACGCGGATTTACTTCCAGGAGAATCAGAATGAGCAGCTCGCGCTGGGCCAGGTTGCCATCGAGGGAGGGGATTCCGTTCCGGTGGCCGTGCCCTCCTGGTTTGACGGCCTGCACGATATGGCGCCCAATCGTCCCGAACTGCTGGTCGCTGGCCCGCCCATTTCCGTTTACCACCGCGGCCTTTGGAACCTGCCCGTTCCTGGCGGCCAGCCGCGCCGCCTCGGTAACATGCTGGCCTTCGATGCCACATGGTCGCCCGACGGCGCGACCCTCTACTACAGCTCGTACGGATCCATCTTTGCCGCTGACGCGGACGGCAATCATCCGCGAAAGCTGGTCACCGTTGCCGGCAATCCCTTCTGGATACGGCTCTCGCCGGACCGGCGTTTTCTCCGCTTCAGCATCACCGACAACGGGCTAAACACCAGCTCTCTTTGGGAAGTGCGAGCGGACGGCACCTATCTTCGCCGCCTACTGCCCGGTTTCACACGACAGCCCAGCGATTGCTGCGGCAGCTGGACCGCCGACGGCAAGTATTACGTCTTTCAGGCCACCAGAGACGATGTCACCGCGCTCTGGGCGATGCGCGAGGCGGGCGATTGGTGGCATCGCGTGATCCGCGCCCCGGTCCAGCTCACCCCGGGTCTGATCGCCGCCGCCCGACCCCTGCCCAGCAAAGATGGCAAAGAAGTCTTTTTCATTGGCACCGTGCTGCGCGGCGAGCTCACGCGTTACGACCCGAAAACGAAATCTATGCAGCCATTTCTCCCGGGAGTTTCGGGCCAGTTTCTCACCTTCACCCGCGACGGGCAGCACCTCGCCTGGGTTTCCTACCCGGAAGACATCCTCTGGTACGCCCGCAGCGACGGCACGGAGCCTCGCCAGCTCACGTTCGCGCCCATGCAGGCCGCTCTTCCACGTTTCTCGCCCGATGGCACGCAGATTGTCTTCTGCGGCCGCAATCCGGGGTCGCACTACCAGATCGACGTGGTTCCCGTCGACGGCGGGCAACCGGAACCGCTGACATCGGGAGATTCCGACGCGTGGGAGCCCACCTGGTCGCCCGCCGGCGACGCACTCGCCTATGGGCCCAGCTGGGCTGACGCCACAACCGGAAAGACTTCTCTCCACATCGTGAATCTTCGCAGCCGTCAGACCACCGAGGTGCCGGACTCAAGGGGCCTCTACTCGCCTCGCTGGTCGCCCAACGGACGCTACCTGCTCGCCATTCCTCCCCAGGATCCTCGCTTGACGCACCACGACTGGCCCCTGATGCTCTACGACTTCAGTCGGCACGCCTGGCAGGAGCTGATCAAGGCAGCCGGGGTGGCCCAGTATCCCGAGTGGAGCGCGGATGGGAGGTGCGTTTATTTCCATGCGCAAGTGCCGAAGGAAGCTCCGGAACAACGGGTTTGCCTGGCTGATCGAAAAATCGAGACCATCGTGGACATGGGGAGCGGCAACACTCTCGTCTGGGGTTTCGGCATCTGGACCGGCGTTGGTCCTGACGGCTCCATCTACGCCCTGCGCGACATCAGCACCGAAGAGATCTACGCATTGGACGTGAAGTTCCCCTAGATATCCCGTTTGGGTATTGATTGTTGCTGGTACGTCCGGAAACTGCAGCCAAACGCAGGTTTATTGCGGTTGAAGCATAGTGTCGCTGTTCGAGGGATATACGGTACCGGGTGACCACAGTCTTGTCGAACGCAAGCCTGGGTTCTGAACAGTACCATTCGATGAATTCTCTGATTGCATGATCGTAGGTTCGTTGTGAGCTTCGAGACGTCAGGCTGTTCAACACGGCTGACTTCGATTGTCGTGCCCGACAAAGTACTTGAAGTAGTAGACCATCATCGCGTTGCGCAGAGAGAGCGCGACGAAGTAGAAAACGGTGACTGCGAAGAGCGCGATCCACGGGCCGTTCTTCAACGGGTCCGCAAGGTCCTGCCCGATTGAGGACTTCTGTCCGGGCGCCAGCTGGATGCGTTCCTTGGTAGTGAAGAAGGTTACGCTGAGAAAGAGAATCGAGGCCACAGCCAGCGTTCCCATCGTCCATTGATAGCCCTGTGCGTTATTCCCGTGGCCGAAGAATTTGAACATGGGCAGGGCCTGCACGGAGACGACGAAGATCGCCCCCTGCACCAGCACGAAGCGATAGGATTTCGCAGTACAATGCGGACGAGGTCGATGTCATGGATTCGACTCCTGGAGAGGTCACGCGGCTGCTCAAAGCGATGAATGCTGGCGATGCAGCGGCCGCCGATCAGCTGCTGCCTCTCGTGTACAAGGAGCTGCACCGCATCGCCGAGGCGTATATGCACCGCGAGCGGCCGGAGCATACGCTGCAGGCGACGGCGCTGATTCATGAGGCCTACCTCCGCCTAGTGGGCGAAGAGATTGATTGGAAGGATCGCGGTCACTTCATCGGCTTGGCCGCGCATGTAATGCGCCGCGTGCTGGTGGATTACGCGCGCCAGCACAACGCCGAGCGGCGCGCGGGCGGCCTGCAGCGAGTGGAGATGGACTCGAACTTTGCCGTCTCGCCGGAGCGTCTGGACGAAGTGCTGCTGCTGGATAGGGCGCTCGGGCGGCTCAAGGAAAAGAGCCCGCGACAGGCGCAGGTGGTGGAATTGCGCTACTTCGGTGGGCTGGGGGTGGAGCAGATCGCGGCGATGCTGGGAGTTGCGCCGCGATCAGTCAAGCGGGACTGGTCTCTGGCGCGCATGTTTCTCTATCGGGAGCTTCGCCCCGGTGGGCCGCCGCCGGCCGGGGATGCCGAGGAGGATTCGGGCGCGGACGAAAAATAATGTTGCCGGGTGTTGCCCCTTTTCCCCGGCCATGACGCACTCCTAAGTGAATGCGGTGTTCAACATCGCTTTCTAGGAGGAAACGTCATGAAATCGAGTCTCTACACTTTCGCCATTGCTACCCTCGTTGCCATCGCGGCGCTGACGCAGGCGCACGCCCAAACCCATGTTTCTCGCGTCAACGTGCCCTTCGCGTTCGATTGCGGATCACAGCACTTTTCCGCCGGGACCTACACGATCAGCGTTTCCGATAGCCGCGCTCTGACCGTGACCGACTATAAGCACACTGGCATGGTCCTTATTCAGTGGATATCCAATGAGGATTCACCGAAAACGGCATCCTATGTCGCCTTCAGGAAGTACGGAAACAGCTATTTCCTGTCTGCATATCACGCCAAGGGCGGAGTGACCGTCGCATTGGGCGAGTCAGCAAAGGAGCGCAGTCTGATCCGTGAACTCGCCTCGAACCCCACGGATTCCGGAACTGTCCGGCTGGCCATGCTGAACGGTACCGCTTCGGGCCGCTAACATTGAACCAGCGATCAGCACAACCCGATGCCTAGCGGGAGCCACCTTACCCGGCGCGCTCCCGCTCTTGCGTTTGCTCGGGCACCTTCGTCCGGACGATCCCTAAGGCAACTTCACATCGAGCGCGTAGATTTCCTGGAGACTGATGTCGCGAAAGGCGAGGATGGAATCGTCGGGAGCGAGTCCGGTCCACCAGCCAAAGTTACCAAAGGCGAGAGGACCAGCGTCGGCGAGATCGGCGATGTGCTGGAGTCTGCGATCGGCGAGACAGATGCGGTAACGGGAGAGCCCGGCGGTGTAAGGGTCGATGAAATAGACGCATTTGCTGTCCTGGCTCCAGCTGGGATAGCCCCAGTTCTGCGTGACCAGATCCTGCCACTTCTCCGTGGAGAAGCCGTAGACGAGGAGTTTGCTGGCATCGATGGTGCCGGCCAGCAGATAGCGCCCATCCAGGGACCAGCGAGGGGAAAACAGGCCCGCGATACCGGGAACGTCCGTCACCTGGCGGGTGGCGAGGCTGAGGATGCGGATGTTGTTGGCCTTTGCCTGCCGATCGATAACCGGAGTGTCCCCGATGCTGGAAGAGGGGATATTGGTGTACATAGGGGACAGGTAGAAGAGGTCGAACCGAAAACCACGTGAGTTGCCGTGTTATTCCTATAGCTTTTTTGTCCCCTATATCCCCTTCAAGTGCACTAAAACCATCAAGGGCCGGTAGGGAAAACAGGGATCCCCGCCTTTTCGATACAGATTTGCAAACCTGAACTTGAGGTCTTGATTCGCGGGGTACAGCGGGGACAAGTTGGGGCGGTTTCGGAGCCGTCGCGCCCCCGGCGCAGAGGCCGTTTTGGGGTTCTGGGGGCGGCGGAAAAGGGAGCCGGCGGGCGCGTCAGAGAACCATCCAATCGACCATGAACCAGGGCATCAACCTCCCGACCCGGCAAAAAGAGAAAAAGAAGAGCAGATCTACATATAAGGAAGACAGAGTGCTTCACGCACTCTCATCCTGCCCGGCCCAACAACTCCACAAGCAACAACAACCAGATCATCCCCATCAGGCATAGCTCCTGCGCAAGCGGGAGCCCAGATCGTGATGTTCACTCGAGCTTGCCCGCTTTCTATAGAACGAGAGAGCCAGCAGAAGGCGCGGTGCTGAGCCTGAGTGCTGAGCCGGCCCATGAATGGAGCTTGGGCCTGGCGTTGCTCACCCCGCACATGTTCCTGTGCGCAACGCTCCTGGTGATTTTGAACCGTTGCGCAGGAGATGGACCGCGGCGGGGAGGGCGCGGAAGCGGTGCGGAGCAGGAGCAACTGGGTAGCCTACAGCTTCCCCGCCCGCGCGTGCGCGAGAGTTTTTGTGTGCGGCAGGACGGAGAACCCTGGTTGTACTCCCTGGAGTACGGCGCCACGTCGGCCAGGATGCGCAGCTTATGAATGTCCGGGTAGTCCTCGGGGTTGAGTTCTTTCAGCTCCGGTGAAGCGCCTCATAGCTGGTGCCAGTCGGGCGTAACCATCGTCGACCTGGACATACGGGATCGCCGACCTTGAAGTTGGTCATGTAGTCGTCGCCGGGGAGCCAGGACGGCATGGTATTGGGGATCTCGTTGGCCTGAGGAGTTCCTGGCCACGCTGGATGAAACGGCGGAGCGGTTCTGAATAGCCGAAGTGTTCCTTGAGAGAAGGCGATGGTCCTAGACCTGCACCCAGTTCCCGTTCGTAATAACGACGGGAGATGTTGTCAGCCTGGAGCTTTGGATCTGGATCCTACTGAGTACATACTCATCGTGGAATCAAATTTACGCAGTTGTGGTCCTGATCACTTGACATCAAGGGCCAACAAGAGGATAAGTATATGGGCACAGAGTTGAAAATGTTTGCCTCCCTTCCGTCTTCCTATCTCTTCGGCCAGAGCATGGGCCGGCTATTCGGCTCCGGCATCCACGAGGCCCGCAAGACGGCCGGTCTGTCCATCGAGGAAGCTGCCCGCTTGTCCGGTATGGAGATCTCTGAGTGGATGGCCATCGAGGACGGCTGCGTGCCCCAGGACGTAAACCAGTTGCGGGCCATGGCCGACGCGATGGAGATTAACTTCGACAAAATCGCCAACATGGTCCTGCTCTGCCGGGCGGCTTGGGAGCTGTAATCGGGGCGCGCCCCTGGCGCGCCGTACTTATAAGTAGATAGACTCACTTCTGAAGAGAAAGGAGGTGAGTCCGATCATCACTGTCAACAACGAGGAAGTCAAGCGCATGAATTTGAACGTTCTTGTCCAGTTGCACAACGCCTTCAAGGCGGCGACGGCCGCCCGCGGCCAGAACATGACCGACGAGTTGCTGAAGTTTATCCGCAGCTACGTCGATAAGCACTCATCGAAACCAGCAAGGCGGCGCAAATGAAACGGGCTGCCCTTTATATGAGGGTCTCGAGTCTGGATCAGCATCCCGAGACCCAGCTTCACGACCTGCATCAGATGGCCGCCCAGCGCGGCTATGAGATCGTGTAGGAATACACGGACCGGATCTCCGGCGCGAAAGCCAAGCGGCCGGGTCTCGATCAGATGATGACCGATGCCCGCCGCGGACGCTTCGATGTGGTCCTGGTCTGGGCCTCGGACCGGATCGCCCGGTCCGTGAAGCACTTCCTCGAAGTACTGGACGAGTTGAACCGGCTCAACATCGAGTTCGTGTCGTTCCGTGAGCAGATCGACACCGGCGGCCCGTTGGGCCGCGCCATCGTCGTCATCATCGGGGCGATTGCTGAGTTGGAACGCAACCTGATCATCGAGCGGGTGCGCGCCGGCATGCGGCGGGCCAAACTGGAAGGCCCATCCATCGGCCGCCCCGCACTCGTTCTGGACCGAGAGGCCATCCTGCGTGATCGCCATCAAGGGCAAAGTCTCGGTCAGATAGCCAGGGCTCACCGCATCAGCCGCGCCACCGTTCACAAGATCGTCCACTCAGAAATGGCATCTGAACAGGGCGTTCAAAAAGGGTACCGAAAACCCGCCGCCTAAACCCAACTAAATCAATGGCCGGATCGAGGCGATCCGGCCGTTCACAAACGTATAGGTTAGGAGACGCGGAAGACCTCGATGGATGCGGGCCTGGAGAAAGGAAAATACAGTTCCTTAATGCCCCTCAGGGACGAAGCCAAATTCATAAGCTGGTTCGTAATCAACGTCCAAAAGCACTCTCGTACGCCTCGTACTGCTTCACAAGTCTGATCGCAACTTGAGAGGCCAGTTCCGCAGTCGTAAAGCTCTTGCCTAATTCCTTTAGCTGCCATACGACGCTTTGGCCTTCAGCCCGCGGCTCCAACGACCATATTTCAGCCGGAACAGGCGATACGTCTTCCAGGAACACGCCTTGGGGACCGGAGGCGTTCCGGTCAAAACGTATGTTGCATGTCTGAGGGATTCCATGGCGGATGCCCTTATCGATAAAGATCGCCGCCACATTCTTCAATTGCAGAAAGTCTGGGTAGGGCGCGCTATACGGCGCCCACGCGAATGGATTGCCATCGATTGCCTTGCCCGCTGTTAGAACTCTTGTCGCGTCCTTTAAACGCTGCCATTCCGCACTTGCTCCGCGGGCAATCACTTCCTCGGCGTTCCAGAGTTTATTCTGCTTAGCTTCACGTTCGCTCAGAAAATCATCTAACTCGCTACTTGCCAACTCTTCGTCGTCTGCGGCATTCGTTGCGCGAATTGCCTTTTCAATTCCTGTAACTTCTTCGTTGCTTAATTCAGGAAACTGACGCCGCTTCTGCCCAGACAGCGTGCCGTGGTTCTGGAGAATAAACCGGACGAGCAAGGAGGCCCGCGCATTTGGCATGTCCACGATTGCCTGGACCGCGGCCATAGCTTTATCGAAGACCTCGATGAACTCAATCTCTTCTTTGAGATCCTTGTGGATAGTCTCGGCAACGGCTTCGTAAAGATATTCTGCCTGTGGTGTCGCATCGTAGTAGCGATATAGCTTTTCCGTTGCGTTCAGAACAGTGAGTCGCCGCTGATCGTCCATTTCGTACTTGATCCACGGCATGATTTTGCTGGAGAACGCATTCAAAGCGGCGTCATAGGCTTTCGGCGATCGCAGCATGGCCGCGGAAACAGGGAACAGAATGCCTTGGGGAGCAAACCCCAGTTTTGCCAGGCTACGATGAATAAGAAAGCGATGGATTCGACCGTTCCCATCTTCAAAAGGATGGATATAGACGAATCCGAAGCCTGTGATTGCAGCCGCACAAACAGGATCGACTTTCCCGTCTTCAATGCGGGAGGCCATGCGCATCCATCCATCCATGAGGCCAGGCACATCTTCTGGCTTCGGACAGATGTAATGGACAATTTCGGTGAAATTGGACGCGGTTTGGCCGACGTAGTTTTGAATTGTGCGCCAATCCTTCTGGGCATAGCGACGATCAACGATGGAGTTCTGCAGGTCCACGAAAGCCTGCTTATCGCTGACGTCGAAATTCTCTGCTCGCCCAAGTGCTGCCACAAATCGCAGCGTCCTGTCCGTGCTTGGCACCTCACCTTCGATGGCAAAAGAGGATTTGGTTTCCTTCGTGAATAGGTAGTGAACCGCGCGGGCTAACAAGGCGGGGTCTGCGCCTTTAACAATGTTCTTCGCTTCTTCTCTCAATTGCTGTTGCATGGCAGCGTTCAATCGGTCAGTGCGACGAATCATCGGGCAGTAATCGCGATTGCCCAGAAGATTGTCGATCACACGTTGTCGACGGATGCGGATGCCGGTTGCTGTGATGTGCAACGCAGGGTCAAGCAGGAGAACGTTTTCGGTGGGTGGAACGTCTGGCACTTCCATCGTTGCGCCGGTCAGGAATTCGTAGAGATACCAGGCGCGCCGTGCATACTTGCCGACAGGCTCACTTTTTATCCAGGCCTCAAAAGCCTGACGATCGACCTCTTCAAAGAAAGCTGACATCACGTTTAGGTCAATCGGTTCGTAGCGCATGGCAAAGCGGAGATGCCCGAACAAGTCGGTGGGTCCGTATGCCAGCGGATACTGCTCGAGAACTGTTCCATCTGCAATTCTCGTTTTCCGCGCACCCCGGATCGCTTCGGAACGAACCGCGGGACGAACAACGGCCAGCCCAAGCTCTTCTATAAGCCAGTGAAGCCCGATCACCTTGGCATCCGATTTCGGCTTGGAATCACTAAAGTCCATGGGAAAATGCCCCAAAGTACGCCTTTCTATTGGAAAATGCTAAACGGATATAGAGATCAAATCATCCAAAATCGCTAAAGTCAATCCGAAAACACTAAGGTTTAGCCAATTTCATACATAAACACTAAACGCGAGAGACTCAAAGCCAGCACAAGAGAAGATTAAGTCACTAAAGTTCTGTAGAAGCGGGACAGGTGGCGAGGGGGAGCGAGCCACCTGAGGGTTCTCCTTAGGATGTTGTTTGTTGGAACGACATTCCGAGAGGAGGACATGAGGATGGCTCGCA
>Ga0326727_10025869_pt1 | contig 10961 bp, 10 predicted proteins | sample MB2enrmetagenome_FD_207643 | JGI IMG/M metagenome (GOLD analysis project Ga0326727, IMG submission 207643) | Lab enriched peat soil microbial communities from McLean, Ithaca, NY, United States - MB29MY | ecosystem: Environmental > Terrestrial > Soil > Wetlands > Peat | place: USA: New York... | reverse complement strand
TCATGGAAATTTGCAGGATTGACGTCAGTCAACAGGGGCTTGGGCGCCACCGAAAACCACCTTTCATCTTCACTGCCACCCCAAGTGTACTCCTCGGCATCACAGTTCAAAACGCGTTCAGAACAGGAAGTCACCAGCGCTCTCCATCGCGTAAAACCCCCAACGCCTGCCGCTCTTATGTATAATCTCGCTTTCGGAAATGCATTTTCCTAAACGGGCTGGACACTCAGACGGGATTGCCTGCGCTATTGATGCGATTCATACCCCTGTCGGGGATGGAGACGACCGAACATGAAACTTCTCGGAATTGACGTCGGGACTGGCGGTACACGCGCACTGATTATCGACGAAAGCGGCAAAGTGATTGCCTCGGCTTCCGAGGAGCATCAACCATTCGCCTCTCCGAAGCCGGGTTGGGCGGAGCAAGATCCGCACGATTGGTGGCGAGCATGCGGAATCGCCGTTCAGAAGGCCCTGAAGGCCTCAGGCATCGACGGCAGCGAAATCGCATGCGTCGGGTTCTCCGGGCAAATGCACGGCGCGGTGCTTCTCGACGCCAACAGCGAAGTGATTCGTCCCGCTCTCATTTGGTGCGACCAGCGCACCGAGAAACAAGCGCAAGGGCTATCCGAATCGATTGGGACCGAGCGATTGATTCACCTCACGTGCAATCCGCCCTTGACCAACTTCACTCTGACGAAATTCCTCTGGGTTCGCGAAATTGAGCCGCAGAATTGGCAACGAGTTCGCTACGTCATGCTTCCGAAAGACTATGTTCGGTTCAGACTGACGGGTGAACGCGCTATCGACATGGCGGACGCTTCGGGAACGCTGCTTCTCGACGTAGCCAACCGAAGCTGGTCCGACGAAGTGCTCGCCAAGACCGGGATCGACAAGCAACTGCTTCCCGCCCTGTTCGAATCGCCCGACGTTTGCGGGCACATCTCGGCGGAAGGAGCCAAAGCTACGTCGCTCAAGCAAGGCACGCCGGTCGTCGCTGGCGCGGGAGATCAGGCGGCGGGCGCAACGGGCATGGGCATCGTGCGGCCGGGAGCGGTGAGCGCGACAATCGGAACGTCGGGAGTTGTCTTTGCAGCGACCGACCGGCCCGCTCTCGACCCGCTCGGGCGCTTGCACACTTTTTGCCACGCGATTCCCGGCCGTTGGCATGTCATGGGCGTTACGCAAGCCGCCGGATTGTCGCTGCGATGGTTCCGCGACAATTTCGGAGCAGGCGCCGATGACGGGCGCGATCCCTACGACCGGCTTGCGGATGAGGCTGCGAAAGTACCCGCGGGAGCAGAGGGAGCTTTCTGGGTGCCTTACTTGATGGGCGAACGGACTCCTCACTGCGATCCCAATGCTCGCGCGGCTCTTGTCGGCTTGTCGGCATCGCACACGCGCGCGCACGTGATACGGGCAATCCTGGAGGGCGTCGCGTTCAGCTTGAAGGACACGTTCACAATCTTCAGCGAGTTGAAGCTTCCCGTTGAGTGCATTCGTCTCGGCGGCGGCGGCGCGCGGTCGAAACTTTGGCGGCAGATTCAGGCGGACATCTATGGCCACGAAGTGGAAATTGTCGAAGCCGAAGAAGGCGCCGCATACGGCGCTGCGATTCTCGCGGGCGTCGGCGCAAAGGCCTGGACGACGGTCGATCAAGCTTGCGAAGCCATCGTTCGAATCGCGCAAAGAGTAGCCGCCCAACCGGACATCGCCGCTCTCATGAAACACAACTATCACAACTATCGAAGGATCTATCCCGCGCTGCGCTCGGTGTTCGAGCTTTGATTCGGAGCCGTCCCGTTGCTTCGCAGCGACGAAAGCTATCGAGAGGAGATTGAGATGAGCAAACTGCGTGTCGTGTTTTTCTCGTGCCTTCTGATTGTCGTGTTGGCGATGGCGGGGAGCGCCTTCGCTCAGTGGGAGCCGTTGAATCCCGTAACCGCCGTCGAGAAAACGGCTGATGGCGCGACCATCACCATGCAGACGGGAACGCTCCGGCTCCAGGTATGTTCCGACTCCATCATCCATATTCTCTACTCGCCCACGTCCCAAACTCCTGACACGCTGCAAATTGCGGTCGTGAAGACTTCGTGGCCAGCCACGCAGTGGACTTTGCAGACCACCGACAGCGAAATCACGCTCGCAACATCGCAGATGAAAGTTACCGTGACGCGCAAGGACGGATCGATCGCCTACGCAGATTTGTCAGGCAAGCCGCTTTTCACGGACTATGGCAGATCGTTGACGCCCGTGGAAGTCAACGGCGAGAAGACGTATCGCTCGGAAATGTGGACGAATCTGTGGGGCTCCACGGAAGGTTTCTACGGGCTGGGCCAGCACCAGGCCGGCGTTTGGAATTATCACGGCGAATCGGTGGATATCTCGCAGGACAACACAAATATTTCCATCCCTTTTTTTCTCTCGACGAATGGCTACGGCATCTTCTGGAACAATTCATCGCGAAGCCGCTTCAATAACAGGTTCGTGCACGCGTTGTATCTCAGTTCCGAGGTGGCCGACTCGGTTGACTACTATTTCCTATACGGCCCCGACTTCGACAAGATCATCGCCGGATACCGCGAACTGACGGGCGCCGCTCCGATGTTTGGCAAATGGGCCTACGGTTTCTGGCAATGCAAGAATCGCTATTCCTCGCAGGAAGAATTGCTCGGCGTGGCGCACAAGTATCGTGAGATGCACATCCCCGTGGACAACATCGTCCAGGACTGGTTCTGGTGGAACACGATGGGAGAGCCTGTTTTCAACAAGAACTATCCCGACGCAAAGGGAATGATCGAGGACCTGCATCGTAACAATTTTCATTTAATGATTTCCGTGTGGCCCTACTTCCGCCCTGGCTCTCCCGTTTACGACGACATGGACAAGAATGGATATTTCATCGCCAAGACTCAGGTCAGCGGATTCCATCCTGCCGGGCAGGCTCTTTACGACGCGTTCAATCCCGATGCGCGCAAATATTACTGGGATCTGATGGACAAGGCTCTCTTCCAAATCGGCGCGGATGCGTGGTGGCTCGATACGGACGAACCTGAAACCGAAGGCCGTGAAACCAATATCCTCGTTACCAACAAGGTCGCTTTGGGAAGTGGCGCGCGATTTGCAAACCTCTATCCCTTGATGACGACCACCGGCGTCTATCAGGGACAACGCGCCGCCTCGGATCAAAAACGCGTTTTCATTCTCTCGCGTTCCGCGTTTGCAGGCAGCCAGCGCAACTCCATCGCAGCATGGTCGGGCGACGTTGAATCCAACTGGTTCAGCCTGGCGCGCCAAGTCCCCGCCGGCTTGAACTTCGATATCTCCGGCATTCCCTACTGGACCACCGATATCGGCGGATTCATTCTTGGCCATCCCGACGATCCTGCCTATCGCGAACTTTTCGTCCGCTGGTTCGAATACGGCACGTTCTGCCCCATTTTCCGCGTGCACGGAACACGCACGCCGAACGAAAATGAGCTTTGGTCATACGGGCCGGAAGCGCAAACCATCCTCACAAGTTTCGACCGTCTGCGTTACCGCCTGATGCCGTATATCTACTCGCTTGCGTGGAAAACAACGAGCGAAGGTTACACGCCGATGCGCGGCCTGGTCATGGATTTCCGCACCGATGTGCGCGCGCAAAACGTCGGCAACCAATTCATGTACGGCCCGGCATTTCTGGTGAATCCCGTCACGGAACCTGGCGCAACTTCGCGCAAACTCTATCTGCCGAAAGCGAAGTGGTACGATTTTTGGACGGGGCAATCTCTCGACGGAGGCGTTGAAATTGACGCGCAAGCTCCTCTGGAGCGGATTCCGCTCTATGTGCGCGCAGGCTCAATTCTTCCCATGGGACCGGATGTCGAATACGCCGCGGAAAAGCCCGCCAACCCCGTCGAGTTGCGTGTTTATCGCGGCGCCGATGGCGCGTTCACGCTCTATGAGGATGAGAACGACAATTACGACTACGAGAAGGGCGCTTATGCGACGATCCCGTTTGTGTGGAACGACGCGCAGCAAACGCTGACGATCGGCGAACGCCAGGGAAAGTTCCCTGGAATGTTGGAGAAGCGCACCTTCCTAGTGGTCTTCGCCGGTTCGGACCACGGAACAGGCATCAATCCAACATCGCAGCCCGACAGGGTTGTCCAATACTCGGGGATGCCGGTCACGGTGAAGCCTTAGCAATCGTGACAAGCTCACGCCGGGAATATACAAACAAGCTTGGTGCGGACACACCTCTCCACGCGGCAGAATTATTGGCTGGTTCCTGAGAAATGCAGCCGCTTTCTCAGCGCGTTCTTAGGCCCTATTTTCCGTCAGGTTAGCTTGCCGGAAAGCGCGCGATCTGCGGGCTGGCGCCGCAATTACCTGGAATGGCCGCCCTCGCATCTTGATTGAGCGCGATGCGTTCCGGAGCAAGCTTTCAAACTCTCGATCGGAAATCATTCTCTCTTTGGCTGGGATCTTGCTATTCAACGACACAACTGCCTCCAAGCGTCTTTTCGCTCTTGAATTCACACGTGGCCCACTGCGTTGGCGAGATCTTAGAGATGGCTCGCGAGGTTGTCAAGATTTTTTTAGGCTCATGCCTGCCTTCCCCGGTGGTCATGGCCGCTCCTGGTTCCCCTTGCAGAACGCCCCTCGGCACTTTAGTCTATCGGCGTAATGAAGCCCGATTTCCTTATTCTCGGCGCAATTTGGTACATCGTTTTTCTTTTCTCGACCACGTGCCACGAAGGCGCTCACTCCCTCGCGGCAAAACTCGGCGGCGACCCCACTGCATTCAACGAAGGGCAAGTGACGCTCAATCCCATTCCACACATCCGCCGGTCGATTGTCGGCATGGTGATCGTGCCGATCGTTTCCTACTTCTACGCGCATTGGATGCTCGGCTGGGCCAGCGCCCCGTACGACCCGAATTGGCAGCAGCGTTACCCTAGGCGCGCGGCGTGGATGTCGCTGGCGGGCCCGGGCGCGAATTTTGCTCTCGTGATTCTTGCGGCGATTGCGATTCGCGGCGGGATGTTCTTCCATTATTTTCAAATGCCCGCATCGGCGAACTTCACGCGCGTCACCGAAGCAGCCGTTCCGGGAGACGCAGCGTTTGCAGCCACGTTTTTGAGCATCCTTTTCGTCCTCAATCTTCTTCTCGGAACGTTTAACCTTCTTCCTGTTCCACCGCTCGACGGCAATATGGGCATCACCATCTTCATGAGCGAGGAGAAGGCTGTGCGCTTCATCGACTGGACGCGCAATCAGGGCTTCGGAATGATTGGATTGATCCTTGCGTGGTACGTATACGATAAGCTGTTCGACTATATTTTCCGCTTCTCTCTCGCCGCTCTCTACCCCGGCTCCTCCTGGGGTTAAGGAGAGATAGCATGTGCATTGGACCGTCGCTTCTCGCCCGGAATGATCGTTTGGCCTTTGATTCAGATCGTCCGATGCATCACAGACAAAGGGGGGCCACCCACGATTCATCCGAGCTTCATGTTCGAAACCCAGCCCTCGAAAGTCGTGGAACAAGCAGATTGCACATGAGTATTTCCAAAAAGCTTCAGCGATTCGACTACACGCGCCGTGTCGCTGTGACAACAGACTCTTGTCGGGACGCCTTTTCGAATTCTTGTTGCAAACAGCTCCCTGGCACGAGTGTCATATTCTGGAATGCTGTATCCAATCAAATGAACCTCGTTTGAGATCTCAAGTGCTTCCCCAGCCTGGGACCAGAGAGAATCCCAAAAGCCTTCCCACTCCCTGCCAAACGATGTTTGAGTGAAGAACTTCTTTTTAGCGGTGGGCATAATTAGGCATTCAATGCTTACTCGTGCGTTATGACTCCGCGGATCTGATGCGTTGCTGTATCCCAAGTATTCGACTTCTGGAGTGGCAATGACAGGGCGTTGACTCAAGGACATCTCCCCGAGATTCAATTGGCTAAAACCACCGAGGTTGCCTTGAAATGGTTCGCCGCGCCAATTCGTGCTGCCGTGTAGTTTAAAAAGCTTGCAGGGAGAATCCCCCGAGGTTACCCCGTCGATTTCAAATCCGTATCCTTTTCCGATATTCCATTTACCGAATCTCCTCACTTCCCGGTCAAGCGTCAAGTCGTAGTTGAAAGTGATTACCGCATCTCCTGGTGCTAGCACATCAGAAGCGAAAATCCTGTAAAGCTCTGCGGGCTGAGAACGCAACGAAGCGAAGTAGAAGCGAATCATATCCGTCACAGCAAATCGAAGTTGCCCGAGTATGGCTTTCTGCGAAATAGACTCTCTCGTTCTCGGTTCTTCCTTCAAAAATGCTTCGATACGCTTATCCAAATCAGTGAGCACAAGTTCAAATGATTTAGTCAGGTCGAATTCCGCATTCATCGTATCAACAGCAATTCGAAAATAGTGACCTTCCGGGAAAGCCGCGCGTGCCCAACGTTCCATGGCGCGCCACAGCTCACTCGCAAGCGGGTATCCTGCGTGGACAGAAGCGCCAGCGCCGAAAACAAACGTCCTCATCGTGCCTTGAAAATAGCACGACCAGACTGGAGAGAAAAGGCGTTGGCCTTGGAAGCGTGCCCCTCATTGCTTCCAAAGGTTGACCTTTTGGCCCGTCAGTCGGACTCGACGCGAGCGACGGCAGCGATTGGTTCAAAGGCGCACAGTGATTGTTGAAGGTACAGCCGAGCTTCTGCAAAAGCCGCGCGGAAAAGCCTTAAGCGATTGATCTAGCAACCGTTAGCTCCAAGCCCCCTTTGGCATTGCTCCTGCATTAATCGCGCACGAGGCGATGCGATGAGCGTTTACGCGGACCAATTGAACAGCTATCGAGTGGAAGCGTCGGGCTGGGACGCAAGCGAAAATTTCTTTGTCGAGAATGCGTCGCTTACATGGGGAACCGATGAGGTGGAGGAAATCCATCTCCGGTGCACCCTGAAGGAAGGGAGCATCGTTTTTGTGCGGCTCATGCGGCCGTTGACGAGCGACGACATCAACACCATTCCCATTCCATATCAGGTCCTGCGAGTGTTCCCCAGAGACGTAAATGGACACGCGCGAATTCAATTGCGGCAGCTTCGCCCGCAATGCAATTCGAATCGAACGGAAACTACCGAAAGAGACGTGACAGTTAAGATTGCCTAACCCTCCCCGCGCCGCGCGATTACAATTCTTACGCGCGATTTGGCTCGCAAGACGGCTTCCGAAAATTCCTCTTTGAGACTCCGATTCCAGTTTGGAACTCCTTCCAGCTCAGATTAAAGATTCCCAAAACAAAAATGAAACATGGCGTGCCGGAACTCTACCCCCCGCTCGCCACCAACTTGAACATTTCAAAAAAGTTACGAGCAGTTGCGGCGAGTGTGGCGTACCCGGTTGCGCGAATACTTCGTTCGGGCGCACTAAGATGCGATCTGGCACATGCCTTGCCTCTACAAGAGTGTCATTTTTCGCGTTGAGGGGGGCCCGCACCAATGGCAAGGAATAATCTGAATGTGTGCGTCCTGGATGACGAACAGGACCAGGTAGAACTAGCAGTTGACCGTCTCGAAAGGGCCGGCTTTTCCGTTGTGGGAACAACCAATCCTCAGGATGCATTGCAGAAAGTAAAGATGGGTGGATGCCGCGTGGTCCTCGCCGACTTCAAAATGCCGGCAATGGATGGCCTGACGTTTCTGCAAAAGACTCTGGAATGCGATCCGGGAATGTACGTAATTCTCGTCACCGGCTATTACTCCGTGGATTCCGCGATCGAAGCCATCAAGCGCGGCGCCTACGATTACTTGTGCAAGCCGATCGACTTCACGCGGCTCGCAAAGACGCTGGATGAAATCGAGGACCTATTCTCGCGGCGTTCCGAGATTCGGAACCTCGAGGAAAAGCTGTTTCAAAACCTGCAATTTCACGGCATCGTCGGGAAAAGCCCGGCGATGATCGAAGTGCTCGAGCTTGCGAAGAAAATCGCGCGGCACTACACGAACGTGCTCCTCTCCGGCCCAACCGGTTCCGGCAAGGAACTGGTCGCGCGCGCGCTGCACCAACTCAGCCCCGTCGCACAGGAGCGATTTGCCGTGTGCAACTGTTCGGCGTTGGTCGATACGCTGCTCGAAAGCCAGCTATTCGGGCACGTTCGCGGCTCCTTCACAGGGGCAACGGAAACGCGCCCAGGCTTATTCGAGTACGCGAATGGCGGGACCGTTTTCCTCGATGAAGTCGGCGAAACGTCGCTGCAAATGCAGGCGAAGCTGCTCCGCGTGATTCAGAATCGGGAGATCCAGCGCGTCGGCTCGCCCGAAGTGAAGAAAGTAAACGTGCGAATGATTGCCGCGACAAATCGCGACCTGCGCGCCGAAGTCCTTTCCGGGCGTTTTCGCGAAGACCTTTTCTACCGGCTCAGCAGCATCGAGATTCGCGTGCCCGGTTTGACGGAGCGTCCCGAAGACATTCCCATCCTCGTGCAGCACTTTCTGAAGAAATACAGCCAAGCCTACGAAAAACCGCTGCAGGGACTTACACGCCGCGCGCAGATTGCGCTTCTGCAACACGACTGGCCTGGAAACGTGCGGGAGTTGGAGAACGTGATTTCAAGCGCCGCGATCAAGGCAAACGCTGGCTTTGTGGATGTCACGGACCTTCCGGAGCTTCTCCAGAAGCCGCGCCGCACCAGCGCGTCGTCCCAGGAGCTTTGGCGGCCGCTCCCGCTCGACGAGGTACGCCGAATCCACATTCAGCGCGTGCTCGAAATGTGCCACGGAAACCGCGTGCGCGCCGCGCAAGTGCTTGGAATCGGCCGCACAAGTCTCTACCGGTTCCTTAAACGGTCCACGCCGCGCGTTGCGGCTGCTTCCAGCAACGTCGCATAGCACTCTGGTGCTGTTTCATTCGCGCACATTGTTTCATCCCGTGGCAGGCTCGCTCGCCGCCTGATCCCGCAACTTGTGCGTTTTGTGCTCGCTGCCAGCGGCGCCGTTGGCCTTCGGGGTGCTCGCCAATGTCCGGGAATCATAATGGCGAGCACAAGCGCAAACTCCGGGTTACTCTCGCCAGTTCAATACCGGGAAAAGAGGCGAGAACCTCGTGTTGCTTTGGAGCTGCCAATCGAAGTTTCTGGATTCAATCACACGGGACGATTCTTCACCGAGATTACATTAACTTCCAATGTGAGCGACAACGGTTGCGGATTCGGCCTGCACACCGAAGTGGACAATGATGCAGTCGTGGCAATCCGCCCGATTCAACAGCAGGAAGGCGCCCCATGTGAGGTCCGGCGGGTGTTGTTTCGGGTTGCGCACGTCAGGCAGACGGAAGATGCCTGGACGTTAGGCGCCGCGAAATTGGATCAGGACAAGGTGTGGTCCTTCGATTCTCTCAGGTGAAGCGGCCGGCAAGTTCTGGAATTCGATCTCTCCCATGCACCCACCCCGGCGGCGCGTGGCTCGACCGAGCGGGCCACGCGCCGCTTCCTCCTCGCCAGTCGTGCGCTGCGGAGTGAAGCGGTTTCAAACGGATGAAGCGCCCGCGCGCTCAGTTGCCCCCGCTTGTGTACGATGCATTGCGCATCAACGAGCTTGGGACCGACACGGTGGAATCCAAACGCACAAGCAGTCCTGTTTGCGCCGGCAATTCCACTTCTTTGCCCTTCTTCGCGACTACGTACGCGGTCCCACCCGCGAGCCCGAACACGGTGCCACGCAGGACGTGGCTGAAAATAAGCCCCACGCTCGAGCCGCCTGCCGTGCCAATGCCGACATCCTCGATGTCACCCGCGACGCTGTGTTTCTGCTCGATGACTACGCCTTCCACCGTCTTAACGTCTTTTCGTTTCTTATTCGCATCCGTGGCGCCGTTGTAGACCGAAAGTATGCTCATTTTCGCAGGGAATATGCGGCTCTCGATCTCGACGGAATTGAAGACGAGGTTCATCGATGCGCCGCCGCGAAACATCGAAAACATTTTCGGGCGGTTCACGCTGGTTACGGTTCCGTGAACCTTCGCTCCGGCGGGAAGCACAAGCTGGCTCCCCATGAACACAGGTTCGGCGACAATGGCGACAAAGGGATCGCCATCGTGGGCAACGGTTGTGCTGAGCCCGTTGACAAGACTGAGACGCACTTGTGTCCCGGGAATGACTTGAGTCGATTGGGCGTGAACCGCCGAGGCGAGGAACAAAACTGCCAACACTACGGCGCACAAATTGGCGAAACGCTTCATGCTTTCCTCCGTGGCTCGGCGCGATGGCCGGGCTTGCCCCGTGTCGTGGGGTATATCCGCTGGCGCTGCGGTATGGGTGCGGAGGTAGCACCCTGTAGATAAGATAGCGCAACTCCGCGGAAGGTTGCGCCGGAATCAAGCGCGGTAGTTCCTAATCGCCATCCCCACACGCACTTCCGAGCCATCCACGCCCTGAACGTATGCTTGGCAAGGCACCTGGAAAACCACTGGGCGGGATGGAGTTGTCGGCAAACGGGCGATGTTGCGTAACGGTCACTATTGTATTGGTGTCAATGTCCTGTCATGGGGCGCCGGCAAGAGTGAACTAAATGGTAGGCTTTGTTTATGCAAGACAGAACCAAGCCGCTGTTGATAGCTGCGGGCCTCTCGCTCCTTCCAGCCTTGTTTCTCTTCCCTGTTGTTGCCATGGCGCGCTTTGGACCCAGCGGTCCCGCGAATGTGTGGCCTGTCGCGCTTTATGTTCCTATGGCCATGTGGATGCAAATTCTGTCGATCAAGCGTCTGCTTGGCATGTACCGCCGAGGTTCGGACCCGATCCTCCTCGCGATTCTTCCGCTTGGATTGGTTTCACTTTTCAACTACGCCTTGGAAGGCGCACTTTTCATCCTCTTGATGCCGGCTTTGCTTTATCGCTTCATTTAGTCCTGCTCCAGAATCCTAGCGAATCCAATCAAGCGTGTTTTACCGTTCGCTTTCGCGCTGGAAAGCTGTGTGCTAGACTCCGCAGAGCGGTCC
>Ga0326727_10025868_pt1 | contig 10961 bp, 21 predicted proteins | sample MB2enrmetagenome_FD_207643 | JGI IMG/M metagenome (GOLD analysis project Ga0326727, IMG submission 207643) | Lab enriched peat soil microbial communities from McLean, Ithaca, NY, United States - MB29MY | ecosystem: Environmental > Terrestrial > Soil > Wetlands > Peat | place: USA: New York... | reverse complement strand
ACGGCGAGCCAGGCCGTCGATGCCCCCACCGTCAGGTGCCAGGGCTGCAGGCCCGAGCCGCCACCCGTCGTCGGCGTGGCGCCGACAGGGTAGGCGACCTGGGCCACCTGGGCCGAACCTGAGGAGCCGAACCCGGCGACCCTGACGCCGCCGCCGACCCTGAGATTGAGGCCGCCCATCAGGCCTTCTTAATTACGCCTGCGGCGGCACCGACGACGATGACGAGGACGAGGACCCCGGCGCCGAAGAAGAACCCCTTCTTGAACTCGGCGGACCAGCTCATATCTCCTCCAATCCCTGCAGGAGTGCACCGGACGGGATGACGAGGCCCTCGACCACGTTCAAGAGGCCCGGCGAGGCGGCGATGGTGCCCCAGGGGGCGCCCTCGAACTCAATCGTGGTGCCAGGCGAGGTGGACTGCGCCACCTCGTAGGTGTCGAGGAGCCCGAGGTTGATCTGGTTGAGCGAGGTCTTCCTCGACCAGACGAGGACGCCGGTCGGACGGGTGAAGCCGCCGCCGTAGCCGAAGACAATCGCCATGTCGTCCTTGAACTCGTCAAGCGAGCAGTCGACAATGCCGATGCCGTCGATGTAGATGCGGATGACAGACGGCCAACCGTCGTTCCGGGCGCCGTTGGCGTCGCGGAGGATGAAGATCAGCGTGTCGAGCCAGCCGCCCTGCCGTGGCAGGAGGATGGTCTCGGTCGCAGCGGAGGCCACGGACGGGTTGCCCTGCTTCAAGAACCACTGGCGGGTCGAACCCAGGCCCGGAGGCTCGGTGTCCTCGCCCTGGGGCAGCCAGTAGAAGTCGGCGCCGAGCTTCCATTCCATCGTCGGCGTGGTCGGCGGGGCGGTCGTGTAGACCGTGGCCGAACCGGCGAGCTGGATGGACACGTCGGGCAGCTCGGAGGCGTCGGCCATGCCGAGCACGCCGTAGCACTTGCCGAACTCGAACGGCGTGCAGGAGCTGAACGTGAAGTTGCCCGTCCCGCCCGAGCTCGTCCCGCCTGCGATGGCCGAGTAGCTGGGCAGGTTGTGGTTGTCGAACATGTTCCCGAGGCCGAAGCCACCGGAGAACATCGGCACGAGACGGAGCATCTCGTAGCCGGGGCCGGACACGACCGGCGTGCCGAGAGCGTCACGGACCGTGATCAGCGAGACGCAGTTCTCCGGGGCGTCGTTGGCTGCGGTGACGTTGGTCGAGTTGCCGTTGACCCCGCCCGTCGCGAGGACTTCCCAGCGGAAGCGGGCCACGTAGCCCGGGACCGCCTTGAGCGGCTGGTTGATCAGTCCGCCGAAGGTTTGGGCGGTGAGGTCGTAGATGCGGCGCTTGCCGGGCTCGGAGTGCCGGGCGAACGGTCCGCCCGGAGGCTCGACCGTCGTCTGCGGCTGCGCCGGGGAAGCGATGGTGGCGGTACCCGGGGAGGCCATCAGCCGAGCGCTGCCTTGAGGAACCTGGCGACCGTGTAGACCGGGCCGGGGTTACCCTCGGCCAGGGTCTTGGTCGACCAGAGGCGGATGATGGGGAAGGCACCGAGCGTTATGCCGGCCACCTCCAACACCACGAGGTCGAAGGTCTTGCGATTCAAGTCGCCCTCCTGTCCGAGACTGACCCGGCCAGAGGGCCAAGCTTCCGACCGTGCCCTCTGGCCGGAAGCTTTCGAGGGGGAGGTTACACCATCGCAAGCGCCTCGACCACGCTAGACAGCGCGGCCAGGTACTCGGCCTCCCTCTTCGCGCTCAGCTCGGTCGCCCAGGTCCGGGCTCTCGCAGACTCCTGCGCCCAGATGCGGCGGTCGAGGAGTTTGAGAACGCGTGCACGCACGGCCTCCGGCGTGGATTCGACGCGACCCGGCACACCTTTATATAGGGGATGCTCGGATGCCGCCACGATTGGCAGCCCCGCGGCGGTCAACTCGACGGCGTGAGTCTCCGTTTTCGCCCGGTTGTAGGGCTGGTCACTCATGCAGATTACGCCGATCGAGATCTGCTCGAGGGCCTTGTGCATCTGCGGCATCGGGTGGCTGGGCAGCTCGATCAGCCTGTCCTCGGGCCAGCCCCGGTCGGTGAGGCGGGAGGGTCGGGGGCCGTTGCCGTAGTTCACCTGGTCACCTGCGCCGATGTGGCAGAACTTGAGGTCGAGGTCCTCGAGGAGCGGCAGGACCAGGCGGTCGTAAAGCTCGAGGTCGCCGGACTGACGAGCGCCGATCCACAACCTTGTCCCCAGCACCGGGCCGGGGTGGGGATCAGCCTGACCGAGACCGAAGGGGTCGTAGCAGTTCGGCGCCACGTGCACCGGGCAGCTCACGCGCTCTCTCACCCGCTCGGCCAGGTACTCGGTGGAGACGAGCACGGCGTCGACGTGGGGGAACCACTCGTCAAAGCAGTCGTCATTCGGCCTGTCACCACCTGCCCACTCCTCATGCGACCAGGGGTCGTCATCCAGGTCGGCGATGACCTTCTGCCCTCCGCGGTGCGCGATCTCGGTGAGGTGACGGCGCCACCCGCGGATCGGTCGGACGATGATGAACTCAGGAATGACGGGCGCTCCGTTCGGCGTGCCGAGCGTGACCGGGCCGGTGAGGGGAGGGGTCGCCCAGCGGTCACAGAGAGCCGTCTTCCAACCGAACCTGGCGCCTGCGATGGCGGCGGAACGGTAGGCCCGGTACCACTCGCCACCGAGTGACCACCTGTTCCCTGACTGCGTGACCCAGGCGACGGAACGGACGGGGCGCTCTGGTTCGAGCTTGACCGTGCGGAGCCGCCGTTGTTCCTTGGCGCTCTTGTCGGCCTTGTGCGTCAGTTCCCAGATGTTCGCCTCTAGGCGGTTAGGCATCCGTGCCTCGGGAACTGCGGGCCGAGATGTCCGACTACGCCGGGGTGCTCGTGTCGCTTCTCGCCGAACTTGGTCAAGGTGTGCCAGAGCCACGCGTCCATTCGGCACCAGTGCCGCGGCTCGTGGCTGTCATCTCTGAGTAGGTCGACCCATTTGAACGTCTCAGGATGGCGGGCAATCAGTCGGTCAGAGAACTTGGTGCAGGCGAGACCGTGAGCGGCAGGGTCGCCGCGGTAGGGGTAGCCCATCGAGCACCAGTCCTCGGGGCAGGCGGCCAGCTCGTCAATGGTCCACGGCTCGACCACGATGTCATGCTCGACCACGATGAACGACCGTTTCGCCGCCCAGCAGTCCGACAGCAGCTCGAAGTAGCTCTCGTCGGTGAGCATGGGGGAGTAGGTGACCTCGCGGCCTTGGAGGGCGGCGGAGGTCTCGGCCCGTAGCTCGGTGAAGGGGACGACGACGTGCGGCACCACGGAGCTTGCGGAATGGGTCAGTGCCCAATCCGGCATGCGCGAGTAATACAGTCGCTCCTCGTCGGTGTACTCCGCGTTCCCCCACGGCAGGTGGGTGCAGGTGTAGACCCCGGTCGTGCGAGCGCCACCGATGCCGGGGAAGTCCACGGTCCCGGGGCGGTGCATGGCGAAGTGCGTGTCGATTGGCGCCTCTAAGAGCGGCTTGGGAAAGCCGTCGCCATCTAGCGGACCACCCGACCGCGGGTAGCGGTCCTCAACGGCCAGCTCCATCGCATAGCTGTAGACGTAGTGGTAGGGCCAGGGCCACACGAAGTTTTCCGTGTTGATGCCGAGCCCCACCTTCGGAAGGTCGGGTCGGCTGTCGAGGCAGGCCTTGAGGTATTCGCCCACGTCGTCCGGACACCAGTCGTCTATCTCGATGTCGCAGTCGCAGACGATGTACCAGTCATCCTTCGGCACGAGACCGAGCGCCCACGGGGCCAGGTGACGGTGAGTGTTGTCAGCCCGGACGACACGATACCAGGACTCCTCTAGCGGGACCTCGGAGTCGTTGTCGATGACCACCACGTCCTCGAACCCATGTTCGGCCAGGGAGCGGAGGCACCGTTCGAGCATCTGGCGCCGGTCACGATACGTCACGAACACCGGAATGGTCATGCTGTCCTCGCTTGCAGCTTCTGGGGCCTCGTCAGGATCAGAGGGTCACGAGGGTTGCGGCTCACGACCAGCCAGCCGAACTTGAAGTCGCCCAGCGCACTGATCGCCCCTCGCATCTCCGCAGCGGAACGGCCCATCATCTCCGCGATCCGGTTCACAACGTCTACGTCTCTAGTGTAGGCGACGGCGAAGTAGGTGGCCTGATCCCCCGCCGCTCTCGGCACTCTCGCCGGGCGTTGGAAGGCGGACACGACCGAGACCTTCGCACCCCGGGCGAGGATCAGCAGCTCCTCGATCTGGTCGGCGGCGGCCCCGAAGCGGGCGTCGGAAAGCGTCTGCAGGTCGTCGCAGTAGATGGTCCAGCCGCCGTCCTTGAGCACGCCCTGGAGCACCCGGACCTGTAGGTTGCGCCGGGTCGCCCGCTGCTCAGGTGAGCGGCCCCGACCACCGACCACGTAGCGGACCGGCTCGCCCTGGCGCATGTCGTGGCGGTCCTTCAACGACAACGGCCACTTGGTCAGTCGCGGCCAGCCGTAGGCGTCGATGGTGTCGTCGCCGCCCTTCGGGTCGAGCGCCAGGCACCACCGCCGCAACTGCAGGATGCCGCCTGCGAAGGTGGACTTGCCCTGGCCGGTCGGAGCTACGAGGGCGACGTGCTCACCCTGCTTCCAGTTGTCGGCCATGTACTGCCGGAAGTCCAGCCATTCGAGCGCCTCGACATCAGACAGACGTGACGACGGCAACTCCCTCGGCCTCCTCCTCGACTTCGGGCAGCGGGCCTAGCAAGTCGTCAATGAGCAGGCCCACCGGGTCCTCAGCCTCACCGTAGCGGCGGTCGAGGGACTTGAACCGGTCAAGGGCTTCGGCGGCCTTCTGCTCTCTCTTCGCCCTCGCCTCCATCGCGGGGATGGAGTAGGTGATCGTGTCCACCACCGCCGCGCGGAGGTAGCGGTCGAGCGGTCCGCGGAGCTGGGGCTGGCGGGAGATCATCATCAGCATTATCGGCAGCCCGAGGGTGGAGGCGACGGGGCGGAAGCGGTCACCGGCAGAGGCGGCGGGCTGGACGAAGCGGCGGTCCAAGAACGTGCCCTCGATGGCGTGGTCGATGGCGAGCCCGGCGGCGTCGGCCTCGAAGACGAGACAGTTGCCGAGCACCGGGTCCACGGCGAACTGCGCGATCTCGCCGGCCACCGAGACGACATCGGAGATGGGCTCGTTGACCTGCTTACGACGACGGACCGGGGCAGGGGTGCTTGAGGTGGTGGACTTGACAGCGCTGGCGACCCGCTGGGCGACAGGCTTTTTCGGAGCGGCCTTCTTCTGTCCCTGCGGCTCGCGCTTGGTGAAGTGCTCGGGGTGCTTGTGCTTGACGTGGTTCTGCAACCGACCGGTGGCAAAGCCCTTCGGAAATGCGGGCGTCGTCCACTCGCACCACTCGCAGACGAGACCCTTGCTCGGCTCCGGCTCGTGCTTCGGGGCGGTTTCCCCCGGGGTGAGGAGGTCGGTCACACAATCACCGGGTCGTCAATGGGCTCCAAGTGCCCGCTCCCGTTCATCTCGGCAGAGGCGGCGGCGACGACGGTCGCGGTCTCCTCGGGGGTCGTGATCCCCTCTGCCTCGCCGCAGGTCGTGCAGCGGTGCATGGAAGACAAGAGGTATGCAACCCCGATGCCGATGAGGGTCGCCCCGACTGCGAGCCGGGGCCAGTTGACGGTGATCTTCGGCTCTTCGCTCAGGCCCATATCGACTCCACTCTCCGGCGCTTCACGGGCGGCGGGGTCTCAGGCTCAGAGGTCTTGCCGGTCGCCTTGTCCTCGGTGCCGGGCGGTTCCTTCGCCTTCAGCTCGGCGACGGCGTTTCCGACGATCTCTTCCATCCGGCTCTCGATCTGGCGGAAGCTCAGCGTGTCCTCTTTGTCCTTCGCGCCCTTCGTCTCGGCCGTGTCGACAACCTCGACATCGCCGGAATCGAGCAGCTTGCCGAAGACGCGGCGGACTGATTCCTCTATCTTGGCCTCGAGGTCGTCGGGGCCGGGGTCCTCGCCCCCGCTCTCGGCGGCCTCGGTCGGCTTGGTCCTCGCTACCACTTAGCTCCTCCTCTTGAAGCGCCAGCTGTCCGGCAAGTCGCAGCCCAGCTCGCTCGCTCGGCGGGCGATGTAGGCCCTCACCCTCGGTCGCTCGCTCGGTGCCGTGCGGCCCAGGTCGCGGATGGCGTTGTTCACGTCCTGACAATTGTTAATTGGGTAACGAGGCTCCCCGCCCTCTTCAAGCGGCGGGAGGGCGTGGCCCTGGGCTTCGGCTGCCCGGCGTTGCTCGGCGGAATAGTCGGCCATCTCCGAACCTCCTCTCGGCCATCTCCAAGAGGGGTGTGAGGCGCTTCAAGAACGCGAGCACCTGCGCCAGCTGCTCCTCGATCTGAGCGAGCCTGTCCTCGTCCACTCCGACAGGGTATCATCAGCCCCGATGGAGGAGACGAAAGCGGAGAGCGCCCTCGAGACCCGGCTCAACGTCGTCCACAAGGTCATGCTCATCGGCTTCGTCGCCCTCAACTGCCTGCTCCTGGTCGACATGATGACCCACGGCGAGATCGGCTACCGGGCACGCTGGTACTACCGACGCATGTCAGCTCAGTTCCGCCCCAAGCAGGCCGAGCCCGAGACCCCTGAGGTCGTGCTCGCCGCGGAGCGCCACCTTACGACCGTGCTCCGAGAGAAGAGGTTGGCGTCGTGACCGACACCGAGGCGGACTTTGACCTGGCGGCTGTCTTCGGAGTGCTCTTGCAAATCGGCTCGACAATGGAGCGGCTCAACAGGCGCATTGACGCGATCGAGAAGAGAGAAAAGCAGTGGGCCGAGCTTGCTCCCCGTCCGCTGCGTGTCCGCAAGTCCGGCGTCTACCCGACCACCTCGGGCCAGACCCTCGTGCTCGGCTTGCCCGGCCCTCGTCTGCAACGTCAGCGCGAGTACAGACAATTAATTGTCGGCGGGGCCACCTGGGGCACCTCCGCGGCGGGGACGGCGAACGTCTACGTTTCGCCCTCGAACCCCGACGTGCTCGGCGAGGGAGCCGAGGCGCTGTGGGCCCAGGTTGACGAGGCGGCCTCGCTTCCGAGCGTTGCCTTCTACTCTTCCGGCCAGATGGTCGTGAACTACGGCTTCGACATCTACGTCGAGATCATCAACGGCACGGCCGGGCAGGTCTACGCCGTCGCCGGTTTCTGCTGGGACGTGCCCGAGGGACTGTGGCGGCCCGAGCCGACCGTCCTCTAATAGAAAGGTAAGAGATGGACCTGCACGCACTGCTGCACAAGCTCATCGACAAGGCCGGCGTGGGCGAGAACGAGGGCGAGCGCCAGGCCTGGCACGCCGCGGTTGACCGCGACTTCGCCGACCCGCCCGCACCGACCGACCCTCGCGACATCGAGCTCGCCGAGCTGCGAGCCAAGCTGGCCTCGAAGCAGATCGCTGAGGACACCGACCCGAAGGATGCTGAGCTTGCCGAGCTGCGAGCACAGGCGGCGGCGGCTGCGGACGACGCGGCATCGTCCCCTGCGTGACAGTCTCAGGTTGCGACTCGGCGGTACCCGCTCCTGCCGCTCAGTACGCCGGCAAGCTCTTCGCCGGCTTCTACTGCGGCGGCGACACTCCTCATATCTGGGAGCGCTCTGAGGTTGCGGCGCTGGGACGGCTGGGAGTCCGGGGGGTCCTTCCTATCGTCGTCCCGCCGCAATCGTGGCCCTGGCCCTCGGAGGTTCAGCCCCCTGGCATCTCCGAGGTGCTCGGGGACCTCGTGGCCCAGGCCCATCGTTGGGGGGTGCCCATCGGCTCCCCTCTCGCCCTCGACATCGAACCGGGTCAGGGTGACCTCATGTCCGCCCCCCAGCCCGGAGCACCGAACGGCTACCTGCCCCAGGTGCGCACGGCCTGGCGGATGTGGTGCCAGGGTCGCTTCGTGCCGTGGATCTACGCCGTCCGCCGCCACCACGCGACCGTGCCCACGTACACCGCGTGGCTCGCCGAGTGGGACAACGTGGCCAAGATTCCCCAGGGTTTCGCTGCCAAGCAGTATTTCGGCGGCGTCGGTCAGCCCGTCGACCTCGACATCGCCCTCAACGGTCTCACGTGGATGGCCGCCGACCTCGACGGCCTTGTAACCTTGAGCGGCGACACCGCCGCCCCGATAGAGGAGCCGGACATGATTTTGGCACTCGACCCGACAACGCAGGACCAGTGGCTCGTGGGGGCCGGGCCCCCCGTGCACGTCAGCCCGGAGGACTCTCAGACGCTGCAACACCAGGGCGTCCCCCTTCTCACCGGTCTCTCGGTACCGCTGCTCCGCGAACTCGGCATCCCAAACCCTACGGTGACGGCGACGCCTTCTACTGAGGTCGCCGCTGCCCCTTTAGTCGGAGGCGAATCATGACAGACACCACGTCAACCCCCGTCGTCGCAAAGAAAGAGGTGACGGTGCCGAGCGCGTCCAGCCTCGCGGCCGTGCCGACTGAGCTTGCGACCTGGGCGCAGCAGATGGTCGAGATCCTCGACAAGCCCGCCGCTTTCGTGTGGGGCCTGCTCGCCACGGCCGGCGTGGTCGGGGTGCCGGGCGGCGCCAAGCTCGGCGGGGGGGCACTCCTCGCCTTTGCCCTGGGTCAGCACATCGCGGAGAACCTGTTCAAGAAGGCCTGATGGCTCGCTTCACCTCGCGTCTCCTCCTCTACGCCCTCGGTGCCTATATCGTCGGGTGGCGCTGGGCGCATCGCCGCGTGCGGTGCATCTGGTGCGGGGCGCTCAAGGAACACGAGGAACGGTCGTGAGCGGCTTCCCGCGGGGCGGCGGGGTCACCAAGATCACCTCGACCGACTTCACCATCGCCAACCCGACAGGCCCGACCGCGGACATAGACGGGCCGCTGCTCGCCAATCTCGCCGCGGGCGGGTTCAAGATCACCGGGCTCGCCAACGGCACGGCCGCCACCGACGCGGCCGCCTTCGGCCAGATCCCGACGATCCCGACCAACACCTACGTCTCGGCTCGTCTCACCGCCAACGTGAACCTGCCCCCGGGGGGCTCGCCGACGACACTGCTCACGACTGCCAGCCTCGGCGCCGGCACGTGGCTCATGATCGGAGGGGCCCTCCTTGAGCCGGGCTCTGGGGCGGCCGACGAGATCGACCTCACCTTCGCCGGCGGCACCGCCACCGTCACCTTCGGGCCCCTCAGCTTCGGTGTCATCGGGTGCAGCGGCATAGCCAACTCACCGGTTTCGGTCGTCACCTTCGCCATCGCCACGATCACCGGCCCGGGGACCCTCATATTTGAAGCCACCAACCAGGACGCGTCGGTGGCAGGGACGGCGCTGCACCTGACGGAGCCGAGCGCTCAGCTACAGGGCGTCACCGGCTACGTCGGGATCCAGCTCAAGTAGGGTGGGAGGGCAGCACCCCCAGCACCCCCCTAACGAAAGGACTGCACAGTGTCCCCTTCTGACCCGAACTCTGTCGGCGGCCTCGTCTTCTACGACGGCGGCGGCAATGTCAAGACCGGTGGCCTCCTCACCGACTCGCCCGTCGCCGCCTACGTCGAGGGCCAGGCCGTCGTCCGTGCCGGCGACACCAAGGCCACCTTGTACGGCTATCTCCCCGGTGGCAGCGGCGAGCAGCTCAGCCGCACGACCATCTACCCGAACACCTCCGCCCCCGCCCCTCTCGACTCCTCTTTCCTCCCTATCGTCACGGGCAATGCCGGCGACGAGAGCCTGGCGACACTGATCGAGGACTTCCCCTCCACCGACGGCATCTACGAGCTCCGGGTGGTGACCAGTGCTCCCGGCAAGGGGGCGAACACCACCTACGACTCGATCCTCGTCTCGGTGGACACCGTGGCGGGGACCTGGCAGCTCTGATCTGTTAAGTTCACCGCTCGCAGCGCTACACTGCGGACAAGCTCACGGGTCTACACGTCGAGCAGCGTTCAGGGCGTCGGATTGCTGGGAGGCTCTCCGGCGCCCTGCGCATTTTCCCCTCAAGTTCCCTCTTGACAGGCCGATAGTAAAGGTAGACAGTTACATCCAACTACAGCACGAAGGAGCCTCCCAAAATGACTAACTCCGTTTCTGTTAGCCTTTTCCCCGACGTTGTCGACGTCCACGCGGCCAAGGATGCCGACTACCCGATCTGGGTTGACCTTGGCGCCTATCCAGCCAGGTGCGACGTCTTTCTCACTGTCGAACTAGCCAGCGAACTAGCAGCTCGGCTTCTCAAGGCGGCGGCGCAGGCGTCATGATCCACTCGGCGATTTTCCCGTCGTCGTTGTCCGTCACTGACGGCGGCGAGCATTCCTCTTACCCGGTCGTCGTCGCCCTCGAGGAGGACCCGGCCGGTTTCCCCATCGCCACCCTGAACCTGACCTACGAGCAGGCACGCCAGCTCTGGGATGAGCTGGGCGCGGCACTGCAGTCGGCTGAGTTGCTGCCGGACTCGTGGTACGAGAAGGTGACCGACCTCGCCAAGGCCCTCGAAGCGGAGAAGGCGGCGCACGCAGAGAAGTGCGCCGAGCTTGAGAAGATGCGGACCCTGGCCGACTACCGGCAGGACAAGCTCGAGCGGCGCGAGGGCAAGGACAGGCGTCTCAATGAGGGACTAGGGCGCCGGTCCGGGTACGAGAGGCGCAAGTCATGAAACTCCTCGGGTTCCTCGCCGTCAGCACCTCCCTGCTCTATGTGCTCTGTGTGGCGCGTGGGGCAGCGGAGGTGATCGCGCTCGCCTTCGCCATCAGCGGCATCGTCATGCTGCTCGCCGTGGAGATCGACCAGCATCTACGGGGGCATCGGTCCAACTGGCGCCGGACCTGGTACCGGCGATGAACGTCCGAGAGTTGGATGCGGAAGAACAGGGATATATCCGCCTCGCCTTTCATCGGACGCCCCTCATAACCTTTGCGGGCTGGCGTATGGTTCGCGATTGCGAGGACGGCCTTGGTGCCTGGCGCCACCCAC
>Ga0326727_10025867_pt1 | contig 10961 bp, 11 predicted proteins | sample MB2enrmetagenome_FD_207643 | JGI IMG/M metagenome (GOLD analysis project Ga0326727, IMG submission 207643) | Lab enriched peat soil microbial communities from McLean, Ithaca, NY, United States - MB29MY | ecosystem: Environmental > Terrestrial > Soil > Wetlands > Peat | place: USA: New York... | reverse complement strand
GAGACAATCCAAGTTGCACCATCGCAAAAGCCACCTCAGGTTGAATTCCCACGATAATGGCATGGGCCCCTTTTAACTTGATTGTGGCTGCCATTGAACGAAGAGTTCGAGCAGCAAAGGAGTCCATTACGTCTAACGCTGTCACATCGATTATGACACCCCTGGAGTGATGGCGGCCGACCATTTGTGCTAAGTCGTCACGCAGTTGCACCAGGTCTTCATCAGTTAGAGCAGATTGGACCGACGCAATTAAATATGGTCCTTGTTTTAGAATAGGGACTTTCATTATTAGACTCTCCGGGTTGAGGCATCGTCTTGAATACGGACAACCCTAACGCCGAGTAAACGGTCAGCCTCGACAATTCCTCCTTGCAGGTCGCCGACGGTAATTAGGCGGCTCAGATCAACGCCAATCGAGACCAGTGATTGGGCCACCTCGGGAGAAAGCCCGGTTAAGATAACGGTTGCGCCCATAAGCCTGGCTGCTTCCGCAGTTTGAAGTAAGTGATTCGCGACCTTAGAATCGACAGCGGCCACTCCGGTAATATCGACGACGGCCACTTTAGCCCGGTTATTACGAATTGAATTGAGCAGTTGTTCGGTCAGCTGGCGAGCACGCTGCGAGTCAAGAATGCCGATGATTGGCAGAATCAGTAAACCCTCCCTTAATTGGAGCACCGGTGTAGATAGCTCGAGGATGGCTCTCTCAGCCCGGCGTCGCTCTTCAATTTGGCCCTGCAACGCAGCATTTGTTTTGGCTAGTTCCGCTTCTGTTTTCTTCTGCACGGTGATGTCCCTGGCAGCTGCAAAAACTCCGGCAACATTTCCCTTCGCATCACGATAAACCGACGCATTGTACAGCACCTCTATTACGTGCCCATCTTTGTGCCTAATAGTCAAGGGATAGTCGGTAACGAACCCATCAGCAAATACGCGTTGATAACCTTCGCGAGCCTTATTAGGTTCGGTAAAGTAGTTGGAAAAATCACTGCCAATCAACTCTCGCCGCGGGGTCCCTGTGACCTTAACTGCTGCCTCATTCACATCTGTAACTTTACCTTTGGGGCTAATAGTAACCAGGGGGTCTAGACTCGCTTCGAGCAGACTTCGAGCATAATCACCTGCCGCTTGAACGTTTGCCGGGGGCTGACCTGCTTTTGGGCCGTGTACGTTTTTCAATTGTGGCATCGATACCTCCTATATGCCCTTAGGCTAATAAAGTACATTATAGCACGATATTATATTAAGGCTAATGCGGTACGATATTCAGCTCGTCACTCCAAGTTTCAAGCACAAGCTGTTTGATGAGTATGGCAAGACGTTTTTATGATTTGAGACAGGACAGGCAATATTCCTTAATCGTGTCAATATGTTGTTTGGCAAAATGCGATCTAGTTAGTACTTCTTAACTTTGGAGCTTGTCTCCGGCAAAAATAAAGCGATGCCAGCGGCAATTAGCGATAAAGCGACCAAAGAATAAAGAGAAAGCTTAAGATTTCCAGTAAGATCCAAGATATGACCACTTATGATAGGACCAACAGTCGCTCCCAAGTAACCTAAGCAAAATATGAGCCCGCTTGCCGCGCCTATGTTTTCTGCAGGTACCATTTCTGTTGGTAATGCCAGTATCGTAATGAATCTTGTGATATTAACTATTCCAATTAAAATCATAATCAACCAGCTTAGAGTTAAGTTGGTGTAAATAGCTGCCCAAGCGAAAAGAGCGAGTGCAATTCCTGGCACCCAAAGGAGTGGTTTCTTTAAACCCAATCGAAAGGCGAGTTGCGGCATAAGGAATACGGTAGGAACGGCAACCCACAACAGTAAGGAAGTAGTTAGACTTGCCTGATTCGGGTTTGCGCCTTTCTGCATCATTAATTGCGGCCCCCAATTTGCAAATGTATAGAAATAGAAATTATGGAAAAATAAGAGAATACCCACTAACCAGAGTCCTTTGTTTTTTAATACTTTACCCAGCAACATGACATTGCGGCCAGGAGACTTGATGACTGGTTGTTCCTTGATTATCACCCAACACAGCACCGCAGCGAAGAACGCAGGAATGCTCCACCAAAGGAAAACCCCTTGATAAGTGTGAGTCAAATGGTAAATAAGTGGCAATGTGATGGCTAACGCGAGTGCGTCGCCGAAGAGTGCCCCTGAAAAATATATCCCAGCCGTTATTCCCGCACGGCCTGCAGGTGTTGCTGGACTGACCAACTTTGGGAGATTTGTAAATACCCAGCCAAATCCGAGACCGTATATAAGGGAAAATGCCAGCAGCGTCAAATAATTTGTAGCTATGCCTCTCCCCATGGCTCCTATCGCGACCGCAACTAAGCCAAAACAAATTGACTTCTTAACCCCTATTTTATCTGCAAGCAAACCAGATGGAATGGCCATCACCACGAGCATCACAATAGGGATTGTAAAAAGAAGACTGGCTTGGGTATTGGAGATCGAAAATTCTTGTTTGAGGATGTTCTCCATCGGTGGCACGCAGAACAAAGGCGCCCATATGGAAAATGAGAGGAAAAATGCAATCCCTAAAGTTGACCAATACCTGCGAGAGCCATTTTGCACTACTGAATCCTACGTAATTTTCAGAATCTTGGCTTAAAGTATATCACACTGTACCTGCTCTGTTAGAACCATTGTCAACATAGAAAGCATCGGCTACAATCAAATCAAGGAGTCCGCGACCAAGCTTTAGATATAAAAAGGCTGGTGGTAAATAATATGAGCCAAAAAATTTATACGATACTTTTCATTACTTTACTTACATTAATTTTGTTCGTGTCCTGCAAAAGTATCTCCTCTAACACAACTTCTCCGACATTAATTACGTCTGCTACTTCTACCACAATAACCTACCCCGTCTCAGAACTGAAATACAAATTGCTCGCAGCTTATCCCACTTATTTCTGGTGTGATCCTGATCTCTATCCTGTGGCTCGCCCAGGTGTCGAACGCCAGAATGCTATTGAGCAGTTCACCACTATCGAGGCCAATCAGGAGGAATTTTCCGCAATTTTGGATCACCTGAACCTGCCCAATAAGGCAAGTTACACAGATGACGAAAAGCTCCAAATTTATCGTGAGTATAAGAAACTCAATGGCGCAGTTCAGGTGGTATCGGCCGACTCCGGGTATACGTTCACCATTCGTATAGGCCAAAACCAAGGTGAAACTATTCAAGGTACCATATCTACGACTGGCGTTATCCAAATGACGAGTGAAACAGCCAGTTTTAACACTTGCCCAATTTGCCTTGCTGCAGGAACCTTGATTGATACTCCGGAGGGACCCATACCTGTGGAGCAATTAGGTGTCGGCATGATCATCTATACCGAAGATACCGCCGGTGAAAAGATAACGACAACCATATCTAAAACGGCATCCGTGCCGGCACCCACAGATTTCCAAATAATCCATATAGTTCTGAGTGATGGCCTGAGTGTCTCTGCATCTCCCGGTCACCCTACTCCCGATGGCCGGACTATCGGTGATCTAAAAGTAGGGGATACACTCGATGGTAAAATTGTAGTTTCGGTAACTTCCATATCATATAGTGGTTCCACTTTTGATATTCTACCCGATGGAGGTACTGGCCTTTATTGGGCTAACGGCATATTGCTGAAAAGTACGCTGGCACCATAATAGGTTGATACCCAAAATCAACTTAGTCATCCTACACACGAACCAAAGATCGTGTCCGTTCAGTCTAGGTTGTGGTTGATCACTTCTGATGGATGGAGGATGCGCCAGTCACATCAACCGTGCCAATTGAAGGGTTGCCGACATACGAAAGATTAGATGCGCCGGAAGCAGTAATATTGAGCTTACTCGCGGCATCGACGGTCACATGGCTCGCCCCACTGAGTTGTACATTGGCATCAACGACCTGTAAATTCCCCAAGTCAGCCCCGCTGGCTCCGGCCGCCTGCAAGTTCAAATTATTGCCAGTGCCACTCAACTCTGCATTACTGGCGCCCGATACACTCAACGTCAAGTCGTGGACATTAAACACTCCACTGACATGACTGGCACCAGTTAAATCAGCTGAAGTATCATAAGCTCCGATGTTAATTTCTGCGTTACTCGCTCCAAAAAGCTCCAACTGGAAATTACTGTTCGACGTAAAACCAGCAACTGTTCCGCTGGTAGCGCCCGAAAGGTTGAGATTATCTAATTCAGGCATGCTGATTTCAAGTTTGGATTTGGAACCAAAATTACGCCAAAAGCTCCAAAAACTAAAGCTCATGCCAACTTCAAGAGTGCTGCCGGACTGCTCCACCTTTACATTGTTAAACCTGTCCTGTGGAGCGGTGATGGAAATGCTGTATGAATTAGAAGGAGTTATGGATACGTCAAAAGGCCCGCCAACCTGGACTCCAGTGAAATTGCTAAAGTCATATTCTTTCGTTTGCGACGGCCCGTTGCTGCAAGCCGTTAGTACGAACGGTAAGCACATCAATAAAAAAGCCAATTCAAAAACAATCTTTTTCATGTAATGCTGACACCATGGAATCTTTTATTCATGATATTTCCATTTTTAATTAGAATGATTCTTTAACCAATTATTTATCACTAATTTGCACAGAATTGATGTACACATCCTGGGTGGGGGAAGACATTTCGCCTCCCATATTCGGATTTGCCACAACGGGTGTGTTGCCTATTGACTGCACTACATCCATGCCGCTAGTGACTATCCCGAAAATCGTGTAGTCCTTGGGCAGTGTGGTTAAATTTGCCAGACAAATAAAAAACTGGCTTCCATTAGTATTCGGACCTGAATTGGCCATTGCAAGAGTACCTTCAAGATAATTTCTGGTTACTTGTTCATCCGCAAATTGGTAACCTGGTCCACCAGTACCGGTATTGGTTGGGTCCCCTGTCTGAATCACAAAACCTTTCACAATACGAAAAAACTTGCATCCGTTATAATAACCCTGGTTTGCCAAGAAAACAAAGTTATTGACAGTCTTCGGGTCTTCATTATCGAAAAGTTGAACTTGGATTGTTCCAAGGTTAGTACTGATAGTTGCAGTATATTGCTTGCTAGTATCAATTTGCATTGCCGGTGAGCTGCTCCATTGTTTCACTTGGGCAGATGTTGTCCCCGCTAGCGAACTTGTGGTCGGTGGATTAGTAGTCGATGAACTAGGGTTTGATGTCGAAGAGCAGGATATCAATGGCATCATGATGGCGATAATTATTGAAAACATGAGAAATATTTTTGGGTATTTCATAGTTCCTCCGAAGAAATTTATAATAACAACAAGGCGATATATTATATTATAATATTTTTGCGTGCCCAATCTTTGGAACTAAACATCTGTCCTGCCGATAAATATTTGGAAAACAGTTCAAATCTTCGTATTTTTGTTCAGAAAACTACCGACACTATGAAACGTTCGTGTTGGTTTCACTATAAAACGTCGGTAAAAACTGATTGGTTCATGATTTAACTTCAGCGCCAGACGTCCCTGATTTGCGTTTACCCTTCAAATTTAATTCCTGACTAAGATGAAGATAATTGATGACATCAGCCCGGGTTATCATGCCGACTAGCTTCACTTGACTCATCACCGGAATTTGATTGAGATCATGTTCGGCAATCAGTTTCATAACTCTACTCAAATCATCTCCAGGTTTTACGGTGTATAGAGTTCCCTTATTCATTATCTGTTCTACCGGCGTTGTTTGCCACTTTTCTTGGGGAAGATTTTTTATGTCGCTGACAGTTACGATGCCGACGAGATTGTCACTTTCAGTAACAGGTATTGCCCTCTTATGCTCTTGAACAAAGATCATTTGCACCAGGTCAGCGACATTTGTATTAGGGTGAACTGATTCAATATCCTTTTGCATTATTTGTTCGACCAGGACTCCTGTCAAATGTTCCTTTAATGTCACTTCTCTTCGACTATTGTCGGCGGCGCTGTTCAAGAACCACCCGATAAATATAAGCCAGATACCATTTACAAGACCGCCGGAGACGAAGAATGCGATCCAAACACCCAGAGCAATGAACCCCCAGCCAAAAATACGGCCGACGATTGTCGCGATATTCGTGGCTTTGTTTAAGTTGCCGCTGGCGCCCCAAAGAATCGAACGGAAAACTCGTCCGCCATCCAAGGGAAAACCGGGTAGAAGATTGAATATCGTCAAAGCGATATTTGCATAAGCCAGAATACCGATGATAGCAAGAGCTAAAGTCTGCTTATTGGTGGGTACATTAACGCTAGATACGGGAAGGACCCACGTTTTTGTAATTGCGTACCACAATATCCAGAATACAGCGCCTAAAACGAGACTGGCGAGTGGTCCTGCGATGGCCATCGTGAATTCCACTCCTGGCTTTTCCGGTTCTTCGGTCAGATTACTAACACCACCCAGGATAAACAGAGTAATGCTGGAAACCGCTAAACCACGAGCCCTTGCAACCAGCGAATGTGCCAGTTCGTGTATTAAAACCGAAATGAAGAGAGTAAAAGTAGCCAGAAAACCGGCAATCCAGTAAAGATAAGAATGCCAGCCTGGATAGGTGGTAGTGAAACCTTGTCCCACTAACCAGGTAAAGATGAACAAAGCCAGGAGCCAGGTATAATGGATTCCTATCTCAATACCGGCAATCCGACCAACTCGCCAAGAACCTTTCATTTTCACTCCCTGAGCTGATTTAGATCTGCATAATGGGACTTCTCCTAAGACATAGCAGAAGGAGTTCTCTTGGAGAACAGAGCAACCTCCTAAAAGCTAACTAGACCTTCGAGTGTCTTTTTAAGTGAAGGAATCTCGTCCATGAGCCGTTCAAGAGACACCTCTTTACCGGATACGTCGAAAGCTTGTTGGCCATGGTTTGAAAGCACTACGATGTTAACAGGCCTTTTACTCCCATAGGCGAAAAAAATTCTTCCTTTTTGTCTGTAATCGAGATGGCAGCGCGTAATAGCCAATAAAGTAATGCCGGCAAAAGCCAGGGGTGTTTCAATGATTAAGTTTTCCTTTTTCATCAATTATTCCCCTATCTACTAATAAACATAAGGCTTCCGACCTTAAGGACCGGCTTGGAAAAAACAAATTTCATAAAGGGAACAGCTAAGGCTATGGGAAATATACTAAATGACACAATAGCCTTTCCGTCAATGGTGGCCTCCTGGAAAGATGGTTCTACGTTTACGTGGCACTGCCGCGGTAAGTTAACCAAAGGCAAGACTGGTCCTACCAAAGCAAAAAGTATTCCCGTATCGGCAGGGTTATCCAGTCCTACATTCAAGTCAATCTTAAGTTCCTTAAGTCTGATGCGTCGGAATATAGACCAAACTAGCCCAACAGTCTTTTCCATAAACCCGCGGGTGGTCACGATTTTAAGGAGTGTGCGCTGGCTCACACCTAATCGTTTCTTCTTATTTTCTTTTCCCACTCTATACTGAGACAAACCCAATTTCCACTTTACCAGACCATAAAGCCAACACATTTTGGCTTGAAATCGTGGATTCGTGGATGTATCAATAGAAAATGTAGCATCAATTGGAACGGAGAGGGCTATGATCATTAGAATGACCATTCCACCTAACACAGAGATCAGGATGACCCACCACAATTACATTACTCTTCCTTATTGCGCTGCCCGCACTTATCCATGCATTTTTCCATTAGCTGAGGCAAAGACTCGCCAATTTTTTCCAGCGCCAGAGAGAATCCGCCACGAATTGGTTCTATCTTAACCCCTTCACCGTCAATAATAACTATTGCAACCGGCTTAACTCCGCCCCCGCCACCGGTCCCTCCACCCATCCCTTCCATCTTTTGTTTCATCTCTCCCTTACCCAAACCTCCCCCCGCGCCGAAGCCAAAGCCAACAGCAACAAGCGGTATCAGAGTCCGCCCTGAAACCGTCATTGGCTCACCACAAACAGTCTTTGTACTTAGTACCTTTTCCACTTCTGCCATCGTTGTTTTGACCAGGTTCTCGACCATTTCTAAATTACCTTCCATGTTTATTCACCTCCCACCTTTTTGTTATCAGTTCCATACTTATTTGATAAATATTTTGCAATATCGTCATTCGGATGCAGCATTAGCCATTTCTTAAATAGCTGCTCACTTGATTCCTTACGATTTAAATCCGGCTGACAGGCATTTACAGGACAAACCTGGGCACAGCGAGAAGACAGATAAGAACACACATTCAGTACACTTTGCAGCATTAATCATATAAATACTATCCGCTGCGAAGATCGCCTGGCTGGGACATTGAGGCTCGCAAATTCCGCAGCTTATGCAATCTTCTGTGATGTGGTAAGACATACTTTAACCTTTATGAATTAGACTTTTGACGACTAAAGTTATTGTACTGACTCGGTGGTGGAAAAGTTATAAAATCGGGATTAAATAAGTTACAAATTTATGGCATTTTACAATTGAAGAGAATATGGGACACGATTCCGGTTATGCTGCCTGCTGAGACGCGTCTATGTTGCTCGCTCAGATAGCATTGCAACCAATATTTGTTGTAACCTTAGTCCCAGCCAAAATTAAATTAACGTAATGATTCTGTAACCTTTCGAAGACAAATGTAATGACTTTTACACGATTAGGTAGGTATGATAATTATGGGTTATAAGCACTTTCAACACAATTTGTCTATCAATAGAAAATCTTGAAAATATATTGAGGCAATAAAATGCTCGTTAAAAAAATCAATGCGATTCCCAAAATAAATAACATCCGATTATCGCTGGAGAGATTTGTGGGGAATCCTATATTAGGGCCGGATACGAAACATCAATGGGAGACAAAAGCGGCATTCAATCCGGCTGCGCTTTATGAAGGCGGGAAAGTGCATATTCTCTATCGGGCTATTGGTGAGACTGATGTATCCGTATTGGGATACGCCTCGAGTCGCGATGGGTTGCATATTAACGAAAGACTCGACAAACCTGTATATGTGCCAAGAGAATCTTTTGAGGGTGCTAATCCCCATCGTCCTTATAGTTCGCAGCCTTCGGGTATTTACGTCTCTGGCGGCGGTGGCTCTGGAGGATGTGAAGACCCACGTTTAACCAAGATCGAAGATAGAGTTTATATGACTTATGTTGCCTATGACGGACATAGTCATTCCAGGGTCGCCTTAACCTCGATTCACATCAATGATTTTTTGAAACATAAGTGGAACTGGAAGAAACCTGTTCTTATCACTCCACCGTACATTGTAGATAAGAATGCCTGCATTCTTCCCGAAAGAATCAATGGCAAATATGTTATTTTTCACCGCGTTTTCCCTAATATCTTAATTGATTTTGTGGACGATTTGGATTTTGATGGAAAGAGCCGATGGTTGGTTGGACAATATAAGATCCCAACCAGAATTCTGAGTTCAGATTGGGATAATCTTAAGGTGGGTTGTGGCCCTCCGCCGATGAAAACCAAATATGGATGGTTACTCATATACCAGGCAGTCGGGACCAATGACGAATCGCGCTACAAAATCGGAGCGATGCTGCTTGACCTTAAAGATCCAACTAAAGTTCTAGCACGCACAAAAACTCCAATTTTAGAGCCACTCGCTACTTATGAAAATGAAGGCTGTAAGTATGGAGTGGTTTATCCCTGTGGAGCTGTAATCATCGAGGACCATCTGTTTGTGTATTATGGCGGAGCAGATACAGTTGTTTGTGTCGCGACGGCAAAGCTAGAACAGTTTCTGGAGCATCTTGCCACAGACCATAAAGAACCAAAACCCCAGAGTATACCGGTGCATCCGGAAACTCAATCTTTCGAAATGCCGGACTCAGTAGTCGGATTTTGCGATAAATGCCGGAGAGTAAGGGTAATTAGAAATCCCCACCATTTAATTCTGGACATGCGTCATGCAATACAGGGTATTTGCCCTGTCTGTGGTAGTAAAATAACGGTGATTGTCAAACCCAAATCAGGTATCGACGAAGACATGGCGCCCCGTCAAATGAAAACAAAGAAAGAGGGCAAGCAAAAAAAGTAACATCAACCTAATTCTTCGCCGAGAATCCGTTTGGCAATACACACGATCCGTTCATAGTGTTTACTTATTTAATTCAAATACAAAAAAACAGTTCCCAGCGTAATAATGTTATAACTTTTGTATATCTATGTTAGTATATTGAATGATGGATGAGTTTCGAAGGGGAACATGTTCGCACCGACTTTACTGATTTAAAATCAGTGAAGTTAGAGACTGTAATTTAACTTATCTAAATACGAATTGGAGGAATCAAATGATCGCTGTAATAATTATTATTGTTATTGTTGTCATTCTTCTACTCATTTTCATAGGGATCTATAACGGGCTAGTCGGGCTGCGCAATAGGGTAAAGACTGCCTGGGCACAGATCGATGTCCAACTCAAAAGAAGATATGACCTCATCCCGAATCTCGTTGAGACGGTCAAAGGATATAAAGACTTCGAGCGTTCCACGCTGGAAGCAGTAACCAATGCCCGTAACGCAGCCCAGGCGGGGTCGAATGCCAGTCCTGCTGCACGCGCAAACCTTGAGGGAGCACTCAGCGGTTTTCTTTCACGGTTAATGGTTGTGGTTGAAGCTTATCCGCAATTAAAAGCCGACCAGAACTTCATGGCACTGCAAGAACAATTAACACACACCGAAAATCAAATAAGTTCTTTCAGGCAAGTTTATAACGATGCAGTATTAAAGCTTAACAATAAGGTCCAGAAGTTTCCCTCGAACGTTATCGCCGGCATGACCGGTTTCAAACAAGCTGATTTCTTTGAAGTAAAAGCACCCGAAGAGAAACAGCCGGTCAAGGTGAATTTTTCTTAAAAGCAGGTCTTAAAATATGTGGGAACAAATCAGGTCTAATCGTATCCGGTCGGCGATACTTGTTACCGGAATGGCGTTAATTTTGCTTTTCCTTGGTTTCTTTATTGGCTTGGCTATCGGCAGTTGGATTGT
>Ga0326727_10025865_pt1 | contig 10962 bp, 8 predicted proteins | sample MB2enrmetagenome_FD_207643 | JGI IMG/M metagenome (GOLD analysis project Ga0326727, IMG submission 207643) | Lab enriched peat soil microbial communities from McLean, Ithaca, NY, United States - MB29MY | ecosystem: Environmental > Terrestrial > Soil > Wetlands > Peat | place: USA: New York... | reverse complement strand
GAGCTTATCTCCACTGGTGCGCGCCGTCCGTCGCTGGATCTGGATCGCTATCCGTTTCCGGCGCGCGACCTGATTGCGATGGAAAGTTACTCCGCCATCTGGCAGGACCATCACGGCCGAGCCTCCACCAATATGGTTGCCAGCCGCGGCTGTCCATTTCGCTGTAACTGGTGCGCCAAGCCCGTCTTCGGCAACAAATTTGTGCTTCGCTTGCCCGACTCTGTGGCCGCCGAGATGCACTTGCTCAAATTCACTTACGGCATCGAGCACCTCTGGTTTGCCGACGACGTTTTCGCGCTCAATCGCCACTGGGTGCAGGAGTTTGCCAGTGCGGTCCGCGGCAGGCACGCCGCGCTGCCATTCAAGATTCAGTGCCGCGCCGATCTGCTGATCCCGGAGACGGTCGACGCGCTGAAAGAAGCCGGCTGCGAGGAAGTTTGGATGGGCGCTGAATCCGGCTCGCAGGCCATCCTCAACGCCATGGACAAAGGGCTCACTATCGCATCCATCGAGCAGGCGCGGGAGCGACTTGCGGAGGCGGGCATCCGCGCGGCGTTTTTCCTCCAGTTCGGTTATCCGGGCGAGTCCCTGGCTGAAATCGAAGAGACCATAGCTCTGGTGCGTCGCTGCCGTCCCGACGATATCGGCGTGTCGGTTTCCTATCCGTTACCGGGAACGGTTTTTCATCAGCGAGTCCACCAGCAGATGGGACCGAAGCAGCACTGGCGCCATAGCGACGACCTCAGCGCCATGTTTCGCGCTGCGTACACCGACAATTTCTATCGCACGCTGCGCACGGCGCTCCATGCCGAAGTAAATCTCTACGCGGCGCAGCACGATCAGGGCGCGCAGGATGGGGTCAGCGCCATGTGGGACGAAGTTTATCGGATCGAGAAGCACTCTCGTAACGCATACCCCACGCAACTGCCTGTGCTCGAGAGCAGCGCGCACGGCGAATTGGCTGCATGCACACGAGAAGCTGCTGAAATCCGCGTCAGCGGATGCGCAGTTTGAGCGCGGAGAGGAGCTTTTGTGGATCTGTTGCTAACGCATGGATATTTTCTTTTTGAAGATCCCAAGGAGCTTCAGATCATGAAGCCGTATCCGCCGCTTGGGCTCTTGTATATCTGCTCGCACCTGCGCAGCCGGGGATTCGATGTCGAGGTCTTCGACAGCACGTTCCAGAGCCGGGAAGCACTGCGCCAGCGCCTCAACAGCGGCAAGCCATCCGTGCTCGGAGTCTATGCAAATCTGATGACGCGCGCCAATGTGGTGAAGATTCTTGGCGAAGCCAAGCAGGCCGGCTGGAAGACGGTGGTGGGCGGCCCGGAGCCCGGCGCATACGTCGATGAGTACCTCGATGCAGGCGCGGATGTGGTGGTTTTCGGCGAGGGCGAGCTAACGCTTGAGGAGCTTCTGCCGGCGTGGTCTGGCAATGATCCCGCCCTTCTCGACCAAGTTGCGGGAATCGCATATCGCGCGAGTGACGGCTCTACGCGGCGCACCGCGCCGCGCGCACAGATCGCCAATCTCGACGCGCAACCCTGGCCGGCGCGCGAAGCCATCGATGTGGAGCGCTATGTCGAAACCTGGCGCACACATCACGGCAAGGGCTCCATTTCTCTGATTACCGCTCGCGGCTGTGCATTCCGTTGCCAGTGGTGCAGCCATCAGGTCTTCGGCCAAACGCATCGCCGCCGCAAGCCCGAGCTGGTTGCGGACGAACTCGAATTCCTCATCGATCGCTACAAGCCGGACATGCTCTGGATTGCCGACGACGTATTCACCATCCATCATGGCTGGCTCGATCGCTGGAGAGAGGAACTCGTCCGGCGCAAGATCCGCATTCCGTTCGAGTGCATCTCGCGCGCTGATCGCCTGAATGAAGAAGTGATCAGAATTCTTGCCGAGCTGGGTTGCTTTCGCCTCTGGATCGGCTCCGAAAGCGGGTCGCAGCGCATTCTCGATTCCATGCAGCGCGGTGTAAAAGTCGAAGCGGTGCGCCAGGCAAATGCCTTCTGCCGGCAGTACGGCATTCAGTCCGGCATGTTCCTGATGTGGGGCTATGAAGACGAGGAGATCGAAGATATCGAGCAGACCATCGAACATGTCCGGCTCTCCAAGCCTGACACTTTTCTTACTACCGTCTCCTATCCGATTAAGGGAACGCCCTATTACAACAAGGTGGCCTCGCGCGTGATTCAGATCAAACCATGGAGCGAAACCTCCGATCGCGAATTTGACATCGCCGGCCGGCGTCCGCGCGAGTTTTACCGCGTCGCGGACGAGCTCCTGCGCCTTGAAATGGAACTGGAGAAAAACCGTGCCAGTCTCGATCTCATCGGAGATCCGCCGTCTTCCATCCGCGAGCTTGAGGCGCGCATTGCCGAGCGTCGCCAGGCGCTTTATGCCTGGCCCGGCGCACAGGAGGCAGCCGCTTGTCAGTGAGACCATCCAACACGGAGAACCCAGTCGCAGCCGGCACCGCCTTCGACCGCGTCGCCGCGCTGTACGACGAGGTCTTCACGCATTCCGCCATCGGAAGAGCGCAGCGCCAACTCGTGCATCGCGAGTTGCAGCCCGTTTTCGTTCGCGGCAGCCGCATTCTCGACATCAATTGCGGCACCGGAGAAGATGCTTTGCACTTTGGCGCTCGGGGCGTCGAGGTTCTGGCCTGCGACGCCTCGGCCGCCATGATCGATGTTTGCCGCCGCAAGTTGGCCGCGGCAGGAGCCGCACCGCCCGTCACATTCCTGGTCTGCACCAATGAGAGCCTCGACGATCTCACCGGCTTCGGGTTGTTTGATGGAGCGCTCTCGAATTTTGGGGGGCTGAACTGCACGGCCGATCTGAGCGCAGTCGGCCGCCAGTTGGCTCCCCTTCTTTGTCCTGGAGGCGCGCTGTTTATCTGCATCATGGGCCGAGTGTGTGCATGGGAGATCGCCTGGTATTTACTGTCGGGCCGATGGGGAAAAGCCGTTCGCCGCCTGCGTCCTTCCGGCTCGACGGCCACCATCGGCGGGCTCAGACTTCGCGTCCAGTATCCTTCGGTTCGCCAGGTTACCGCCGCATTCGCCCCGTGGTTCCGGATCAAGGCCCGCCGCGGTATTGGCGTCTTCCTCCCTCCCTCATGGCTGGAGCCTTTCTTTGGCAATCGTCCGCGCACTCTGCGCTTTTTCGGATGGCTCGATCGTCATCTCGGCGCCTGGCCGCTGCTCGGCGGCCTTGCCGATCACGTTTTGCTGCACCTGGTACGGGAGGAGCAATGACCACTGCCTTGGCCAGCCCTGTTGGTTTGCCGCTCGATGATTGCCGTCAGGCGATCCGGCTTCGTTGCCCGCAGTGCGCCGCCGAGGCCGCGCTTCTTGAAATCCGGGACGACGCGGTGCCTGAAGATACCATGCACTGCCAGAACTGTTTCAGGAAAATTCAAAAGATTGCCGGTGTCTGGCGCATGCTCACTGCCGAACAACAAAAACGTTTCGCATCCTTGTTACAAGACTGCGAGTACGTCCAACGCAAGGAAGGGCGCGGCTCCGACGATCAGGCTTTTTATCTTGCCCTCCCTTTCGCCGACCTCACAGGAAACTTCGACAGTCAATGGCATATTCACGCGCGCAGCTTCCGCTACCTTGAGCGCAAGCTCCTGCCGCGGTGGACGAATCATCTTGGTCCTTCCCTGCGCATTCTCGATCTTGGCGCCGGCAGCGGATGGCTCAGTTACCGGCTGGCTCTGGCTGGTCATCGTCCCGTGGCGGTCGACATCTACGCCAATGCATTCGGCGGCCTTGCAGCCGCGGACGCCTTCGCCGCCGTGCTCGAGGAGCCCTTCCCGCGATCTCAGGCGGATATGGACCGCCTGCCCTTTGAGGATGGCCAATTCGATGTAGCCATCTTCAATGCCTCGCTTCACTTCTCCACCAACTACAAGCGCACGATTCGCGAAGCCATGCGCTGCCTTCGCCCCGGCGGCTTCATCCTGATCGCGGACTCACCCACCTACTGTCGCGCCGCATCTGGCGAAGCCATGCGCGCCGAGCGCGCGCGCCGCTTCCAGCAGGAACTCGATGGGCGCGACAGTACGCTGCCGCCGCGCGGGTACCTTACACCGGGAGACATCGAAGAGCTTTCCACGCTGGGAATCCGCTGGACCAGGCATCTGCCGTGGTTTGGGATGCGCTGGTGGATGCGTCCGTGGATCGCGCGCATCATGAGGCGCCGGGAACCGTCGCAGTTCTATCTCTATGAGGGGAGGCTTGAAGCGCTGTGATCATTCTTTATTATCCAAAGCTCGCCAAGCCCAAGAATCGCCGTTTTCCGCTTTCCATCATGGCGCTGGCCGCGGTGCTCGAAGGCCGTGAGCCGTACGACATCGTCGACGGCAATCTCGATCCCGAACCCGACGCAACGCTTGCCCGACTCATGAAGACGCACTCCATCGAGTTGCTTGGAGTGAGCGTGATGCCCGGCCCGCAGATGGTCGCGGCCATGCGCTCGTGCCAGGCGATCCGCGAGCAGTTTCCGCAGGTGCCCATCGTCTGGGGCGGCTATTTTCCGTCTCTCTACCGCGACGCGACGCTGAATGCGAAGTATGTCGACTACGCGGTGCGCGGTCAAGGCGAGACTACGCTGCTGGAGTTGATCGACGCTCTTCGCGGCCAGCGCAGCTTCGCCACCATCCCCGGTCTTTCCTGGAAAGATGCCGCCGGCCGCCGCACGCACAACCCCGAGCGCGGCATGCAGTCGCCCGAGGATTTCCCGTGGATGCCATACCATCGGCTCCCCGTCGCCAGTTATCTGCGCCCTTCCTTCTTCGGCAAGCGCACCGGGGCGCACCAGGCAAGCATCGGCTGCCCTTTTCAATGCACCTTCTGCGCCGTGCATGAGGCCTTCGGCAGCAAACAGAAAACGGAGACGCCGGCCCGGACCGAAGCCATCCTGCGCCACCTGGTGCGCGAATACGGCATGGATGGCGTGCAGTTTTATGACATGAACTTTTTTCTCCACGAGTCGCACACCTCGGAACTGATGGAGCGCATTGCGCCTCTCAAGCTCGAATGGTGGTGCGAGGGGCGCATCGACGCCATCTGCCGCTACTCCGTCCGCACTCTGGAACTGATCCGCGAGGCCGGCTGCACCATGATTTTCTTCGGCGCCGAATCGGGATCGAATCGCACCCTCGAGGAGATGAAGAAGGGCATCACCACCGAACAGACTCTGGCCGTTGCCCGGCGTCTGCGCGAAGTGGGCATCATTCCCGAGTTTTCCTTCGTCATCGGCAATCCCCGCGACCCCGAGCTCGACACCCGCGAAACCATCGCCTTTATCCGCACCATCAAGCGCATCAATCCGGCTTCGGAAATCATCATGCAGCACTACACGCCCGTGCCGCAGCGCGAAACAAAAATGTACGGCGGCATCGACGGCCTGGTGGATTTTCCTTCCACGCCCGAAGAGTGGGCCACGCCGCGCTGGTACAACTTCACGGTCCGCATCAATCCCTCCATGCCGTGGCTCAAGCCGCGCACGCGGCGCCTGATCGACAACTTCGAAACTGTTGTGGCCACGCGCTGGCCCACCGTCCAGGACATTCACGCCAGCCGCTGGAGCCGCGCATTGCTTGCCGCTCTCGGCTCCTGGCGCTACCTGACCCGCATCTACAACGCCCCCGCCGAGCTCCGGCTGGCTCAACAATGGACTCGCTTACGCCGGCCCAAGGAAGAGAGCATATGAGCTTCGCTGCCAACCCGCCCGAAGCCGTAACGATCAACCCGCAGGGTGCATACCAGCTCTGGGCCCAGCATTACGACTCCACGGTCAATCCCCTTTTGGCCCTCGAAGAGCGCCGCCTGGAGGCTCAACTCGGCGACTTCACTGGCAAAGATGTCGTCGATCTCGGATGCGGCACGGGAAGATGGCTCAAAAAGCTTGAGAACCTCCGGCCGCATTCGCTCGCCGGCGTCGATCTCTCATCCGCCATGCTCGAACAGGCCCGGGTCAAGTGTGCGCCCTCCACGCGCCTGCTCCAATCCGACTGCATCGACACACCTCTCCACTACCGCAGCGCCGATCGCGTTCTGGCATCCTTCCTTCTTTCGTATCTCTCCGATCTCAACGCCTTCGCGCGTGAGGCAGCGCGTCTTCTGCGTCCCGGCGGCGTCATTCACGTCTCCGATCTTCATCCCAACACCGCCTCCTACGGTTGGCGTCGCACCTTCCGCGCCGCGGGCACCGTCTTCGAAATTGAAACTCATCGCTACACGCTGGCTTACCTGGTTGAATCCATGTGGCGCTCAGGATTGCGCCTCGACCAGATCGCCGAATGGTCCTTTGGCCCTCCTGAAAGCGCAGTCTTCGAGCGCGCAGGCAAACTTGACACCTATCTCCAGGTCGAGTCTCTACCCGTCGTCTACTGGGCGCGGTTCACTCTTGCCGGAGCCCGGCCGTGACACCGCCTATGTCGAAAGACACGCACGCCGCGCCGTGCGAGCTGGTTCTCACCGGCGCCCGCATCGCGCGAACTTCACAGATCGCAGAGCCCCTCACGGTTCATGTTCGCGGCGGTCGCATCGAAGGTCTTCTCCCGCCTCAAGTCCGTCCCATCCACGCCACCGAAATCGATATCGCCGGTCATCTGGTTCTTCCCGGTCTCATCAACGCTCACGATCACCTGGATTTTTCTCTTTACCCGCAACTTGGCCATGGTCCATATCCCAGTTGGCGCGAATGGGCCGAAGATATCTATCGCCCTGACGAATCTCCGGTGCGGGAATTGCAGCAGGTTCCCAGCGAACTCCGCTTCTGGTGGGGCGGCATTCGCAATCTGCTGTCAGGCGTTACAACCGTATCCCAGCATGACCGCTATCTTCCCGAAGTCCTCGGCGGCGAATTCCCGGTTCACGTTCCCGCGGAATATGGCTGGGTCCATTCCATGAGCGACCGCCAGAATGTCGCCCGCCGCTTGAGCGAGACTCCCGCTGACTGGCCCTTCCTCATCCATCTAGCCGAAGGCACAAACTCCGCTGCCAGCCGGGAGTTTGACGATCTTGCCAACGCCGTCCCGCTCGATCCGCGCTTGGGCCTGGTGCACGCTGTCGGGCTCACAGCAACGCAGTGGCAAACCGTGCGGCGGCTCAACATGGGCGTGGTCTGGTGCCCGATTTCCAATCTCTTCACGCTCGGGCAAACTCTGCCCCTCAGGCAGATCAAGTCTCTGGCCAATGTAGCGCTCGGAACCGACTCGCCTCTCACCGCGACAGGCGACCTGCTCGACCACATCCGCTTTGTTCACGAGACCCTCGGCGTTTCTCCCGCACTGCTTTATCTTTTGGTCACGACGCGCGCCGCGCGCCTGCTGCGGCTGCAAGAGGGCCAGGGCCGGCTTGAGCCTCAAAGCCGCGCCAGCCTCATCGTTGTTCGCGACCGCCAGACCACTCCCGCCGACACTCTGGTGCAGCTGGCCTGGACCGACATCGAACTCGTGATGCAATCGGGGCGGATCGTTCTGCTTTCGCCCAGCCTCGCGGCAAATCTCCCTCCCAAATTTACCTTCCACCTTGAGAGCATCTGGCTCGACGGAATCGAGCGCCTCGTCCACGCTCCTGCGGCTCACCTGGTTGGCCAAACCTCTGCTGTCCTGGGCGCTTCTTTCAGGCTCTCAGGCCGCCGTGTCGCACTCCAATCCGCCCAGGGTTGCCCTTCGCTACGTCGCGAAGAGCTGTCGTTAGCGTGACTTCCGTTTGTCATGGAAATGTCATTTTCGCGGAAGCTGATGGCATTCTTCAACCCGGAGCGCGACAATAGTACTGGAGGCAAAACCCGGCTTTCGTGGCGGGTTGCGAGAAGTCCCCATGATCCTGGTTATTGAAGACGATCCCGGAATCCATAAGGTGTTGCAGCGGTTGTTTTCGGCCGAGGGCTTTCAGGTCCGCGCCGCTCACGACGGCGAGCAGGCGCGCGCGGCCTTGAAGGGCCCGGTGCCCAAGGCCATCATCCTCGACCTGATGCTGCCCGGCGCTTCGGGCCGCGATCTCTGCAAAGAGCTCAAGCAGGCCTTTCCAACGACGCCGGTCATCGTGCTCAGCGCCGTCTCCGATGTTACGGATAAAGTCCTGCTCCTCGAGCTCGGCGCCGATGACTACGTCACCAAGCCTTTCAGTCCGCGCGAGCTGCTGGCGCGGGTTCAGGCCGCCATCCGGCGGACCAACAAGCCCCGGCCTGAAAAGATCTACACCTTCGGCAAAGTCACTGTCGATTTTCTCAAGATGGAAGCCTCGCGTTCAGGCCAGACGGTCCCGCTTACCGCCCACGAGTTCCGGCTGCTCAAGTTCATGCTTGAGAACTCCGAGCGGGTGCTCTCGCGGGAGGAACTTCTGAATCACGTGTGGGGTTACAATTGCTATCCTTCCACTCGTACGGTGGATAATCAGATTCTGAAGCTCCGCCAGAAGCTGGAGACCGATCCGGCGAATCCCGTGCATATCCGCACCATGCACGGAATGGGCTATAAGTTTGTCAGCCAGGCTTCGTAAACTTCTCTCGGCAGACGGGAAATCGCCATGCGCATGAGGACCATCCTGCTTATAGCCCTGTTGTCCCTTGCGTGCGGACTGACGGCGATGAGTCTGGTGGTGATCCACGACGTGCTGCAGCGCCAGATTCGCCAGAACCTCGTCGCCAGTCTCTCCGGGTCCACGCGCACATTTGAGAACCTGCAGCAGCAGCGTCAGCAATCGCTCGACCGCGAAGTTGCGCTGCTCGCCGATCTCCCCGTTCTCAAGGCGCTCATGACCACGCGCGACGTGAAGACCATTCAAGATGGCGCGGCCGTTTATTGGCAGATCAGCGGCAGCGACCTCTTCGCTCTCATCGACGCATCCGGCGACGTGGTCGCAGTCTACTCCAATGCAGATCTGACTGACCGGCACGATCTCGATCTTCAACTCGGCCGTCTGGTCGGCGCTCCCGCCGTCGAGCGCTACCTGCTGACGAATCGCCATTTGTATCAGGTCTCCTTCCACTCGCTGGTCTTTGGTCCCGACGCCACCGGTACTCCCCTCGGCTATATCGTCGCCGGATACGCCATCGACGATCGCGTCGGCCGCCAGGTCCGCGAAGCCGCCGATGCCGACGTGGTCTTTCTTGGCGCCGGAGAGACCGTCTTCAGCACTCTGAGCCCCGATACCGCCGCCCGATTCCGTCCACCCCCCGCCGCGCTCGACTCGCCGCCGGCTCCCATTGATTTCGAACTCGGCAAAGAACACTACCTGGCTGCCTCGCTCGCCCTTCCCGCGCTGTCCGATCTTCCTGTGCGCCTCTTCGTGCTCAAGTCCTACGACCAGGCCAGCACTTTCGCGTTCCAGTTGAACCGTCTTCTCATCGGAATCGGTGTGGTGGTGCTGCTGATCGGCACGGTCCTGGCTCTTTACATCGCCGGAACCATCACCCGCCCCCTGGAAACTCTTCTCGCCGGCGCCCGCGCGCTGGGTTCGGGCAACTTCGACTACGAACTGAAGCCGCGCGGAAGCCACGAGTTGCGCGAACTGGGCGCCGCCTTCGACCAGATGCGCAACCAAGTCCAGCTCTACCAGCAGCAGCAGGTTGAATCCGCCCGCCTGGCGATCATCGGCCGCATGGCGAGCTCAATCTCTCACGATCTTCGCCATTACCTTTCCGCGGTGTACGCTAACGCCGAATTCCTCAGCCAGACCGGTTCCACAAAACCCGAGCGCGACGAACTCATGGCGGAAGTGAAGCTCGCCGTTCAGGGCATGACCGAGATTCTCGAGTCGCTCCTCATCTTCAGCCGCACCGGCGCTTCGCTGCATCCCACCTACGAGTCGCTGAACGTCCTCATCGAGCGCGCTGTCGCATTGCTTCGCATGCATCCTGACGCTCATCAGGTGAGCATTGTCTTAGAGGACGCCCCGCACATCGAGGCCTGGCTCGACGCGCGGATGATCGAGCGCGCCATTTACAACCTGCTCATCAACGCCGTTCAGGCGGCGCGAACCGGCGCCGAATTCCCGCGGGTGAGCATCTGCCTTACCGAGAGCCCGTCGCAGATCGAGTTACGCATTGTCGACAATGGTCCCGGCGTTCCTGCCGGCATTCGCGATACGCTCTTCGAGCCATTTGTGAGCAAAGGCAAGCACCGGGGCATCGGGCTCGGACTCTCGATCGCCAGCCGTATCCTGCAGGACCACGGTGGTTCCGTGCGGCTTGAGCGGTCCCAGCCAGGCAACACCACCTTCGCGCTCTCGCTCGACCGCCGCATCCTCGATTCGCTTCGCCCCGCCATGCAGGAAGAGCCTGCCGTACTGCCGTGACAAAAGCCTGACACGAACCTCACCTTGCAGCGACAACCATCAATCTGGCCGCGTTTACAGTGTGAGCAGGTCCTTCGGTTTAACCGGCACAAGGCGGCCATGCGGGTTGCAATCGTTCATCACTGGTACGTCTCCAAGGGCGGCGGCGAGCGCGTCGCAGAGGCCCTCGCCGCTCTTTACCCGCAGGCCGATCTCTTCGCTTTGGTCGCCGATCCAGCCCATGTGCCCGACTCTCTTCGAAGCCGCAAGCTGAGCACCTCTTTCCTGGACCGGTTGCCATTCGCGCGCCGCGCTTACCGTCACTTGCTTCCTCTCTATCCCCTGGCTGTCGAGCAACTGGATCTCACGGGCTACGATCTTGTGCTCACCTCCGACAGCGGCCCCATGAAGGGCGTCATTGTCTCCCCTTCGGCTGTTCACATCTGCTACTGTCATTCCCCCATGCGCTATCTCTGGGACCAGTACCATCCCTATCGCAGCCAGATGGGTTTGATGTCTCGAAGTGCTTTTACCGTGGCCGCGCACTACGTTCGCAACTGGGACCAGTCTGCCGCGCAGCGCGTCACGCGTTTTGCCGCCAACTCCCGCTACGTGGCCGCGCGCATCCGACAGTACTACGGTCGCGAGAGTACGG
>Ga0326727_10025863_pt1 | contig 10963 bp, 6 predicted proteins | sample MB2enrmetagenome_FD_207643 | JGI IMG/M metagenome (GOLD analysis project Ga0326727, IMG submission 207643) | Lab enriched peat soil microbial communities from McLean, Ithaca, NY, United States - MB29MY | ecosystem: Environmental > Terrestrial > Soil > Wetlands > Peat | place: USA: New York... | reverse complement strand
GACGGATACCACCCGGCGTAGTCTTCGCAGCCGTTGTCATTCGGTATGAGCGTGCTCCAGGACCCGGCGATCTCTTTCGGCGTGCTCCACTGCGTTGGATCGGCAATGTTGTAGCTGGTCGAGTAAAACCACGCCGCCCCGGGACCGGCCGCTTGCGTGAGCGGATCGCTGGTGGCCCGGCAAACAAACACCAGCAGGTATTGTTGCGCCGCTTCAACGTAGCTGATCGAACCCATCTCTCTCAGTTGCCCGGTCCCTTGGCATCCCGCCGGAGAGCCCACCGGGAAGATCGGAGTCTCCAGTCCGCCCAGACCGGCCTCGGAGAAAGATGTCCCATCCCATTTCTTGAACTCCAGCGGAGCGCTGCCGCCGTTGAGTTGGGCGCGCGCGATCATCATATCGGAATTCAGATCGAAAGGCGGCGCGATTGGCGGGTTTCCCAATCCGGATGGGCCGGGGGCGTAATTGTGGATCTCGTAAATGAATTGCGCCGGATTGGAGCTGGCATCGTCCACGAATGCCGAGGGTTCCGAATCGCCCATCTGGACGGAGAGCCCGCCCTTGGTCACAGGGCTCGCCATCGCCGCGCCAATAGTGACTTGTGGTCCCAGCACGGCGTAACGTCCATAACTGCCGGCCGGCGGCCATGGCGGCGCAGAGCAATCATTACCGATGCAAACCAGGTTTCCCGACGCGCCCGACGGCTCTTCCGGACCCACCGACGCACTCTGCTTCGGTACCGGATACTGCGGAACCCCATTCGCGTTGAGCTGAAAGCGATAGCTCGGCCAATCCCGGCCATCATCGAGCGAAGTCGCGGCTGCAACCGTTGAGTAGAAACTGCTGCCGGCGTTTCCCCCACCGGTGAGACCAATGCAGCGGGTGGTTCCCTCGTAGACCATGAGCAGGCTGCCCGGAACATTGTTGGTAGGATCGATCGCCACCGTTCCAGGGTCGGCGTAATTCAGGTCAAAGGTCTGGTCCTGGTGAGCGGGATTGCCGTCGGATACCGTCGGGCAGTCATCATGATCCACCGGCGAAAGAAAGACTTGGCCGGGACCGTAGCCTGGAGCGAAATCCAGAGTCCAGCGGCCGCTCGCGTCCGGCAGCCCGACGCTTTTCAACACCACCAGGCCGCTCGAGACGTCGTTCTGGCTGGTCCGCGCCGCTACCCAGAACCAGTAATCGCTTTGGCCGGGCAAGGTCCCGGCAGGGAAAATCGTGGAGTGTTCATCGGCTAAAGTGGTCAGGCCGCCGTACGAGTTAATCGGGTTGCCGCTGCCATCCGGAGCGAGCACCGGTTGACTGTTGAGAACCGAAATGGACACAATCGGCGCCGGATACGGCCCTTGTGCAAAGGCCGTGCTAACACCCAGCGCCACCACCAGGAAAGCGTTTTTCAGGCTTCGCATTTTAACGATGACAACACATCTCGCAAACGGAATCAATAACTTAGCCGATCCACCCCACCCTACGCCCGTTATGCTGAAGTCGTAACACAGGCTTCAGCCTGTGCTTTTTCTTTCAGGAGTAACCCATGGCCACACCAGCACAAATAGCAGCCAATCGAGCCAACGCGCAAAAGTCGACCGGGCCGCAGACACCCGAAGGCAAAGCCAATTCCCGCATGAACGGACTCACTCACGGCTTCGCTTCCGCACAATCCATCATCCCCGGAGAAGATCAGGAAGAATTCCTCGCGCTCCTCGCGGACCTCCGAACGGAATACCAACCCGTCACCCCCACCGAAGAAATCCTCGTCGAAAAAATGGCCCAAACCCAGTGGCTCACCCAGCGCGCCCTCAATCTCCAGGGTGACGCATTCCTCGACCTCCTCCAAAACAAGCAGCTCGGCGTCCCCAAGAACCTCGGACTCCTCATCCGCTACTACACCACTGCCGACCGTGCCTTCCATAAGGCTCACAACGAGCTCGTAAAGGCACAGAAAGAAAGGAAAAAGTCCGAAATTGGCTTCGGTCCGCAAAAAGCCGCGCCAGACCCTGTGCAACCCACCCATTCCACGCCTCCACCACCCCAACCGGCGCCCATGACCTCTGTTCGGACCATTTCCGGCCCCGATTTCCGCCCAAACGCCGCCTAAAACGGCCCTTTGGACCTCCAAACCTGATCTCCGGCCGCCCGCTGCGCCCGCAGTGTCTCTGAACCCCGGGCGTTGCGCCACTCCGCATACCGGTGCGCGACCTGACCCATCCCGGAGACCCTCGAAACGCCCGCCAATTCACCTATCTTAAAGAATGCAAGCCACTTGCAAACTGCGCGCCAAATGGAGAAGGTGTTGCAGGTTTGAACAGCGAGGCACACATATGACGAGCTGGACCCCTTATGTTGCAATTTGGACGTTACTTGCAGTAATCGTGATCGTACTCGCGGCTTACCGTAAGATGCTCTCCACGCGCGAGGACGATTCCCTTCATGTCAGCGAAGGGAGCAAGGCACTGGTCTCCGAGCAGATTGCCAATTCTCAGAAAATAGAGGTCGTCGAGAAGTGGGGCAAGCTGCTGACGATCATCGCCGTCGTCACCGGAGTCGTCATGATGTGCATTTACATCTACAACATCTTCCAGACCGGTGCCCACACGGTAGCGATTCAATAGCCTCTGGCCCGCTCCCGGGGGGGCAGGCTGTCAGACTGCGTGCAGGATGTCCATCCGGCACCTTGAGTTTGCACATTTTCTCCTTGTTGAGCCGCTTGGTGGGGCGGCCAATCCTGGCTGCAACCGGCTTTCAGCCGGTTCTGGGTCAGATGTCATCCGGCACGGCGACTTGTCGCCAGAGACTCATCTCGCGGCGCTGGTCTGAAGCGAGGCCGGCGAGCGGAAATCCAGCCCGGCGACGTGCCGGCTCGCCATCACCACGTGGCGCGGCGCGAACTGCAGTCCCGTGGCCGTGGCCGTCACTTTTCTTGGCCCGTTTACCATGCTGCGGATGGTATAGCGGCCCTCACTGTCCGTGAACGTGAAGTGCGTATAGCCGCTTTCCACGCGCGCGCCTTCCACCGGATTCCCATCCCCGTCCAGCACGGTCCCCGAGAGGTCGTGTACGCCCGGGCGGTCGCGCAAGACCTCCTCCATCCACTTGCGGACGGTCACCGTTGACGTCCGGTTATCCAGCAGCATGCTATCGACGTGTGCGCCGATGCCTGAATCGAGGTAGCGATACGGCTGCCTGACTCGCGCCAGCACATCCTGCCACGGCGCGCCGTCAGTGACGAATGACCAGCGGCCCTGCAACCGTCCCGCGCGTTCGATCGCCCCGGGCATTTCGGAGCCGAACCACCCCGCCCCATCGCCTCCCGCGACGGCGTGGAACGCCAGCCAGATGTCCGCGATAGCACTGTTCCTCAGCCCGATATACCCGCAAGCTGCACCACCCCGCGAGAACCCGGTCAGGATCACCGCACCCGGATCGCCTGCATATCTCTCGACCACCTCGCGGATCACGGTGCGCGCATATTCGGCGGTGGCGTCCAGGTTGCCGAAGCCGTCCAGTTGCTCATGGTTACCGTCCGGACTGAGGAACGGCAGGTTCACCCAGATCGCACTCTCGCCCTTCGACATGCCATAGCCGATATTGCCCTCGTCCGCTTTGCCGGTGGAATAGGTGTTCTTGAAGTAGAAGATGTTGCCGGAGTACTCGGCGATGATCGGGAACCTCCCGTCGGGAGTCCAGTCTTTCGGAAGGTAGAGAACATACCGCACCGGCGAGCCGGCGATGCTCATATACACCCGCTTGCCGGCTCCGGGTTCGCCATCAGTCACTGCGGGCGGTCTTAAATGGTTGGGGAAGTCGTGACGCTCTACCGGTCCGCGGCCGGTCGCCCGCACCCGCAAAACGTCGATCATGGTGCCCTTCATGCCGTTATTCAGAATGATGCGCAGGTGGGAAATGTGACTGGGATCGATCGACTCGGTGTTGTCAGGGAACCGCTGGTGCAGGTCGATCTTGACGGTATGCACGGCGCCCGGAGAGACCAGTTCGCGCCCGGTCTCGTGCAGCGGATACGAACTGATGCCGCCGAAACCCTGGACGAAGGCGAATACGGAGACGCTCGCCGTCACGCGCCCGACATTGTGGACATCCACTTCCAGATAGCGGTAGCGCGCCAGGTCCCAATGGCCGTGCTCTGGCGGGAACAGCAAGGCGGATGCCGCGCCGTAATTGAAGTTGGCCACGCCCAGGCGCAAGCGGCCGGCAAGCTGGTGAAGGGATGCGCCGTCCGTGCCCAACTGTGAGTCCGGCGCCACATGATCGGCGAAGTCGAAGAGGGCGAGTTGCGGTGCGACCGGCCGTGGAGCGTCCCACGCGACTAAGGCGATTGCCGCCGGCAACAGGGCCAGCGTGCCGGTCGTCAGCTTCAGAGTCCGGGGCACCACTCCAGGTTACAAATTCCAGCAGCCCAAAACCCGAAGTGATGCCCAGTACAGTTCACAAGTGATTCGTGTTCCGAGGCTGCGTGATACGCTTTTGGGGCACTGTACGAGAAGGGCTAGTGCCGTATCGGAAACGCTCCGGCGGAGATTTTCTGCGGGAGCACGGTACGGCCGATCGCCTGAGCGTTTTTGATACAGCCACCTGAAGCAAGCCGTTTTGGCACGCCAACGCTATGGGATTTGGATGTTCGTTCCGGTGGCCAGCGGAGGGTGGATGGGAGAGTTGAGGCCGAGTGGAGAACGGAATTTCGGCCCATGGCTGCTGCTGGCGGAGAGTCATCTGACACGGCGGTTGTTCGGAAGCATGGTACAGCGGATGGAGGCTCTGCGGTGCCAGCCGGATAGGCATCATGCGGAGGAGGAGAGCAAACTCGTCGAAGCAGGGAGGACAGGGAGAGGTGTCTGACAAACCCGCTTGAAATGAGGCGCTTCCAGCCTTTTGCGCAACTGGAGGAGCCAGAGGGTGGTACTTTCGTGGGCGGCTGGAGCCGCTTCGCGGCAGAAAAAATGAGAAAAACGGCTCCGATATTATCGGTTGGGAGGTATAATCTGGCCAGGAAGCCAGAAAGGAAATCCTGGCTCATATACGTCTGTGGTCCGCCTGGATCTCAGGGTCAACAGGTTAGTCTGAATTGTCGAGAAATCCAGCTTCCAAGGAGAGGCCATGAAAAAAGGATTTTCGCGGTCAAGCGCTTTAGGATTGTCCGTTGTAATCGTAGCAGTGCTTTCTCTTCTCTTTTCCGTTTCTATGTTCGGCCAAGCCGTCAACTCGACGGTGCTTGGAACCGTTACCGATTCATCTGGTGCGGTTGTGGTAGGCGCCAAGGTGACGCTTACCGAGGCCGATACCAATATCAGCCGCGCGGGTAAAACCAACGAGAGCGGCAATTTTGTTTTTCCCGATCAGCCTCCGGGCAATTACTTTGTCACGGTGGAGATGACCGGATTTAAAAAGGAACAGCGCCGGGATATTGCGCTGCTGGTGAACACCACCCAGCGCGTGGACATTCAGCTTCAGACCGGCAGCATCTCCGAGAGCATCGAGGTCACCGGCACACCACCGGCGTTGCAGACGGACCGCGCCGATACCGGCCGCAACATCGACTCGATGGTGGTGTCGGCACTACCGGTTCTGGTCAGCAACCGCAATTATCAAGCCCTGCTGGCCCTGGTGCCCGGCACGTCGCCGCCGACCGAGGAGCACTCTCAGTTCTTTAACGCTTCGGATTCGCTGCAGACCCAAGTCAACGGGGCCCCGCGCGTGGTGAATAATTACCAAATCGAGGGCATTGACGACAACGAGCGCACCGGCTTGCTGCAAGTCCTGATCCCGCCGCTCGAAGCCATTCAAATCGTGGACGTCTCAACCAGCAACCACTCCGCGGATTTGGGACGCGGCGCCGGCGCGGTCACTAACGTGATCCTGAAATCGGGGACCAACCAGTTCCACGGCTCCCTCTACGAGTTCGTTCAGAACGGCGATTTCGACGCCCGCAACTTCTTCCAGCCCTCGGTGGCCGCGGTCCACTACAACTACTTCGGCGGCACCATCGGCGGACCGATCAAGAAGAACAAGTTGTTCTTCTTCGCCGACTTCTTGCGCACCGCGGATCACGAAGCCAACGCCAACACCGAAACGATACCGTCGGCGCTGTCGCGTACCGGCAACTTGAGTGAGGCCCTGGCTGGCGCCAGCCCCGCTCTGGTTTACGATCCGCTAACCGGGACTACGGCCACCGGAGTGGGACGGACTCCGTTCCCCAACAACATCATTCCCACATCGCGCCTGAACCCGATCGCGCTCAAGATCCTGGCCCTGGTGCCCAATCCGAACGAAGCGTACAACACCGCGGCGCCCTCCAACAACTACTTTGCCCTCCTGCCCTTCACCAAGGACACCAACTTCACGGACGGCAAAATGGACTACACCATCACCGACAAGGACCACCTCAGCGGCCGATTCAGCTTCCAGCGGCCAGTGGTTTACCAGGCGCCCATTTTCGGCAACGCCGGCGGCGATGCCAATGGGGCCTTCGAGGGTACGGGAGTCCAGAAGACTTACAGCAGCGGCATCAACTGGACCCACGTTTTTACGCCCAGCCTCCTGAACGAATTCCGGGTCGGCGTGGCGCACTACAACAACACGGCGCAGGCGAGCGACTATGGATTGAACGATTCCACGAGCCTGGGAATCCCTGGCATCAATACCAGCCAGTTCAACAGCGGCTTGGTGCAAATCAGCATTGGAGCATTTACCAGCCCGCTGGTGGGGTATTCCGCCAGTTTGCCCTGGGTCCGCGCGGAGGCCAACATCGATTTGGTTGACAACGTGACCAAGACCCACGGCAACCACACCTTTACGTTCGGGTTCGATATGCGCCGCATTCGTGACGATTTACTGCAGACGCAGACCTACAGCCCGCGCGGCGTCTACACCTTTGGCACTTCCCAAACCAACTGCGCGGGTAGCTGCCAGATGCCCAATGGCACTACCAGCTCGGCGACCACCCCGAACACTACCACTTCGTGGGCTAACGACCTGGCGAGCTTCCTGCTGGATAGTCCCCAGGCGTCCGGCACCGGCCGCGACTTCAGTGGCACCTTCCCGACTTACCGGGCTTGGTACTTCTTTCCCTACGTCGCCGACAGATGGCAGGTCAGCAAAAAGCTGACCGTGTCCCTCGGGCTGCGCTGGGAAATGTATCCGCCAGGAACGCCGGCCTTCTCCGGCCAGTTTTCCAACTACATTCCGTCGAGCAACACGCTGGTGGTCGGCGGTGTGGGCGGCAACCCCAACAACGGGGGCTTGACCAACCACCTGAACTACCTTGCGCCGCGCTTTGGAGTGGCGTACCGCCTGACGGAGAAGACGGTTATCCGGACGGGTATCGGTGTCAGTTACACCCCGTTTGAGGACAATACGTACATTAACAACAACTATCCGACAAAAGGCAACATCGGAGCGGTCCAAGGCACGAGCGCCTATACTTCGGCGTTCTACAACGGGTCCCTTCTGAGTTTCGAGAGCGGTCTCCCGTCACCCTCGCCACAGCCCGTCCCGTCCAACGGGATTTACAGCGTCGCAGCCTTGGGCTTCAACGGTTCTACAGAAGACTATTTCCCGACAAACTACAAAAACCCTCACGTGATTGCCTGGAACTTCTCGGTCCAGCAGACGTTGCCGTATAACTTCACGTTGGACGTTGCATACGTGGGCAATCACGGCGTGGATATGGGCTCGTCGCAAAACATCAATGCCAGCCCGGTGATCGCACCCACGTCCACAAACGACACCGCCTACCTGCCATACTTCCCGCACACGGGCACCGTATCGCAGTACTTCGTGCCGGTGTCCGCGATGTACAACGCGCTGCAGGTGAAGCTTGACCGGCGCTTTGACAATGGGCTAGGCATCACCACGTCGTTCACCTACCAAAAGGGCATGGCTTACTACAACGGCGGAGACGACGATGGATTCTACGGCTTCTATCTCAACGGACAATATCACCGTAATTGGGGCCTGAACGATTTCAATCGTACTGTGAGCTTTGTGCAGAGCTATGTTTACCAACTGCCTTTCGGCAAGGACAAACACTTCCTGAACACCGCTTCGCGAGGGCTGGACAAGATTGTGGGCGGATGGCAGCTCGAGGGCATCCTGACGGTCATGACCGGACTTCCCTTCACGGTGACTTACAGCTCGACGTACTTGAACCTGTCCCAAGGCGGCACCAATACGCCGGATCTGGTGGCTCCAAGCGTCAAGATTCTGCACGGAATCAACACCACCTCGAACGGTGGAAGTGCGTGGTTTGATCCAACCGCGTTTGCCGCGCCACCCTGCCAGTCGGCGACGCCTACCGCGTCATGCCCGACCGGAGCCATCGATCAGGTCGCTGGCGCTGCCCAGCAGGTCGGCAACGTTGGACGCAATTCCATGATTGGGCCGGGATTCTTCAACATGAACTTCGCCCTGGCCAAGACCATCCAGTTCACCGAGCGCATCGCCATGCAGCTTCGGCTGGAAACAGTGAATACCACCAATACCCCGCAGTTTGCCAATCCGAACGGCAGTTGCTGCACCGCGAACAACGCGAACTTCGGATTCGTGACCGGCACGCTCAGCAGCGGCTCCGGCTCGGTCAACTCCGGTACCGGCGGCCCTCGCAGCGTCCAATTGGCGGCGAAGTTGACCTTCTAGTTTTTCGAGAAGTATAGCCACCGGAGCGGCGCCCACCGCTTCGGCGGCTATCGCGGCTTTTCGAGATGATCCAGCATCTGTTGGGTCTCGGGATCGGGCTTGATGCGCAACATCGCCGGGCAACCCCGATAACGCAATCCCAGGGATTGACGTGCGCCTCGGCAGAATTGAGATCGATTCTCAACGCGTCTTCAAAATGTGAGATCGCCTCCTGCACCGCCCGGCGCCCGCCAGCACCACGCCGAGATTGTTGGGCGCGTCCACATCATCCGGCTTAGGCCGCAAGGGTTCCTCGAAGTGTGGGACCTGGGTGCAGACTTGGCCGAGAGCCGGAGTCGGCAATCTCTAACGCCTCGAATTAACGTTTTAACGGTCAGACCAAGTGGTAGTATCCGTCGCGTTCCAGCACCTCGGCGGGGAGATCGAAGAGCCGGGACAACTCCGGGCTGGTCAGCACATCCTTCTTGGCCCCATCGCGCACGATGCGACCTTCTTTCAGAATCACTACCCGCTCGATCTCCGGGATTATGTCTTCCAGATGATGCGTCACCAGGATCATGCTGGTTCCGGCCGCAGTCACTTTGCGCAAGATTTCGCGCAACTCCCGCACCGCCCGGAAATCCAGGCTGGCGGTCGGCTCGTCCAGAATGAGCGCTTGAGGTGCATGCACCAACGCCCGCGCAATCAGCACCCGCCGTGCCTCGCCGGAGGATAACTCGTCCACGTTACGCTCGGCCAGCGGAGCAATTTCAAGCAGTTCGATCACCTCCTCGGCCTTCGTTTCCATGGCTGGCGTTACCACGTGGTTCGGCCAGATTCCCACGCTGCTGAAGAACCCGGAGAGCACGATCTCCCGGGTGCTGTAGTTGCGCGTACAAAGCTGCATCAGGTCGTTGGTCACGATACCCAGAAGCGGCCGCAGTTCGAAGACGTTCCAGGCTTCGCGGCCCAGGATGCGCACGCTCGCCGGTCCGTCGGTCTGCAGCGGATACAGCTCCCGCGTGATGGCCTTGATCATGGTGGACTTCCCCGACCCGTTCGGCCCCAGGATGGCGACGTGCTCGCCCGATGCGATCGACAGGCTGACCGATTTGAGCCCCCGTTTCTCGCCGCGGGCAATCGAGACGTTGTGAAATTCGATAAGAGGCGGCGGCATCAGAAACCGGTCGCCTTGATCCAGAAGCTTTCGCGCCATTCCGCGCCGCCTGCCACGGTCTGCAGAGCATGACCGCTGTTCAGGGAATTGGTCATGGCGGCCATCGGTTCGAAGCAGATGAACTCTTTGCCGGCCGGCGCATAGGTCACGTTGACGGGATACTTCGGCCCGTAGGTCACTTCTATCTTCTCTCCCTTGCCGCGCACCGAGAAGTGAGCCAGCCCATCGCTCTGGCGTGTCAGATCGTAGAAGCCGTCATCGATGACGCGTCCGGCGAGCGTGAATTCGTCAGGAAGTTCCATGGGTTTGGATTCGCCCGTGGCGAGCAGCTTGTCGGAAAGCACCAGGTGCTTGGTCGCTCCGATGTGCACCGTCCACTGGTCGCGCGGCGCATCGTGCAGGTTAAAGTAGGGATGGTAGCCGATGGAGATCGGCATGGCATCCACGCTGAGGTTATGGATGGCGGTTTCGACTTGCAGTGTGGCGTCGCTCAGCCGGTAGGTCATCTCAATGGTGTGGGCGAAAGGGAACTGCGCCATCAACTCCGGATGACGCCAGAACTCGAGGCGGCTGGTCATGTGTGCGCCGTTGGCGTCGGCTGCGGCGTCCACGACCTCCCACAAGGGCGAGAAGGAGAGTAGTCCATGGATCGGCAGCCTGTTCCCATCGAAGCGCAGGTTTCCGATCTCCGGATTCAGCAGGTAGGTTTTGCCTTGAAACGCGAATCCCAGCTTTTCCAGGCGGTTGGCCCAGGGAGCCAGTAAGGGAACGCCGCAGAGCGCCGGCTTCTCCTTGAAATCGCTCAGCCGGGCAAACGGGAAGTACAGCGCATTCTTGCCGTTGATCTTGAATTCGTAAGCGATATTACCGATCGACGGCGCGATCGAAACTTCCGCGTGATGCTCCGCATCGCGCAGCGTGACTACCGCAATGCCGTCCACCTGGCGGCGTTCGGCGGTATAGTTAGCTCCATTTAGCATAAGAGGGAGAGTGAGTACGATCAGGAACTTTAGCATCCTGACTCACAATCATTCCTGATTTGGGTCGCGTAAATCAAGGTCGGTCCATTTCTGGCAGCAGACGCAGTTTCCCGGCGCATAGGTGCGGATGGAGCAGATATCGCACCAATAAGTGATGCGGAGGCGTTTCCCGCTC
>Ga0326727_10025862_pt1 | contig 10963 bp, 9 predicted proteins | sample MB2enrmetagenome_FD_207643 | JGI IMG/M metagenome (GOLD analysis project Ga0326727, IMG submission 207643) | Lab enriched peat soil microbial communities from McLean, Ithaca, NY, United States - MB29MY | ecosystem: Environmental > Terrestrial > Soil > Wetlands > Peat | place: USA: New York... | reverse complement strand
CGAGGTCAAGAGCCAGGCCGCCCTGACCACCTTTCCCCCGGCAACCTTGGCCATCGCGCCCGCCGCCACGCCTGCCGAGATCGCCCACAAGGTGGTTGCCGAGACTCCCAACCTGACCACGCTGAACCTGGAGGACAAGGAGTTCATCCTGGCCAACGGCTCCCCGGATGACGCCGCCAAGCTCTGGGCTCTGTTGAAAAATCAAGCGACACCGGTTCCGGGAACGGTCATCGAAGCCTCCGCTTCGGTCATCAAGGTGGCCGTGACCCAGGACGCCCGGAACGCCAATCCTCCTTATGCCGACTTCATCGTTCATCTGAAGAAGCCCTTGGAGGAGAAGGAGATTCCGGCGGTTGGTTCCGAGTTCAACATCCAGCCCAAAGCCGAGCTGGATGGAATCTACGACACCTACACGCAGGTTCCAGCCACGGCCGCCTCGGATCAGACGGCGCAAATTGTGCTGCGTGACGGCGTGGTCGTGCCAGCCGAGAAAAAGACCGCTCCGCACAAGCCCGCCGCGGGGCACCACCGGGCGGATTAACAGATTTACGCTCCGGATTTTCAGATTCTGGATTCATTGGCGGCCCGGCCTGTTGATTGCGTGTGCCCGGCCAAGCTCTAGTGCGCCACATTTCCTCCTGTACCAAAGTGGGCAACCTGAAAAGGCTGCCCACTTTTCGGCTTCACTTAACGCTCTTCCAGAAGTCTGTTCTACGCCCTGGTGGTACTCTGGAGGCAGCATGGAACGCTCCAGTATTTCCCCCATCGTCCTGGCTATTGCCGCTCCATTCCTGATTTGTGCCTCTCTGCTGGCTTGTGTCTCTGCCGAAGCCCAGGAGAATTCCCGGCCTGACTCCCAGCCGGGCCAGGGCATCTTTGTTCCTCAGTCGACGCCTATCCGGGTGCGCAAGGCCACTCCGCGCCCCATGCCCTTTCTGCCTGGCAGTGAGGATTCCGCGCTGGCTACTTTGCTGGAATTTCGCTCCGTTGACCGGATGAATCCGCGGGATCGCGATCTCGCGGCCGACGCCGAATCCACCATCGGCGAACGCGCCGGTTTTGCCGGTCTGGAGTTCAATCAAGGCAAGTGGAGCTATCAGCAGGTGGTCTGTTCCGCGCTGCCCGGTCACCTCTTTTTGCAGTTTACGCACAACAATGGCACAGGTGACGTGAGCGTTTTTTCGGCCTCGATTCCGCGCTCCGGCGACGGGAGTGTGCGTATTATTCCCATCCTGCGGCGCGGCTACTCGCTTTTTTCGCCCGCGCCCATCAACGCGCTGACCATCTCGGCCTTCAACCACATCCGGGCCGAAGAACACACCAATGCGCTCTCCGATTGGCTTGCGACCGGCCTCTGCTACGCCGCTCTGGCCGGAGCGCACCCCCAAATCGGTTCGCCGGAGGAGACCGACGTCCAAAATCTCCCGGCGGCCCCGCCGAGCCAGCTCTTTATTCCCCAGCAGGGAGACGCGGTCATCTCATTTGTGGACGTAGCGGCGAAGCCCCGGCCTATGCAGTGGAGCATGACCTTCAATGACAAGGGCAAACTGCTGAAGGCTACACATTCACCCGCGCCGTACACGACGGAAAAGGCTCTTCAGGTGCCTACGGTTGAGGTCCAGGGAAGACCCGTGCCGTCGGCCGATTCGGCAGGGAAGGCGATTTTGATCAAGTGAGCTGAGCCGCGCAGTCTTCGTTCAAACCAGAGGAAACCGATCTCTGGCCCAGGGGCCCGTTCCCTATTCCCTGTCTTGGCTATTCTCCCAGCATGATGCGCTGAATGCGCGTGGCACGCCCCGTCGAGGGGTCGCAGGAGATCAGCACGGCGCACATCTTTGGATTTCCCCTGGCGGCCTCGAATTTGCAGGGCATTCCAGTGATAAATTTGCGCAGCACCAGTTCCTTTTCGACGCCGATCACGCTGTCGTAGGGGCCGCTCATGCCCACATCCGTCTGGTAGGCGGTTCCCCCCGGCAGGACACGCTCATCCGCGGTGGGGATGTGCGTGTGCGTGCCCAGCACGGCGGTCACGCGGCCATCCAGGTGCCAGCCCATAGCCACTTTTTCGCTGGTGGCCTCGGCGTGGAAGTCCACCACGATGACCTTGGCCTGAATGCCGGCCAAAAGATTGTTGACAGCGTGGAAGGGGTCGTTGGTGGTGTTCATGAAGACGCAGCCCTGCAGTTGGATCACCGCGTATTCGACGCCGCTCTGCGTCGTCCCCTGGTAGACGCCATGGCCGGGAACGCCGGGCTGGAGGTTGGCCGGCCGCAGCACGCGCCGGGCCCGCTCGTGGCCGTCGGCGGAGGCCGAGTTCATGTAGTCGATCAACTCGCGCTTATCCCAGACATGGTTGCCTGTGGTTAGCACATCGGCGCCCAGGTCGAAGAACTCCTCGGCCAGTTGCGGAGTAATCCCGAAGCCTCCGGCGGCGTTTTCGGCATTGATGACGGTAAGCTCGACCGCGTGCGCCTCGCGCAGGTGGCCGATGTGCTCGCGCACGATCCGGCGTCCCGCGCTGCCGCAGATGTCGCCGATGAAGAGAATGTTCAAAACAGCTCCTAGCTTCTAAAACAGTTTCCAGTTTTCAGTTGTCAGTAATAGAGAGCTACTGACCTATAAGAAAACTCTGCACAATTTCCGTTCTGAAAGGGCAAGGCTCTATCCGGTAGCGCCCTAAGCTTTTTGTTTTCAATGTGCTCGTTTTCGTTGTACTACCGTTGTCATGCGAGTAGAGTTGAGGCATGAAAAACGAAGACGGGATGTTCCCTGAAACGGGCTACCACATTGATGATCAGGCACCGGGCCGCTGATGGCAAATGGCACAGGAACCCGGCAGCAAGGGGCGCAAATGGCAGGGTCCGGCCCGGCTGCGCGCTGGTAGGGGGCAAGGCCGTTCCGGTCACGGACGGCGTCTATGAGATCAGGTACTACGAGGACCGCCGGGTCAAGTACACGTCCGCCGGGAAGAACGCGGCGGACGCGGATGCCCAGCGCGCCCGGCAGGCGCAGACCGCTTCTGCAACCGTAGCCGCCGAAGGCGCCGGACTGCAGATCGTAGTCACCGAGGACCGCAACACGCTGCGAGGTTCCGCCGCCGCCTACATTTCCGATGCCGAGGGCCGCGGAGCGATGGCTGCGGCGAGGATGGCCCGGTCGGCGACCGAGGAGTTCCTCGGGCTGGTCAAGAAGACGTTTGTCGACGAGATACGGAAGGAAGACATTTACAAGTTCCACGCCGCGCTCCGAAAGCGCAAGTGCGGCGACCGAACCGTCTCGCCTCTCGAATAGTGCGGCTCAAGGAGCGCCAGCAGCTCGGCCCACGGCATCACCGCTTCCATCTCCTCCAGAAACTGCTCCCGCCGCGTCTTCTTCGCGTACCGCTGAAACTCCGCCTGCTGGGCCAAACTCATCTGACGCATCCGCGATCCGCCTCCTCAATCCACATTACCCGCATCAACTGTGGATCGGGAAGTTTTTCAGAGGGTCCTTAAATCTTGACCTCGCGGGTGAGGGTGGGAGCGGAGCGGCGCGCAAGAGACTATCCTTTATAAAAGGCCACTAGAAAGTTGCGCCGCGCGGGTGAGAGTGCTGGCGACAGCAGTTTGGCTGAAGCATTTTCCGAATCGGTATAGAGTAAGGCCGCAACTGCCATCCAGAGCACACTAGGCGACCCTACAGATTCTTCGGAAAATGCCTAGAAGAAAAGGGGTTACACGTGGTAAATGTTTCAAATTCAGGGACTCAGGGCGAAGCAGCAGCCGAGGGTGTCCGTGCGGTCGATGTGGTGGAACCGGCTTCAGAGTCCAAGTGGTACCGCTGGCGCCGGGACGGCACGGCCCTGGTGCGCTACCTGCTGGACAGCGAGGTGCACACCTACGCCTTCAGCGTGGCGGCCAACGCGATCCTCTCCTTCATTCCCTTCATCGTGCTGCTTTACACGCTCTCCCGGTCGATCTTTCACTCCTCGATGATGGTCAGCGTGGTCAGCGACATGGTGCATTACTTTCTGCCCTCGAACCAGGAGTTTGTGGCCGCCAGCCTGGCCGCCGCAGCCTCGCGCCAGGGGGTGCAGGTCTTCTCGCTGATCATGATTCTGATTGCCTGCACGGGCATTTTTCTGCCCCTGGAGGTGGCGTTGAACCAGGCCTGGGGCGTGACCAAAAGCCGCAACTACCTGGCCAACCAGGTGGTCGCCTTCGGGCTGGCGGTTCTCATGGTGGCGCTGGCGCTCATCAGCATTCTGCTCAGCGCCTGGCAGCGGCAACTGCTGACCTCTTTCTTCTTCCACCACACCAACAACCTCCTCTTTCAAGGAATTAGCTGGATGTGGCTGGCCGCCTCCACCGGCGTGGCCTCGATCCTGTTTTTCTTTTCGATCTACTGGCTGCTGCCCAACCGCAAGATTCCGGCGCGGCATGTTCTGCGCACTTCGATCTTCACCGGCATTATCTGGCTGGGGGCCAAGCTGATTTTTGTGCAAGTGCTGCCCCACATGGACTTGAAGGCGCTTTATGGGCCGTTTTATGTCTCCGTGGGCCTCTTGTTCTGGGCCTATATCTCGGGGCTGATCCTCTTTGCCGGGGCGCAGTTCAGCGTGGCGCGGATGGGAGTCGGAAAAAGCTAGCAAAGTTCCCGCGCAACCGCTCGATTTTACAACGGTCCAACCCTCGATTTTAATTTTTCGCGCCCTGTAGGCAAAGGCGCGATTGAGGCTGTAGACTGCCATCACGGCGCGGGCGGTAGACTTCTATCACGGTGTAAACGGTAGACTTCTTTCGCGCGCGAAGGATGAATTCTTATTACGGCGCCCGGAAGGCGCGGACTCGATGGCCAGAATTACGCAGAAGCAAAAGCTGTTCAACGGACGGGATTACTCCTGGATGCAATTCAACCGGCGTGTGCTCGAAGAGGCTGAGGACGCGACCAATCCGCTGCTGGAGCGGGTCAAGTTTCTGGCTATCACCGCCTCGAACCTCGACGAGTACGTGGAAATCCGCCAGGCCGGCCTGATGCAGCGCATTGAAGACGGCTACCGCGAGCCGGGCTACGATGGCCTGCGCCCCGAAGAGTCGCTCGCCGTGCTGAATGCCGAGATCCACAGCTTTGTGGACGCGCAGTACAAGTGCTGGAACGAACATCTGCTGCCCGAACTGGGCCAACAAGGCATTCGCCTGCTGGAGTGGGAGGAACTGGACGAAAAGGCTCGCGCCTTTGCCCAGGAGTACTTTCAGCAGGAGGTTGACCCTCTGCTGACGCCCATCTCGATCGATCCGGCTCACCCCTTTCCGCGCGTTCTGAACATGGCTCTCTGCCTGGCTCTCTTGCTCAGACTCAAGCGGCGCAGCTCCGGGCCTCAGGTCCTGGGAGTGGTCACGGTCCCCAGGGCGCTGCCTCGCTTTGTCCGCCTGCCCTCGGCCGAGGGGGCCTTCGATTACCTGCTGCTGCAGGACCTGATCGCGCAGAACCTGGCCAGCATGTACCGCGGCTACGAGGTACTGGCCCGCACCGCCTTCCGCGTTACCCGCAACTCCAACCTCTACTTCGAGGAGGAAGAGACCCGCTCGCTGCTGGAGACCATTCGCTCCGAACTGCACAACCGCCGCAAGGGCGATGCCGTGCGCCTGGAGATCGAAACCGGCGCCGATGCGGAGATCATCGAGCGGCTGAAGGTCAACTTTGAGCTGGACGAGGATCAGATCATCCGCTGCGACGGCCCGGTGAACCTCTCCCGCCTGATCTTTCTTTACGGCGACATCGTCCGGCCCGACCTGAAGTTTCCCTCCTTCACGCCCCGGCCCCTGAAATTGAGCCGCAGGTCCGTCAACATTTTCAGCGAGTTGCAAAAGCACGACATTCTGCTCCACCACCCCTACGACTCCTATGACCCGGTGGTCGATTTCATTCAGCAGGGAGCCGAAGACCCCTCGGTGGTCAGCATCAAGCAGACCCTCTATCGCACCAGCCACGACTCGCCCGTATTCCAGGCGTTGATTGAAGCGGCGGCCACCAAGGAGGCCACGCTGGTGGTCGAACTGATGGCCCGTTTCGACGAGGCCTCGAATATTCGCTGGGCGCGCTCGATGGAGGACGCCGGCGTGCAGGTCTTCCACGGCATCGTCGGCCTCAAAACGCATTGCAAGCTGGCCTTGCTGGTGCGCCGCGACGAAGACGGCGTCACCCGCCGCTACTGCCACCTGGGCACCGGCAACTACAACCCCGTCACCGCTCGCTTTTACACTGACCTGAGCCTGCTCACCTGCGATCCGCGGATTACCGAGCGGGTGCACATGGTCTTCAACTATCTGACCGCCCACGCCGAAATGGACGACTACCAGCCGCTGCTGGTGGCGCCACTGACCATGGCCGAGCTCTTTCTCAGGCTGATCCGCCGCGAGAGTGAGCACGCCCAGGCCGGACGCCCCGCTCACATCGTGGCCAAGATGAACGCGCTGCTCGAGCCTTCGGTCATCGAGGCCCTTTACAAGGCCTCGCAGGCTGGCGTCGAGATCGACCTGATTGTCCGCGGCCTTTCGATCCTGCGCCCCGGCGTCAAAGGCCTGTCGGAGAGAATCAGAGTCCGCTCCATCGTCGGCCGCTTCCTCGAACACTCGCGCATCTTCCACTTCGCCAACGGCGGCAAAGACGAAATTTATCTCGGCTCGGCCGACTGGATGCCGCGCAACCTCTTCGAACGCTGCGAGGTGGTCTTCCCGGTCCGCGATCCGGCCGCCCTGGCCCGCATCCGCGACGAAATACTGCCCGCCTACCTGGCCGACACCGTCAAGGCCCGCCTGCAGCAGCCTGATGGCAACTACCTGCGCGCCAGCAAGCTGCTCAAGGAGGCTCCAGCCTTTTCCAGCCAGGAGTTTCTCATCCAGTTGGCTGAGGGCAAGACGGACTTGGAGGCCATTCCCAAGCCCTCAGCCGCCAAGCCGCCGACGGTTACCAAGACGCATCCGGCCGCCAAGACGCCAGCAAGAACCCGGGCAAGGAAAGCCATCGCCGCCAGTTGATGGCCGGGATAGCCCGCAGCACAAGTCGAATCAAAGGGAAACCACTGTGGAACAGAGTCAGCCCCTCGTCTTTTCCGGCATCACGCCCGGCCAATTTGCTAAGCTGACGGCCAGGGCGCGGGCCGCCGGCATCGGCCTCGACGGTCACAGCGGCACGGCGTCGAAGTTCGGCGTAAAAATCGAGTGGAATTACTCGGCCGAAACCGAGGATCTGATCCTCCATTGCCTCGACACACCACCCTTTATAAAGCCCGAGGCGGTCAACGCGAAGATTCTGGCGCTGGTCAAAGAAAGCGTGGGCTGAAGAGGCTGCGCGAAGCCTACTCGGCGTCGCGCACGCAGCGGAATCCTATGCCGCCGGAGCGGTCGTAGCCAGGCGCCATCAGCAGCACCTTGCCGTGCTCGTCGTTGCGCCAGGCCGGGGGGAAGTACCAGATCGAGCCTTGCGGCTGATAGTACTCGCCGCCTCGCACAATGGCCGCGCGGGTGTGCTCGTCGGTGAACTCGTCGGTCCATTGCCAGACGTTGCCCACCAGGTCCATCACGCCGTAAGGGCTGGCGCCGTCTGGGTGCGCGTCGACCGGATCGGGGCCGCGCATCGAGCGTTCATGGTCGGGCGCGGGGATGTGGTCCGGCTCCCACTCGTCGCCCCAGGGAAAGAAGCGGCCGTCCCTGCCTTGCGCGGCCAACTGCCACTCCCACTCGTGAGGCAGCCGCTTGCCCGCCCACTGGGCATAAGCCCGCGCATCTTCCAGCGAAACCCAGGTGACCGGACGCCGCTCCCAGCCATTCGGAAAGCTACCGTTCCGCCAGTCGCGCAGAAAATTCAGCGCGTCGCGCGGCGCATAGTGCGTCGCGTCGAGAAAGAGCTTGAACTGCGCGTTGGTGACCGGAAAACGGTCGATGAAAAAGGCGTGGACCTCGATGATCTTCTCGTGGAAGCGGCGCGGCGAGTCTTCCCAGGGGTACTGCACATCGACGCCGGGCGAAGCACCGCCCTCGATCTCCGTGCCCTGCACCTTGAAGTCGAACTCTCCGCCGGGAATCCTCACCATCCCCGCCGGAGGCGCGGAGGCAGGCAGGGTAGGAGCAATTTTGACGATGGTTTGCGGCAGCACGGTAGGCTGATGCGGCCAGGAGTCGAGCGGCTGGGCGGTCATCGCCTTCATGCGGCTCATCAGGGCCTTTATAGCCTCACTTGGCTCTCCGGGAGTGGCCAGAATGGCACCGTAGCCGCTGGCCTCCATCGCAAAGCTCAGCATGACGGTCTGCCCTTCGCTCCCCGGCTTGGGCACTGGCTTCAATTCCACGCCGTGGTAGAGGTCGAAGTAGCGCATTCCGGGCGTGAGCGGCAGATTCATCTGCGGCCCATCGGTCTCGTAATCCGCCCGGTTGACGATGGTCCAAACCGTCTCGCGCCCCAGCGGCCAGCGGCTGGCGTAGGCGCCATAGTTGTGCATGGGATAGAGCGGCTCCCAGTCCGGGCTGACGAGAAACTGCGCCACGCCGCGTTCGATTGTCCCCGCCCGGCGCGCGGCCTCGGCGTCGCGGGGGGTGATGCCATTCCAGATGCCCCAGATGTTCTCCCAGCTCTCCCACCCCACGCCGTTGAAGAAGGCGTACTGCAGGTCATCGGTCTTGTCCTGCGCCCAGCGGTCGCTGATGTTGACCATGTGGCGCGTCTCCAGCCATTTGAAGTGGTCCACCATGGGCACAAAGGGAAAGTTGTACTGCCCCCAGTTCATCACATTCCAACTGAGAGCTTCATCGCTGGGGCTGGCCTCGGGCTCGAAGGCGAGTGGGTGGCCGATCTTCTCCGCGGTCAGCGAGTAGCTCAGGGGCACGCCGTCCTGGGTGTCGCCGTTGACGCCGTCGGCGTCGATCTGCTTCATCAGCGCGGCGATGGCCTCGGGCCAGGACTGATCGAGCTGGTGTGTGCCCTGGTCCCACATCATCATGGGAAAGAGCACGCGCACGCCCCGGCGATGGAAATCCGCGACCATCTGGCGAACTCCCTCGATGCCGCCGGGCATGGACTCGACCATTTCAAGCTGATTGCGGTCATCGAGTCCCATATTCGGGTAGGTTGCCCACACCAGCACCGCGTCGACGCCGCCATAGCGCTTGTCGAGGTCGTCCAAATAGCGGTCCACCGTGTAGCGGCCGGCCACCGGATTGTAGAAGTAGCGGTCCTGCACCATCAACTGCGGTTGCATGAAGCTGGATTGCGTCCAGCGCAGGGCGGGCAGCTCGTAGCGCGAAGAATCGTAGGCGATGCGAATACGGCGCTCCATGCGCCAGTGCTCGAGGTCGTGCAGCCAGCGCAGATGCTCCCTGATCGAGCAGGGAACCTGGAGCGTACCCTCCCCGGCAAAGTGCAGGTTCATGCACTCGGGAGGGGGAATCTGCTGCCCCTCGGCCGGATACTGCGTGTCCTGAGCCGCTGCCGGAAGGGCTATTGCCGCCGCTAAGGCTATGACCGCCGCTAAAGTGACAAGACCGATTGGACTTCGCATTCCGCGCCTCGTTTCTCGAGGGGCTCATCGTCCCTGGAACGCAAGTAGTTAGATCAATCAAACCTTGTGCTGGACCAAAAAGTCATCTGTCTCCTCGCGCGATGGCATGGAAGCTTGCGCGCCCCGGCGGGTGACGGAGATGGCCGCCGCCGCCGAAGCAAAACGCGCCGCCGTCCACGGGTCGCGGCCTTCGAGCAGCGCCACGGCAAAAGCGCCGTTGAAGCAGTCTCCCGCGCCGACCGTGTCGATGGCCTTGACGCAAAAAGGCCGCACCCACTCCGCCTTGCCGCCTGCGAGGGCCACATAAGCCCCTTCGCCGCCGCGCTTCAGCACCACCCCCCGCAGGCCCCGCTGGAGCAGAAGCTGCGCGGCCTCTTCCGCTTCCAATTTCTTGTCCAGATAAAAGGCCGCCTCGGTCTCGTTGGGAGTAAACCACGCCACCTGGCTCCAAATCCTGTCCGGCAAAGGCGCGGCCGGGGCGGGATCGAGCATCACCGGCACGCCAGCTTCGGCGCACAGCGCTAGCACGCGGCTCACCGTCGCCAGAGGCAATTCCAGTTGGCAGAGCACCATGCCGGCCGAGCAAATCAGCGCGGCCTGGCGGTCAACGGCCGCGCTATCGACCTTGCCGTTAGCGCCGGGAATGACGACGATCGAGTTTTCGCCGTTATCGCCAACCAGAATCGGCGCCACACCGGAGGGGCCGGCCACCCGCTCGACAGCCGCTATTCCCACGCCCGCCGCGGCGAGATTTTCTAGCAGGGCCTGGCCGAAGACGTCCTGATCAGCTTCGCGGAGCGAATCGGCCTCACGGGACGAATCAGTCGCGCCCGGCGCGCTGCCGCCACCCACCATACCCACCATTTCGACCGGGTAGCCGAGCCGGGCCGCGGCGACGGCCTGATTGGCGCCCTTGCCTCCGGGCGTAGTGGTAAAGCCGCTTCCAATCAGCGTCTGGCCGGCCAGCGGGATGCGCGGCGTACGGGCCACCAGGTCCATATTGATGCTGCCGACAACGACGATGGGCTTGCGAATCTCGTTCATGGTCCTAACCTCAAGCAGGGTAAAGGGGAGCCAGCGCCACCGCGCCCAGCCCCAGGACAAAAAAGACGAACATCAGCAGCAACAGCAGCTTGGCCGCACGCGGCGCGCCGGCAAACTCGCGCCAGATGAAGACGCCCCAGCAGGCCGAGACCATCGTGGCACCCTGGCCGATCGAGTAGGAGACGGCCGGGCCAACAAAATGGGCGCCCGAGGCGACGAAGTTGGCGATGGTGCCAGTGCACCAGACGGCTCCGCCCAGCAGGCCCGCCAGGTGCCAGCCCAGCGAAGCGCGGCCGTAGCCGGAACCGTCCACGGGGGGCTTGCCGTCCAGCGGACGGGCCATCAGCAGCAGGTTCACCGGAACCGTGGAAATGAGCACGCCGAGAG
>Ga0326727_10025860_pt1 | contig 10963 bp, 5 predicted proteins | sample MB2enrmetagenome_FD_207643 | JGI IMG/M metagenome (GOLD analysis project Ga0326727, IMG submission 207643) | Lab enriched peat soil microbial communities from McLean, Ithaca, NY, United States - MB29MY | ecosystem: Environmental > Terrestrial > Soil > Wetlands > Peat | place: USA: New York... | reverse complement strand
CGCCAAATGCCGAAGGCTACATGCTGGCGGTGGCGGATTCCGCGACCTATGGGGCAAGGTGGGTTATCTCGCTGGACGATGCCCTGCGCGCGGGCCTGACCGCGAAGAAGCAGCCGGCCCTGGATACTTGGAACAAGATCACCGGCATGGTGGCCTTCTTCGAGTTCCACAAACAGGCCACGACCTATCAGGCGCTGGGCTTGCTGGCTGTGGTGTCGAATTTCGCCGGGCCCGACTGGTTTCTCGGCGAGGAGGCGGTCAACCTGCTTCCCAGGCTCCGCGAGCCGTTTCGTGTGATTGCGCGATCGCGGGCTGTGGGCGCTTCTTTCGACGGCCTGCAAGCCATCTTCTACGTTGATCGGGAGCCGCCGGACGCCTCATTGCGGCAGAAGCTGATCGCCTTCGCGCGGCACGGAGGCACCCTTTTTGTGCCTTCCAGCTGGCCGAACCCGGAGGGCCAGCCCGCGCCGGCCGAGCCGTATCTTCTCTTCAGCTTGCACGCCTTGGGCAAAGGCCGCCTGGCAGTCTGCAAGGAAGATCACCCCGACACCTACGATACGGTGGCAGATATCCAGAACATCGTGAGCCACCGGAGCGATCTGCTGCGCCTGTATAACGCACCGTCCATGAATTTCTTTTACGAGGGCTCCGCTCAAGGCAGGCACGCAGTGATCCACCTGTTGAACTACTCGCGCCGGCCGGCGAGCGATGGACCCCTTTTCTACATGAAGGAGCCGCGTAAGTCGGCCCGCCTGGTGAGTCCGGAACAGGCCTCGCCCGTCGAGCTCGAACGGGCTCCGCAGGAAGCGGGCGGGGCGGAGTTGTCTCTGCCGCGCATTTCCGTGTATGGCGCCGTCGAGTTGGAGAGCTAGAAGCAGAAGGAGGCCGCAATGAAACGAGATTTGAGCAGGAGAGAATTGCTGGTGGGAGCCGGTGCCCTGCTTGCGCTGCCCGCATTACCCGCATGGAGTGTTACCCCTACTGCCCCGATGGGTCGGGTGGCCTTGGCCAAATGCAAGACCTATGGCCCCGAGCTGGTCCCCGCATTGGACAGGATGTTCGATCAACTGGGCGGCTTGGACCGGCTGGTGAAGGGAAAGACGGTCGCGGTGAAGATCAACCTCATCGGCGTCCGCTGGCAGCGGTTGGGCACGGCAAAGATGGAGGATACCTTCTGGACGCATCCCCGCGTGGTCGCGGCAGTGGTACACCTGATGGGCAAGGCGGGCGCCCGCCGTATTCGCGTGGTCGAAGGCCCCTGGTCGACCGCCGAGACCATAGAAGAGGTGATGCTTTCGATGAACTGGCGGCCGCAGGAGATCCTGAGCGCCGCAGACAACGTGGAATTCGAAAACACCAATTACCTGGGCCGGGGTAAGAAATACTCGCGGTTCATGGTGCCTGGCGGGGGCTTGATCTACCCCGGTTACGACTTGAATCATTCCTATGAGGATTGCGACGTTTTCGTCTCGCTCGCCAAGATGAAAGAACACGCGGCCACGGGCGTCACCCTGTCGATGAAGAACGTCTACGGAGCCACTCCCATCACCATTTACGGGGAGGGCGCCGGGGTGGACGAGCCGAGCATTCGGCCGCACGGCGGACGCGGCGGAGTCTTTCACTTTGCGCGCCGCTTGCCCTCAAAGAGCGCGCCGCAGCAGAAAGACATGAGTTTGCCTAAGGATGCCGGGTTCAGGATTCCGCGCATTGTCGCCGAACTGTGCTCGGCGCGGCCAGTCCACCTGGCGATCATCGACGGCGTAAAGACCGCCACCGGAGCGGAGACCAATTACGGAAGTCCAAACCGTCCTCAGGCCGCAGTCAATCCCGGCGTGCTGATTGCCGGGACGAATTGTGTAGCCACCGATGCGGTAGCGATGGCGGTGATGGGCTTCGATCCCATGGCCGACCGCGGGACGGCGCCGTTCGCCAATTCCGATAGCATGCTGCACCTGGGCGAAAACTTGGGAGTTGGCGTGCGCGACCTGAGCCGGAACGAAATCGTCGGAGCCCCGATTTCGGAGGTCGTATTCAGCTACAGCGCGGTCCGCGACAGGATTCTGGCTGCGGCCAGGAAGGCGTGAACCGCAACTTCACACCTCGCACCCCCGTTGCGGCGTGCGGGAAGATGGGTTAGCCGTGGCGGAGATCACCTCTGGACCGACGGGATTGCTACGCCTCGATGAGAACGGCGACGCCATGAGCGCGACGTTCTCCATCGTCCTTTACGGCCATGACCGGGAAGAGATGGAGGCGGCGGTAAACGCCGCCTTCGCCGAGGTGGCGCGCCTCGACGCAATGCTCTCCAACCACAGGGCCGAAAGCGAATGGAGCCAGGTGAACCGCCGCGCCGCTGAAGGGCCCGTCAAGGTCTCGGCGGAGCTCTTCCAGTTGCTTTACTCATGCATGGTGTACAGCCGAGAGAGCGAAGGAGCATTCGATATCGCGGTGGGCCCGCTCAAAAAGCTGTGGGGCTTTCACAAAGGCTTCGGCAGGCTGCCTAGTCCCGCGCAGGTGGCGGCCGTCCTCGCCAAGGTTGGATACCACCACGTTCACCTGGACGCGGACGGGCAGACGGTGAGGTTTGACCACAAGGGGGTGGAGCTGGACCCTGGCGGACTCGGCAAGGGCTACGCTGTGGATCGCATGGCCGATGTTCTGAGACATCGGGGTTTTCCGATCGCCTTGGTGGCGGGATCGGCCAGCACAATCTATGGGATGGGCGCTCCTCCCACGGAGCCGAAAGGCTGGCGGGTAGGCATCAAAGATCCGCACAAACCCCGCCAGACAGTGGCCGAGGCTTTCCTGAAGGACATGTCCCTCTCCACTTCCGGCAGCTACGAGAAATTCTTCCGGGCGGAAGGGCGCATTTACGGACATATCATGGATCCGCGGACGGGATACCCGGCGCGCGCGAGCGGATCGGTTTCGGTCGTCGCGCCGCGCGCCATCGATAGCGAGGCGTGGGCCAAGTCGTACTTCCTCAACGGCCGCCAGTGGGCGGAGAAGCACAAGCCCGAGGAGTTCCGCGTGTTCTTCTGCGAAGGCCGGACGGAACAGCCATGCACGTGGCTCCCTTGACTGCTTCGATCCTCTCCATTTTCAATTGCCAGCCAAAAGCTGCACCATCAGGCGCGGGTATCCTATCCAATTCGCGCTGTGCATCAGCTTGATGCTGCGAGAGCCGGAACGAAGCGCCAGATGGCTAGTAGTCAGCGCAAATATGATTTGTCAGAGGTCCGATTTGAGTTGATGTGAACAGGATCCGCAATGATCCAACCGGTCCAGTGAACGAGATAGCGATGTGCGCTATGGACCGCGGCGCTGGCCGAACCAGCTTGCAGGAAGTTTCGTGATACATTTTCAGTGACTCAGGAAGCCGGATGCGACCAGAATTCGTCACGCTTCGAAATCATCCCGATGTTTCCGTTTTGATCATCGGCGGCGGCATCAACGGAATCGGTTTGTTCGATGAATTGGCCCTGCAAGGAATCGATGTGCTGCTGGTCGAAAAATCCGATTTCTGCGCCGGAACCAGTTCCGCCATGACGCGGGTCATTCACGGCGGCCTTCGCTATCTGGAGAATGCGGAGTTCCGCCTGGTGCGCGAGTCCCTCAGGGAACGAAACCGGTTGCTCAGAAACGCACCTCACTACGTCAAGCCTTTGCCTACGACGATTCCGATCTTTAGTTGGACGTCGGGGATGGTTGCGGGAATTCGCAATCTACTGAACTGGCCCGCCAAGCCAGGCGATCGCGGAGCGATCCTTATAAAGGCCGGGCTGACGCTGTACGACTTTCTCGCCGGCCGCAAGTCTCCTCTGCCACGGCACCGCTTCCGCTTTAGGCGGGCGGCGCTCGCGCTGCGGCCCGCGCTGAATCCCGCGGTGATCTGTACCGCAACTTACTACGATGCGAAGATCACATATCCGGAGCGGTTATGCCTGGAACTGGTTCTAGATGCCGAAGCCGCGTGTTCGCAGGCACACGCGATGAATTACGTGCGGACGCAGAGCGCGACGGGCAGCACCGTGGTTTTGCGTGACGAGATCTCCGGCGAGACATGCGAAGTGAGCGCGAAGGTCGTGGTCAACGCCACGGGTGCGTGGATTGACTTTACCAATCGCGATATCGGGCGCGAGAGCCGGCTCATTGGCGGCACCAAGGGCTCCCACATTGTCCTCGACCACCCTGAACTGGTTAAAGTAACCGGGGACGACATGATCTACTTCGTCAACCGGGACGGCCGCATCTGCATCTTTTATGCGGTCCAGGGCAAGATTATTGCCGGCGCAACGGATATTCCTACCGACGATCCGGATGCTGTGTGCGACGAAGGCGAGGTAGATTACCTTCTTGAGTCCATGCGGCGGGCCTTCCCATCGATTCGTGTGAACCGGTCGCACGTCGTCTTCCGTTTCTGCGGTGTCCGACCGCTGCCACGCAGCAATGCCCTGACGCCGGGTCAGATCAGCCGCGACCATAGCTTCCCGGTGGTGCCCGCCGGCAATGGAATCGACTTTCCAATCTACTCCCTAGTGGGCGGGAAGTGGACCACCTATCGCGCGCTTGCCGAGCAAGTCGCCAATGAGATTCTGCGGGTGTTGGGCCGCACGCGCGTCCGCAGTTCGGCGGATATTCCCATTGGAGGCGGCAAAGGCTATCCTCGAATCCCGGAAGGCACCGGACTGCCCCAGGAGCGGCTCCTCACTCTCGAGGAACGCTATGGCACCGGCGCGAATGGCCTAGCCTCGTATTTGCAGGCAGGGTCCGATGCGCCGCTGGCCTGCCACCCTGGTTACTCCCGCCGGGAGATCGAATTCCTGGCGCTCAACGAACGCGTCGTCCACCTCGACGATCTGATCATGAGGCGAACGTTGATGGGCATTCTGGGAGAGGTGAACCGGTCCTTGCTGGAAGAACTGGCCGGCGTCGTGTCGCCAGTTCTCGGGTGGCCAGAGCAGAAGGCCGCGGACGAGATCGAACGGACCGTCCAATTACTCCAGAAGGTTCACGGGGTAATGGCGGCGGTGTGATCGAAGTCGCTCTTCAGGTGCTCATAGATGTCCCGATACACCCGATAGATTTGTGTGTATTTTTCGTGATTGGCCTGGTTGGGCTCGAAGCGCCTGTCCAAGTGCACCATCTCCGAGAGAGATTTCCGGACATCGGGAAAAACTCCGGTCCCCATCCCCGCAAGGATGGCGGAGCCGAATGGAGAGCCGACCGCAGCGCGCGGCAGCCGCACCGGCATCCCCAGAACGTCGGCCTTGATCTGATTCCATAGATCGCTGCGGCTGCAACCGCCCACGCTTCTCATCTCCCGGACTTCAGCGCCGGCCCGCGCCGCCACCTCAACGTTGTGACGAAGGGCAAAGGCCGTGCCCTCCAGAATGGCACGCACCAGTGCGGCTTTGGGAGAGGCCAGCGAGAGACCAAAGAACACACCGCGGGCATTGGTATGCCAGAGCGGCGACCGCTCCCCCATCATGTAGGGGAGGAAGATGATCCCGCCGCTCGCCGGCTCGACTTCGGCTGCCTGCCCGGTTAGCAGATCGTATGCGTCGAGCCCGCCCTCGTGCGCGGCAAGGTCGCCCGGCTGGCCAAACTGATCGCGGAACCAGCGTAGGCAACCACCCGAAGAGACCATGGCGCCGAGCAGAAGGTGAATTCCCGGCAGAGCGTGGGGCATCGCAATCAGTGCCGGCTCGGTCACGCCACGGTCGTTGGGGATGATGACGACGGTTGAGGTCCCCGTCATCTCGACAGCGATACCGGGCTCGGTCACGCCGGCCTCCAACGCCGCCGCCGGACTGTCGATGATTCCGGCCATCACCGGAGTGCCGGCCTTGAGGCCGGTAGCCTGGGCGGCTTCGGCGGTGACCTCGCCTTGAATATGGTGACCTTCCATGACCTCGGGGAACTGCGCTGGTTCCACTCCACAGGCGGAACAAAGCGCCTGGGACCATTCTCCCGTGGCGTAGTCGCGCAACTGCAACAGAACGGCGTGCGCTGGATCCATGGTGAGACGCCCGCTAAGCCGGTAATTTATGTACCCATTCACCTGGACGAACTTCCAGGTTCGCTTGAGAACCTCGGGCTCGTGATTGCGCAACCAGAGCAACCGCGCGGCCACGTAGAATGCGTCGGGGCGGTTGCCGGTTATGGAATGGATTTCCTGCGCGCCCAGCAGTTCAGTCAGGTGAACCGCCTCGGCTTCGGCGCGGCGGTCCATCCAAATCATGGCGGGGCGCAAGGGCCGGCCTGAGCTGTCAAGCGGCAATAGAGTAGGCGCCTGGGAACTCACGGCCAGCCCCAGAACCCTTTCCGGCCCATGCTGGACTTTTGCGAGTGTCTCGCGAACGACTTTGCAAGTTGCCTGCCACCAGTTCTCGGGGTCCTGCTCCACCCACGCCGGCCGAAGATGATGGAGCGGATAGTCCGCCTGGCAGACAGCGCAGACGTTTCCGCTAAGGTCGAGAAGGACGGCCTTTACGGAGCTGGTTCCGGCATCGACGCCGAGGAGTAGTGGTTCCATGTTGTCCTTTCGGCGGGCCACACTAGCGGGCCGCATAGAGCGGCGCGATTGAAACCACTCCAAGGCCCGTGACAAAGAGCACGAACATCAACACCAGGAGCCGGTTCACGCGCGCCCCGCCACCCGCGAATTCTCTCCACACCAGGACGCCCCAGAGCGCCCCAACCATGGTGGAACCCTGGCCGATGGCGTAGCTGATCGCCGGCCCCACCTGCAACTCCCGTGGGGCACTGGCGGCCACGAAGTTCGACAGCGAACCGGCTATCCAAACCACGCCGCCGATGATGCCGAGAAAATGCACCCACCAATTGCCTCTCAGGTAGTCTCCAAATCTCAGGCGCGGACCTTCGATCGGAAACCTCATGAAGTAGAGGTTGTACACAAAAACCGAGGCCAGCACGCCCAGGCCAAAGACGAAGCCGACCGCGTAGGGGCCAAGCCCTTTCTCACCCGACTTGCCGATCTCAACCAGCGGGTAAAACGTTCCCATCAAAATGCCGCCGGAGATGCTCAGCCTAATGCCCTTCCAGGTGGCGGCTCGTTTCGCGGCGGCATCTGCCATGTCCCCGGCCGTGCTCTTGCTGACGGCATGGGTGCGGTAGGCGATAGCGTCCACGACGATGGCGCCCACAATCAAGGCGACACCCGCACACAACAGATAAGGATTCCCCTGGGGGTTGACAAAGTAGTTCCAGACCACGCCGACGATCAGCGCCAGGCCCACGCCGATGGGAAAGGCTACCCCCATTCCGGCCACCGAAATGGCTCCCACTACCAGGATGTTAGAGAGGTTATAAACCACCCCGCCGGCGAAGCCGCAAAGTATATTGATGCGGCCCGCGTGGGCCAGATCGGCCGCGAAGCCGAGGCCGTCCGACCCCCAGGAGCCAAAGGTGAGCCCAGCCAGCGCTGCGCCCAGCGCCACCCCGATGGAGTAGTCATAGTAGAGGAGTTCAAAGCGCCAGCCCCTGGCGATCTTTAGCACGTTGGCCCACGAGCCCCAGCAAAGCATGGTCAGAATCGTGAGCACCAATGCTGCAACGTACGTGTGCGGCAGAGTCATGCGATCTCCTTTCGTCGCCGTGACATGATTTTCTGCAGTATCAGGGCCCCATGTTTGAGAGTGCCTTCATCGCTGCATAGTGATCGGGACTGGCTTTCAGTGCGAGGAGAAACTCCTGCCGGGCCTCATCTCGCCTGTCCAGGCCGAACTGGCCCAGCCCGACAAGAAAGTGGGCATCGGCGGCCTGGGCGCGTTGCACTGCAGGGACATAGGACTGACTCGAAGCCTCCATATCCGGCGCTGTGCCCAATGCATTGATGCCTGTAGCGATCAACTGCTCAAAGATTCTCCTGGCGCGATCCTCCTGGCCAAGTTTCTCCAGAGCCATCGCCTGGTAGTAAAGCGCGGCCTGCTCAACGCGCACGCCCGCGCCCAACCCGCCGATGTTTCTGCCACCGGGTTGGCCGTGCGCGCCAGGTCCGTTTCCTCCATCCCGCGCGCCTGCAGCTTGGTCGGCTGAAGCGTTCGATGCATCGCTCCAGAAATGCCGGGCTTTCTCTTCGTCTCCCATCGCCTGATACGCATTGCCGATCCAATACGAGACCTCGCCTTTGCGGCTGCTCACATTGCCGCTCGCCTCTTCCAGGTTGGCGGGGATCTGCAGGGCCGCCTGGTAATTGGTCAGTGCCTCTGCGAATTGTTTGTCGATCATGTGCCGGTGGCCGCGCGCCAAATTGGCGTTGATCCAGGCGTCGCCGAGGGAGAAACTCCCACCGCCCTCCCAGGCGCGGAAAAACCGCGACTGCAGCAACTGAATGGCATCGTCGAACTTGCCTGCAAATATCTTGAGATTGATCTCGCGCGCGATCACATCATCGCGGTTGATGACGGCTTGGTGCGCTTCCATCAAAGCCAGCCGCTTCGCCGGAGAAACACCATCCTCTTCATACAGCTTGTCCAGGTCATTGAAGACCATTGCGTTGCCGCCAAACTGGACAGCCTTTTCCAAAGCCGCCAGTACCTTGTCGCGTTGCTTGCCTTGGCGCGCGTAAACCATGGCTAGATTGCGATAGACGACGGGAAAATCCGCACCCAGGGAGGCAGACTTTTCCCAGAGAGCCTGAGCTTGTTGCGGCTGCCAGTCAAACAACAGGTTGCCCAGGTAGTAGGGCGCTCGTGAATCAGCCGGATCAACCTGCATGGCATCGTCCAGCACGGCGATCATTTCCATCTGGAAAGGGAAAACGTAGTCTACGGGGGCCTTTTCAGCCAACCGGTCGTACGCGCGGGCCTGGTCCGCCTGGTGCAATTGCCCGGCAAAATAGCCAAGGTAGTAATTCACCAACGGAGACACTTTGGATTTATCGGGAGTGGTGTTGACGATCTCGGTCAACAGCGTCGTGCCGTCCTCAAATAGTCCGGCATCCATATAATCCGCGGCAACTTCAAGTGCAGTTGCTGGGTGAGCGTTCATCGTTGTCAGCAGCGGCGCGGCGTCCTTGGGCGATTTCGTCGCCATCCATTGCTCCGCCATCCCCTGCATATCCAGCGGGTCGATCTTCTGAATGGCAGCGACCACGTCGAGAGCCTCGTTCGTGCGACCGGTGTGTCGCAGCAGCGACGCCTTAAGCGCCAACGCGCGGATGTTCAGCGCATTCATTTCCAGCGAATGCTCGTCTTCGGTGAGGGCAACATTGAAATCGCCTCTCATTGACGAAATCTCCGCGAGTTCAAAATAGCCCGCAGAACGCCAGGCAGCGCTCCAGGTGGCTTTGTAAAACTGGGCGGATGCATCGTCCATTTTGCCTTGCGCTTTCAAAGCCAGGCCGAGGTAGTAAAACGCCTCGCCGTCTTTTGGCGATGTGTAGCTTGCGGTGGCGCGCTCCAGCGCCTTGCGCAGCAGATCTTCCGCTTCGGCATAACGCCCGGCCTTCATCGCATCGATACCCAGAGCGGTATTCACCCGGATGTCCCCGGGATCGCGCCGCAAAGCCTCGTTCCAATACTCCAGGGGATTGCCGGCAGGCGAATGAAACTGTTCCATCCTCAGACCGGTCAGGTACAACTCCTCGTTGCTCTTGATCTCCGCGGGCAGGGGCGGGTCCAATACCGGCGATGGCATTTTCTCGCTCGCGACCCTAACCGGTGAGTAAGCGATCAGTTCCTTGCCATCCTCCTGCATCGCGGCCCGAAGGTCATGCTCATCCGCGCCGCTTGGCAAGTCGATCGCCTTCTGGAACGGATGGCCGGGCCCGATCGCAATCTTCTCCTCAAACAAAACTCGGTCCTTCAGTTTGAGCGTGACCGTTGCCGATGGCCGCTCCTCGGTTGAGCAGAATCCCACGACGGCTTTGCTGTTTTTGATTTCAAGGTTGACGGCCGCGTCGATATTCGCGTTTTTGACGCCGCCGATGCCGCGGAACGGATACCAGTATTGCGTCCACGTTCGCGATTCATAAGGCTGCAGCCAGGTGTAATCAGGCTGATTGTCGGAGTATGCGCCCACCATCAATTCGATATAAGGTCCGTCGGAATCCGTCAGCAGATGGTCCTCCGCTCGCCCGCGCGGACTGTTGCCCCACGTCCAGAATTTCTTACCAGGGGCGACATTGTGGTCGGCCACGCTGAGGATGCCCGCGTCCTTCCCGTGATCGTAACCGGCAAAGAAATCATCCTGGTAATTCCAGGCGAACATGGACGTAGCGTTGTAGTGGTTCTTGTACCAGCTCACGTCAACGCCCGCGGTAAAGTCCGAGCCGGCGTATTTCGTCGTCGCAATGGGCCAGGTTGTGAAATCCCGCTTGGCGTGGAAGGTCACAAATTGTGTGCTGGGAGGAAAGATGATCTGGTAAGTGTCGTTCACGTGGACCGCAACATTCGAAAAACTCAACATTGAAGTTGGGACGGGCGTGCGGTTGATGATACGAAACGATGCTTCGAGATAGGATCTTCCCGGATGCAGCGTTAAACCCACAACCCAACACATGCGATCCCGCAGTTCCAATTCACCCACCCAGACTGTCTTTGAGCCGTCGGCGCCTTCCTCGATTTTGTATTGCACAGGCAGGAAACTGGTTGCGCGGTGGTGGTGCGGCAAGTCCCATTCGATCCCGCCTGAAATCCAGGCGCCGAGAAGACTGATCAGCGCCGGCTTGATGACGTGCTGGTGGTAGATGAATTCGTAGCCATTGGTCTTGTCGATCGCCTCGAATACCTTTCCACCCAACTCCGGAAGAATGCCTATCTTTACGTACTCGTTTTCGAGATAGACCATCTTGTAAGTCTTGTCTCTCTTCTCGGTCGTCAAGTTGTCGTAGACGGGGTAGGGGTAAATTCGATGCTGCGCGCCCTGCGAATTGCCGCCGAAGTAAAACTGCGGATTCGGATCCGGCGGGCCAATGAGGTAAGTCGGGATGGTGACG
>Ga0326727_10025859_pt1 | contig 10965 bp, 7 predicted proteins | sample MB2enrmetagenome_FD_207643 | JGI IMG/M metagenome (GOLD analysis project Ga0326727, IMG submission 207643) | Lab enriched peat soil microbial communities from McLean, Ithaca, NY, United States - MB29MY | ecosystem: Environmental > Terrestrial > Soil > Wetlands > Peat | place: USA: New York... | reverse complement strand
CGATGGGCGAGGGGGGCTCTCCCGGAATGGCCCTGAGGCCCCGCCTCCGCGAGGGGTCGAGCGAGGGGATAGAGGAAAAAAGCACGTGGGTGTAAGGGTGGAGAGGATGGGCGAAGAGCTCTTCCGTAGGGGCCTCTTCCATCACCTTTCCCCCATACATGACCGCGATGCGGTCGGCGATGTGGCGCACCACGGAGAGGTCGTGGGCAACGAAAAGGTAGGAGAGGGAAAACCTCGCCTGGAGGTCCTCGAGGAGGTTGATGATCTGGGCCTGTATGGAAACATCGAGGGCTGATACGGGCTCGTCGCAGACGATGAAGGAGGGGTTGACCGCGAGGGCCCGGGCAATGCCGATCCTCTGTCTCTGCCCGCCGGAAAACTCGTGGGGGTAGCGGGAGGCCACCTCCATGGAAAGGCCCACGGTCTCGAGGAGGTCCTCTAGCCTCCTTTCGATCCGGCCCTCTCCCATGATCGCGAGGCCCTCGCTCACGATGTCGGAAACGGTCATCCGCGGGTTGAGCGAGCCGAAGGGGTCCTGGAAGACCATCTGCATTTTTCTCCGGTACCGATGGAGCGCCTTCGGCCGGAGGGCCCCTATATCCTCGTTGTCGAAGAGGATATGACCGCTCGTCGGGCGAAGGAGCCTGAGCACGCACTTTCCCACCGTGGTCTTGCCGCAGCCGGACTCACCCACGAGGCCGAGGGTCTCGCCCCTGTCCACCTCGATGCTCACCCCGTCCACGGCCTTCACCGAGCCTATAACGCGGCGGAGGAGGCCGCGCCGAACAGGGAAATGCATTTTCAGATCCTTGACCTCGAGCATCATGGCGCACCCTCTCCCGCCCGCACCCAGCACGCTGCCCGGTGGCCCGTTGCGACCCCGACGAGGGGCGGCTCCTCATGCACGCAGCGCTCGATGGCCAGGGGGCAGCGCGTGTGGAACCTGCAGCCCGTGGGGAACATGAGGGCCGACGGGACCGTGCCCGCTATGGTATAGAGCTTCTGCCCCCTCGCAGTCCGCCCCGGCAGGCTCTTGAAGAGCCCCTCCGTGTAAGGATGGACGAAGGAGGCAAAGATCGACTCGCAGGGACCCGATTCGACGATCTTCCCCGCATACATGACCGCTACCTCATCGGCCATCTCGGCGACGATCCCGAGGTCGTGCGTGATAAGCAGCACGGCAGTCCCCGTCTCCTCCTGCATATCCTTCATGAGCCTCAGGATGCCCGCCTGGATCGTGACATCGAGGGCCGTGGTGGGCTCATCGGCGATCAGCAGGGCGGGCTTGAGGCAGAGCGCCATGGCGATCATCACCCGCTGCTTCATGCCCCCCGAGAGCTGGTGAGGGTACTGGGACATCCGCTTCCGGGCCTCGGGTATGCCCACCTTTGCCAGGTACTCGACCGCGATCTCCCTCGCCTCGGCCCTGGCTACGCGGGTATGTGCGCGCAGCGCTTCCATCACCTGCGAGCCGATGGTGAAGACGGGGTTGAGGCTCGTCATGGGCTCCTGAAAGATCATGGAGGCGAGCCTTCCCCGTATGTCGCGCATCCCGACCTCCGACAGGGAGAGAATATCCCTGCCCGAAAGGGTGATGGCTCCACCCACGATCCTGCCCGGAGGGGCAGGCACGAGCCTCAGTATGGAGAGGGCCGTGATCGACTTGCCGCAGCCCGACTCCCCCACGAGCCCCAGGGTCCCCCGTCCGGCCACCGACAGGGAGACCCCGTCCACGGCCCTGGCCACGCCCTCGTCCGTGAAAAAATGGGTCCTGAGGTTCTCTATCCGCAGCACCTCTTCCATGTCAGCCCTTCCTCAGGCGCGGGTCGAGAGCGTCCCTGAGCGCGTCAGCAAAGAGATTGAAGGCGAGGACGAGGAGAAAGAGAAAGACCGATGCGCCGGTGAGGTTCCACCAGATCCCGTTGGGCAGCTCCCGGTCGGCCGTCATGATCATCCTGCCCCAGCTCCCCGTACCCGGCTCCGCGCCCAGGCCGATGTAGGTGAGCACGGCCTCGGACATGACATACCCCGAAAAATCGAGGGTCATCTCGATGATGACCAGATGCATCACGTTCGGCAGGACATGGCGGAAGAGGAGGCGAGCGTCGCTCGCGCCCAGGGCGCGGGCCGCCTCGATATATTCCATGTTCTTCACCTTGAGGGTCTCCCCCCTGATGAGCCTCGCGAGCCCCACCCATGCGGTAACCCCCAGGGCCACGCACAGCTGCCAGAGGCCCCTCTCCATGACCATGAGCATGGCGATGAGGAGGAGTATGGAAGGGATGGAAGAGAGCACCTGGTAGACGTACTGGATCACGTCATCGATCCAGCCCCCGTAGAAGCCTGCCATGAGCCCGAGGAAGATGGCGAAGCACGCCGCGAGCACCGAGGGGACGATACCGATGATGAAGGCCGTGCGCACCCCTTTGAGAGCATTGTAGAGCACGTCCTCGCCGAGATTGTTGGTGCCGAGGAGGTGGCGCCCTTTGAGCTGAAACTCCTGCCGGTTGAGCACGCCGACCCGGGCGAGCGGGGCCGAGTAGGATTTCTCCACTTTCTTCTGAAAGAGGGCATCGAGGGCGGTCCGGTTCCATCGCGTGATGCCCCCCTCGTGCGTGGCCACGGGCACCACGTCGAGGAGGGCGATGAGCGCAAAGAGACAGATCACGCAGAGTCCCGCTATGGCGAGCCTGTCTTTCTTTATCCGTCGTACCGCGATGTTCAGGTGCGATTCGGCCACGCCCTTCTCCTCATTCGAAGGCGACCCTGGGGTCGACCAGGGTGTAGCTTATATCGGTCAGGATGCTGCCCGCGATGTAGAGCAGCGAGTAAACGTAGACGAGCGTCCTGATGACCGGATAGTCGGCGCTGTTGATGGCGTTGAGCATCATGTTGCCCATGCCGGGTATGCCGAAATAGATCTCCAGGAGGAGGCTCCCCGTGATGAGGAACGGTATGGAGAGCACCGTCATGGTCAGGATGGGTATCATGGCGTTCTTGAGGACGTGCTTGAAGAGGATCGCCTCCTCGCTGACTCCCTTGGCCATGGCCGTCCTCACATAATCGGCCCGCACCTCGTTGAGCATGACCGTCCGGTAGAAGCGCAGGCCCCCGCCCAGGCCCGAGGCCACGGCAAGGATCACGGGCAGAAACACGAATTTCCAGGCACCGAGGCCGTATTCGTAACCGTAAATCGGGAAGTACTTGAAGACCACGCCGAGGAGATACTGGCCCACGATGATGTAGTCCAATATGACGATACTCATGAGGATCACGCAGATGAACAGGGCGGTCTTGTCGAGGTAGGTACCCCGGAAATAGGCGATGAAGAGGGCCAGCGGCAGGGTAATGAGGATGGAGAGCAGGAAGGCGGGTATGGTGATGGTTAGGGAGGGCCCGATCTTCTCCTTGAGGAGATCACCCACCTTCTCGTGGAGGTAATCGGACTCGGGGAACTGGAAGAGCACGAGCTCCCTCATGTGGTTCCAGAACCGGCTGTCGAAAGGATGGAGGCGGTGGTCGCGGCCGCGGCTGAGGTTGAGGAACATGGGCTTGTCCATGCCGTGGGCCACGATCCAGGTCTTCACCTGCGCCTCCGTCGGGTTTTTCCCGAGCTGCTTCCTCGCAATGGCGTCGGGCGAGGCGAAGACGTTGAAGAGGAGGAAGGTGAAAAGGCAGACGCCGAGGACCGTCGGCACGGCGAGGAGCAGTCTCCTTATGATGTAGTAGGCCATCCTACCTTCTCCTCCCCCGGTATTTGAGCACGGCGGCCGGGGCCGCGAGCATACAGAGCAGGACCAGGCCGTAGAGCGCGGCCCTGTAATTGGGCTTGTCCTCGGCCCGCCAATAAGCCTCTCTCTCCTCCCCGTCGATCCTCAGGTATTTCCGGTAATTCCCCGGTATGGCGTGGGATTTGCCGTTCTTGTACCACCCATGGCGGAGCACGTAAGAAGGGGTGTGGACAATGAATATCCACGGGCACTTCTCGATGGCGATCTCCACCATCTTGTGGATGACGGCGAGCCTCTCCGGCGTGTCCTCCATGACTTTCATCTGCTGGTACAGCCGGTCGTATTCGGGATCTGAAAACGCCGAATGGTTGGGACTGGGGGGCCTGTTGGGGCCGTAGAGGAGCTGGAGGAAGTTCTCCGGGTCGGGATAATCGGCGACCCAGCCCGAGGAGGTCATCTGAAAGGTGCCCTTGATGGTCCTCTCCAGGTACTGGGAGAAGGTGTTCACCTGGAGCTTCACCTTGATGCCGAGCTGCTCGAAGCACCTCATGTCGAAGCTCGCCCGCTCCCTGGCCGCGGGCGAGTCGGAGCTTATGTCATAGGTAAGCTCAAGCTGCTTCCCCGTGCGGGCGTCGATGCCGCCCGGAAAGCCCGCCTCAACCATGAGGCGCCTCGCCCGCTCAACGTCATGGGCCTTGTAGGGGTTGACGAGACGGGGATCGTACCCGAAGATGCCGGGCGGGAGGGGCCCCTGGGCGTTGATGGCCCGGCCGTTGAGGAAGATCTGGTTATAGAGATCGGTGTCGTAGGAAAGGGAGAGGGCCCGGCGGAGCGCGATGTTCCGTCCGAGGACCGGGTCGCGCATGTTGAAGGCGATATAATAGACGTCGAGGCCGCTTCCTACCTCGAGGGAGATGCCCTTCCTGACGAAGTCCTCAGAGAGGTCGAGCTTCTGCGTGATCACCCGGTCGAACTGCTCCTGGGGAATGCCGGAGGCGTCGAGATACCCCTGGAGGAAGAGGAGCCACAGGGGCTGGGGCGTGGCAATGATGGTGTACCAGACCTCATCGATAAAGGGCATGGCCTTGCCCGCGTCAACGAGGAGCCCCTTCTCCCGGTCTCCCGGGGCCCCCGTGGAGGGGTAGTAGTCCTTCCTGTAAGTGGGGTTCCGCTCCAGGATGATCCGGTGCTGCCGCTCCCACGATTTGAGCCGGTACGCGCCGGTGCCGACCGGGTGGCGGGTAAAGCCGGCCCTCCCGGGCGCGTTGTAGTATTCCACGGCCTCGTGCGCCACTGGCGCGGTATAGGGCATGCTCATCACGTAGATGAAGGCAGGGAAAGGCTCGGTCAGGGTAATCCTCAGGGTGCGCTCGTCAGGGGCCGCGAGCCCCTCGATGTCCCGGCTGTAGTCCGCCTTACCCGTGGCTGCGGCCTCTTTGAAAAATGCGTCCATGCCTTTGATCTTCCCCTCCACGAGCCAGTATCCCGTGGACTGGACCGCCGGGTCGGCGAGTCTCTTGATGGCATAGACGACATCCCCGGCTGTGACGCGCCTCCCCTTCCCTCCCGGAAAGCACGGGTCATCCTGGAAAAAGATATCGTCCTTCAGCTTAAAGACGTACTCCATGCGCTCCACCCTCCTCACGGCCCCTTTCTCTTCCACCGCTTCATAGAAGAAACGCTTCTCAGGATAGCCCGCGGCGAGGGCCGGCTCCACCCTGTAGGGCCTGGCGAGGTAGGCGTTCTGGTAGAGGGAGTCATAAATCTGACTGAGGATCTCCGCGGAGTTCGTGTCGGAGGCCTGGGCGGGGTCGAGGGTCCTCGGGTCTTCCGTAAGGGCAGCGTAGCCCACGGATCTCCCCGGTTCAGGCCGATAGGGGTTGTTGCCGCATGCAGGCAAAAAAACCACGCCGAGAATCGCTAGGAGCATAAGGGATTTCAGAGCGGACATGCGCGTCCGGTTATTGTAGCAGAGGCGAAAACCAAAGTAAAGGCGCGGAAGCCCGGCGTTCCGCGCCGCACGAATCTTCCCCATGCGAGGCCCGAAGCCCCATGGGCTTTGGTCGGGGCGACTGGATTCGAACCAGCGACCTCTTGCGCCCAAGGCAAGCGCGCTCACCATGCTGCGCCACGCCCCGTCCCTTAAAGATAGCACACGGGTTTCCGTCTTTTCAAGGGGGAAGACGGCGAGGTCGCTCCGGAAAAGGCTGCGCGGGCAATCCGCCGGTGGTGCGATTACATTCTATGAGGCGCGGAGATGCGTGCGGAGAGGTCATGGAAGAGAGCATCACAAGAGAGCACCTGTTGGAGGAGATGAAGGAGATGCGGCGCCGGCTCGAGCTCCTCGACTCCTGCCGGCTGGAGATGCAGCTGGCCCAGACGAAATACCGCGTGCTCCTCGAATCTGCCCCGGATGCGATGCTCTTCATCGGCCGGGACGGCAGGATAGTCCTCGTGAACGCACAGCTGGAGCGCGCCTTCGGCTATACCGAACAGGAACTCCTCGGGAAAGACCTCCTCGTCCTGATTCCCGAGAGGTATCACCAGAGCCATAAGCGCAAGGTGGACGAGTACTTTTCCCGTCCCCGGCCCCGCCCCATGGGGAGCGGCCTCGAGATCTACGCTCTCAGAAAGGACGGCACTGAGTTCCCCGCCGACATCAGCTTGAGCCCCCTCGAGACGGACGGGCAAATGCTCGCCATCGCCTCGGTCAGGGACATCACCGAGCGAAAGCGCGCAGAGCTGCAGATCGAGCGCAATTATCAGATCCAGAGGACCATCGCGTCCGTATTGAAGATATCTTTGGAGCCGGTCACCCTCGACTCGCAGCTCCAGAGGGTGCTCGATCTGATCCTCGCGGTGCCGAGGCTCGCCCCCAGGGCCGCAGGCGCCCTCTACCTCGTCGAGGATGAGCCGGAAGTGCTGGTCCTGAAGGCGCAGCGGACGGCCCCGGGCTCGCCGACCCCCTGCGAGAGGGTCTCTTTCGGCACCTGCATATGCGGGAAGGCTGCAGCTGACTGCACTGTCGCCTTTACCTCATGCGTGGACGAGCGGCACGAGATCAGGCGCTCCGTGGAATTTGCCCACGGCCACTACTGCGTGCCCATCGCCTCCGCAGGCCGGACATGGGGGTTGATCAACATATTCCTCGACGAGGGACATGAGCGGAGCGACGAGGAGGAGATGTTCCTCGTGGCCGCGGCGCATACCCTCGCGGCCGTCATCATGCGCCGTCAGGCCGAAGCGGAAACGAACAGGTTCAGGGAGCAGCTCGCAGAGACCGAAAAGATCGCTGCCCTCGGCAGGATCACCGCCAATGTGGCCCACGAGATCAGAAACCCCCTCACCGCGATCGGCGGGTTCGCGAGGCGGCTCGACAAGAAACTCCCGGAGGCGTCCAAGGAAAAAGAGTACGTGGAGTTTATCGTTGGCGAGGTGGCCAGGTTGGAGCGCATACTCCGGAATGTCCTCTCACTCTCCCGGGGCGCGGCGCCCCGCCTTGAAGAGTGCCACATGCGGGAGATCGTTGAGGAGGCCCTCGGGGTCTTCGAAGAGGCCTGCGCGGAGCGGTCCATCACCATAGAAAGGGCCCTGGAGGAGACTCCCCCGGTGAGGGGCGAGAGAGAATCGATCCTTGAGGCGATTGAAAACCTCGTCTCCAACGCGATAGACGCCATGGCAGGGGGCGGGGTGCTCTCCGTGGCCACGGGAGAGGAGACGATCAAGGGGGTCGCCTACGTGACCGTGAGGGTGGCCGACACCGGGGAAGGGATCGGGGAGGAGGAGATGGGCAGGATCTTCGAACCCTTTTTCACCACACGGGTCTCGTCCAAGAGGATCGGGCTCGGCCTCTCCATCGCAAAAAGGTTTGTAGAAGATCACGGCGGCATCATCCGCGCGGAGAGCACGAAGGGCGCTGGTTCCTCCTTTATGATCTCCTTCCCCCTGGAGCCCGGGGACCCTCCTGAGCGCGGATAAGGGCCCGCCCCGCGCGCCGTCCGGATAATCGATCGGATCCTTCCGCTTAAGAGTTCGGAAGGCCGGGCCGACAATACCCATAAAAGGACGGCAATGGAAACGGACGAGAAGGATATCTTTGCGGCCCGGCAGCCCATCTTCGACCGCGAGCAGAAGGTTTATGCCTACGAGCTGCTCTATCGCAGCTCCATGACGAACTCGTCGCAGGTGGCCGACCCCACCGAGGCTACCCTGAGCGTGATCAGAAATGCCTTCCTGGCCCTGGGTGCCCAGCTCACCGGATCGAGAAAGGTCTTTATCAACTTCGGCCGGGATGTGCTGCTCAAGAGGATCCCCTTTGTTTTGAGGCCGGAATCGACCGTCGTGGAAGTGCTCGAGGACGTGGGGACGGACGAAGCCGTCGTCGAGACCTGCAGGGACCTGAAGGCTGCAGGTTATCTCATCGCCCTCGATGATTTCGCTATCGGCCCCTCGGCCGACATGACGCTTGTCGGTCTCGCAGACTTCGTAAAAGTCGACTTTCGTGCGACCACCCCGGCGGAACGGCGCGCCTTCGTCGAGTGGAAGGGGGGCAGGACGATCCATCTGCTGGCTGAAAAGGTGGAGACCCCCGACGAATTCAGGGAAGCCAAGGAAACGGGCTATACCTACTTTCAGGGCTATTTTTTCAGCAAACCGGTGATCCTGTCCGCCCGGAATATCCCCGCGACAAAACTCAACTACCTGCGCATGCTCTCCGAAATCAGCAAGGCGGAGCTCGATTTTCCGGTGCTCCAGAAAACCATCATGCAGGACACCTACTTCACCTATTCCCTGCTCAATTACATGAATTCAGCCTTTTTCGGGCAGACCCGCATCGCCTCCATCCAGCAGGCCCTCCTCCTGCTCGGCGAGCGCGAGGTGAGAAAATGGGCCTCCCTGGTCACCATGACCTTCATCGGCAGCGACAAGCCTCCCGAGGTCCTGCTGACCTCCCTCATCAGGGCCAAACTGTGCGAGCTGGCGGCCCAGATGACGTTTCTGGCGGCCAATGCCATGGAACTGTTCCTCGTGGGCATGTTCTCCCTGCTCGATGTGCTCATAGGCAGGCCTCTCGAAGAGGTCATGGAGATGATGAACGTCTCCAGGGAGATGAAAATCGCCCTCACCTCGGGAGGCAACCTCTACGGCGACCTTCTGGCTCTTGTGCTCGCCTATGAGCGGGGCAGCTGGCAAGAATGCGAGGCATGGGCCGATAAGCTCGACCTGGAGATGAAGGCCATCGCCCCCGCGTACCGGCAGTCGGTCGAATGGGCCGACAGGGCCATGGCCAGCGGTAACTGATCTTCTGCAGAAAAAGCGCGCCCTTCCGTGCGGCACCATGAGTCATAGGCCGTATTTCTTCGAACAAGCCCTTCCTCTGCGGAATCGCTCGTTGGTGCCTATAATACTGATATGAAGCACGCGCCGTTGCCGGAAGACATGTGCCACCGGCTCATCGACGGATCTCTTACCATCTCAGACCGGATGAGCTTTTCGTAAACAAAGGAGGGTTTATGCTCGGGAAATACATGCTTGCCAGTTTTCTGTTTCTTTTCGCCGGGGCCTGTGCCAGCGCCGGCTGGCAGAACCATTCGTCCACCTCCTACGAGGGGGTCGCCGATAAGGTGCAGACCGCAGTCATAAACTACCAGGCCCTGGAGCCCCGGTTAACGGCAGAGCAGAAACAGGAGTTCGAGGAGGCATATGACCAGCTCTGCAAGTCGTATCGCACCGCGGGGGTTCTCCTTGCCTCTGTCATGAACGCGCAGGATCGGAACAGCGTGAGTACGGCCATGCTGTCCTACCAGCGGCTCTCGTCCGAGTTGCCGGCCCTGGCAGATAAAATTTCGCGGCTCGTCGAGAGCTTCAGAAAAGGGAAGTGAGATTTCCGCCCCGGAGCGGACCGTGCAAACGGCTTGACCCGTAAGGGTTTGGAGGGCAGGCCTTTCATCCCCTCACTCCGGAAAGCACACGTCCTGCGGCAAGCTTCAGGGGGGCAATCGAACATCCCGGCCGCCGATTTCGCAATTCATCGGAATACCACACGACTCCTTTCCCCTGGGGGCGAAGGATAAACCCAAGGGGGGAACCCCTGAGAGAGAAAGGCATCATTGACAGAGAAGGAAGAACCGATATAGAGTACACAAGACCGCCGTCGCCCGGCGGCCCCGAGGGCGCGGCCGCGCAGCACAGCATCGGGTAGCCGCATTCATCCGGAACGGATGGCCGATTTGGATCATAACCCACGGCCGGTTCCTCCCAAACACGGCGGGAATGCTTTGGAACAATCAGCGATACTTCACATTCTCAACAACTCATTCGGCATTCAGTCCTTTCGTCACGGCCAATGGGAGATTATTTCGTCGGTTTTGAGCAAACAGGATACGCTGGCCGTCATGCCGACGGGCGGAGGAAAATCCCTGTGCTATCAACTCCCCTCCGTCTGCCAGAAGGGAATTACCTTGGTGATAACCCCTCTCATCTCACTCATGCGCGATCAGGTCTCGGCTTTGAAGGCAAAGGGCATCTCTTGCGGCTGCATTAATTCCAATCAGGACGCGACCGAAAACCGACGGGTCTTTCGCGAACTTAAGGCAAGCGATTCATTCCTGCTCTATCTTTCTCCCGAACGGGTTCAGAAGCCCGGTTTTGAGCACTGGGTGAAAACTGCTCCTATCTCTTTGTTTGCCGTTGATGAAGCCCATTGTGTATCTCAGTGGGGGCACGATTTCAGGCCCGATTACGGCAAGCTCAATCTGCTGCGCACCCTGCGCCCGGGTGTTCCCATTCTTGCCACCACGGCCACGGCTACGCCGCAGGTTTTGAGAGATATTGCTCGGCAACTGGCGTTGAGGGAACCAAAACAGCACGTCTACGGCTTCTATCGCCCCAATTTGTATTACCAGGTCGAGTACTGCCATGACGAGGAAGAGAAAACGGCTCTTGTCCGGAAAGCGCTGGACCGGACGCCTCAGGGAAGGATCATCATTTATGCGGGGACACGAAAACAATGTGAGAACCTCCATGGCGAACTGTGCACCAAGTACCCCGGCGTTGAGTACTATCATGCGGGGCTTTCAAGCGAAGAGCGAGACCGCATACAAGACGAATACGACAAAGGCGCGGTCAGAATACTGGTGGCCACAAATGCCTTCGGCATGGGCGTAGACAGCCCGGATGTGAGACTCATCGTCCACTATCAGATGCCGGCGAATCTTGACTCGTACTATCAAGA
>Ga0326727_10025858_pt1 | contig 10965 bp, 11 predicted proteins | sample MB2enrmetagenome_FD_207643 | JGI IMG/M metagenome (GOLD analysis project Ga0326727, IMG submission 207643) | Lab enriched peat soil microbial communities from McLean, Ithaca, NY, United States - MB29MY | ecosystem: Environmental > Terrestrial > Soil > Wetlands > Peat | place: USA: New York... | reverse complement strand
ACGGAAAACCGCGGCTTGAGATCTTGAATTTTGGGTTCTTCCGCGACAAGGACGCGAGAGGATCGGCCACACTACAAACGAAAACCGGCCCGCTTCTCCTGATGAGGAGCGGGCCGATTTTCGTTTTGGATTGTTAAGGCGACTTATGCCTTGGCGGAAGTCAGCGCGCCCAGGTCGGCGGCCAGCTTTTCTGTCGAGAAGGCTTCGATGAGGTCGCCTTCCTTGATGTCGGTGAAGCCGAGGCCGATGCCGCACTCCATGCCGCTGGTCACTTCGCGAACGTCGTCTTTGACACGCTTGAGAGAGCCGATCTTGCCCTTGAAGACCTGCTCGCCGTCGCGCATGACCTTGATCTCCGCGTCGCGGCGAATGATGCCGTCCTGCACGCGCGAGCCGGCGATGGTGCCGATCTTCGGGATCTTGAAGACCTTGAGGACTTCGGCGCGGCCCAGGTAGTTTTCCTTGAAGGTGGGTTCGAGCAGGCCCATCATGGCCAGGCGGATTTCATCCTGCAACTCGTAGATGATGGAGTGCAGGCGAATCTCGATGCCTTCCTGCTGGGCCAGCTCGGCGGCCTTGCGCTCGGGGCGGACGTTGAAGCCGATGATGATGGTGTTGGATGCCGTGGCCAGCAGCACATCGCTTTCGGTGATGGAGCCGACGCCGGAGTGGATGACCTTGATGCGCACCTTTTCGGTGGACATCTTGGTGAGCGAGTCGGCCAGCACTTCAACCGATCCGGTGACGTCGCCCTTGATGATCAACGGGAGGTCCTTGACCCCGGCGGTGCGAATCTGCTCGGCAAGACCTTCGAGCGATACGCGGGAACTCTTGGCGAGTTGTGCGTCGCGTTCCTTCATCTTTCGGTACTGAGCGATGCCCTTGGCCTTGTCGCGGTCGGCTACCACGAGGAAGGTGTCGCCGGAGTCGGGCATGGATTCCAGACCCAGCACTTCGACCGGCGTGGATGGGCCGGCTTCCTCAAGGGCGCGCCCGCGGTCGTCGAACATGGCGCGAACCTTGCCGAAGGTGTTGCCGACAATGTAGCTGTCGTTAAGGCGGAGAGTTCCGTCCTGGACCAGGACCGTGGCGACAGCGCCGCGTCCGCGATCGAGCTTGGCTTCAATGACCGAGCCGACGGCCTTGCGGCCGGGAGTCGCCTTGGGAGCACGGATGTCGGAGACCAGGCAGATCATTTCAAGCAGCAGGTCGAGGTGGATGCGCTTCTTGGCGGAGACTTCGACGAAGACGGTGCCTTCCTGGCCCGCGCCGGCCCACTCTTCAGGGATGAGGCCGCGGTCGGCAAGCTGCTTCTTGACGCGATCGGGATTGGCTTCGGGCTTGTCGATCTTGTTGACGGCGACGATGATGGGGACGCCGGCAGCCTTGGCGTGGTCGATGGCTTCGAGAGTCTGGGGCATGACGCCGTCGTCCGCGGCGACCACGATGACGACAATGTCGGTGACCTTGGCTCCGCGAGCGCGCATGCGGGTGAAGGCCTCGTGACCGGGGGTGTCGAGGAAGACGATCTCGCGGCCGGAGGCGGGCGAGCCCTCCTTGGCGAACTTAACCTTGTAAGCGCCGATGTGCTGGGTGATGCCGCCAGCTTCTCCGGCGGCAACGTCGGTCTCGCGGATGGCGTCGAGCAGCGAAGTCTTGCCGTGATCGACGTGGCCCATGACGGTGACGACGGGCGAGCGCGGAACTTCAAGCTCGCCGGTGTTTTCGGCTTCGAGGACTTCTTCGATGGCCTGGTTGGCTATCTCTTCTTCGTAGCTGATGACGGTGGCGGCAGCGCCGAACTTGGCGGCAACGTCCTTGACCATTTCAGCGTCGAGGGACTGATTGACGGTGACGAAGACGCCGCCCATGAGCAGGGTGGCGATCAGATCCTTGGCGCGGATTTCGAGCTTCTCAGCCAGATCCTTGACGCTGATGCCTTCAGTGACGGTGATTTCCCGGGTGATGGGCAGCGGCTCGCCGCCGATTTGCATTCCGCTATAGCGGGGCGGCGGCACAAAGCCCTTCATCGGGCCTTCTTTGGTCTTTGGGTACTGGGGTCTGCCGCCGCGGCCACGAGAGGGAGCGCGTTGCGGGCGAGGCGATTCGCCGGCCGGGGGAGCTCCGCCGGCGCCTGGCCGGGCTCCGAAGCCGGGACGGGGTGGACCGCCAAATCCAGGACGAGCGCCAAATCCGGGCCGGGCTCCGGGGGCACCCGGGCCAGCAGAGGCGCCCATGGGGGTGCGGGTAGGATGCTTGGGCCGCGGCCCGCCAGGGAACTGCCCTGGGGCTGGAGCTCCGCCAGGGGTGCGCTGCGGATAGCCTCCGGTGCCACCCGAGGGACGGCGATCGAAGATGGGCTTGCCGCGCTGGATTCCAGCGCCGGGAGCGAGGTTGCCTGTGCCGACTTCAGAAGGCGGCAAAATTGGGGCCTTGTAGACCGGCCGGGGGCCGGTCTGGGGCATGACCATGCGGCGCGCAGGCGGTACGGGAGCTGCAGCCGCCTTGCCGCGGGCGGCATGCACGGGAGCAGGAGCGGACTCGGCTGCAATGGAGGGAACCGGTGCTTCAGGTTCCGGTGTTTCCGCGGGAGCTTCCGTAGCTTCAAGGACGGCGGCGGGCTCAAGCTCAACGCCGGCCGGCGCGGCTGCGAGCGGTTCTTCTTTGGGCGCCGGGGCAGTGGGCGGCGCGGTCACGGCGGCTTCAGGGACGGCGACGGGAGCTTTGGCCGGACGCTTGGCGGAGGTGGCCGGCTTTTCAGCGGCGCGCGGTTGTTCTTCCTTTTGAGGGGCAGCGGGCGGCTTGACGACGGCGCCCGGAGGCGGCGCGACCACGACGACAGGGCGCGTGACGGCAGCAGCGCCCGCGGGAGCCTTGGCGACCACCGGACCGGCGGGCGGCCGGGAGGCTATAGCCGGGGGCGCCGAGGGCGTGACGATGGGCGGAGCGGAACGCGGTTGGGGAACGATTTTGCGCGGTTCGGGGCGGGCCGGGGCTGGAGTCGGAGCTGGCGCGGCAGCGACTGGCGCAGGGGCCGCGGGACGGGCTGCGGGCTTGGCAGCAGGCACAGCGGCGGGCTTTGCCGGCGCATGCGCGTGGCGCGCTTCTTCCTCTTCTTCCTTTTTCTTGGCCAGAACGGCCTTGAGCACGTCGCCGGGCTTGGAGATATGCGAGAGGTCGATTTTTGGCGTTATGACTTGAGGAGCGCGTGCGGCCGCGGCGCTTGCGTGGCCGGCAGAGCGGGTTGCGTGCTCAAAATGCGCGCGCACCTTCTCTGCCTCGTCCGCCTCCAGGGAGCTGGAGTGGGTCTTGCCGGCACCCAGGCCGAGCTCCGCCAAAACGTCAAGAATCTGCCTGCTCTTGACTTCCATCTCGCGCGCGAGATCGTTGATACGAACCTTGCTCATCCGCCTCTTTTCAGAATTCGATTCCAAACCACTTAGTCGCTCATAGCTACCTCGTGGCAATGGCTGCTTTTCAAACTTCCATGATGCTTCGATTGGCTGGGGAGGCTGGGGCGCATATTACGCGCCTTCCTCTTTGGCCGCCTGCTCTTCAGTGGTTGCGCTTTCGGTTCCTGTCTGTTCCGGCGCTTCGCCGGCTTCAGGCACGTTTTCGATTGCCGCTTCAACGGCGCTGACGGGCTCCGCATCCGCTTCAACCGCAGCGGTACTTTCAGCTTCTTCAAGGACCACAGCAGCGTTTTCCGCTTCGGCTTCCGCATCAGCCACAACGGCCGGCGCGTTCTCGACTTCGGCTTCACCGGCTTCTTCTGAGGCCGCCGGTTCGGCAGCGCCAGTTTCCTCGGTCTGGGGCACGTGGCCTTCTTCACCTTCTTCAAAATGACCGAAGTAGTGGCGAACGGCGACCGAGATCTTTTCCAGGGTCTTTTCGCCGATGCCGGGGATCTCCTCGAGCTGCTCGGGCGTCATGTCGGCGAGGGCCTCGACGGTGGTGATGCCCGCGGTGACCAGCTTCTGGATGATGCCGTCGCCGAGCTCTGTAACCTGCTCGATGGGCGTGGTGGGCCCGCCAGAGAAGGCCTGCATCTGCTGCTCGACCTCCTGGCGCTTCTCCTCTTCGCTCTTGATATCGATCTTCCAGCCCAGCAGCTTGGCGGCCAGGCGGACATTCTGCCCTTTCTTGCCGATGGCGAGCGAGAGCTGGGTGTCATCGACGATGACTTCCAACTGCTTGTCGGTGAGGTCGGTGATGGAGACGCGGCTGACCTTGGCCGGCTGCAGGGCTTTTTCAGCGAAGGTGGTGATCTCGTCGGAGAATTCGATGATGTCGATTTTTTCGCCGCGCAGCTCGCGGATGATTGACTGAACTCGCATGCCCTTCATGCCGACGCAAGCGCCCACGGGGTCAACGTCCTTGTCGCGGCTCTGCACGGCAATCTTGGTGCGCTCGCCGGCCTCGCGGGCAATGGCGCGAATGACGACAGTGTTGTCGTAGATCTCGGGAACCTCGGACTGAAACAGGTTCTGCACCAGCTCGGGTGCGGCGCGGGAGACGATCACCTGCGGCCCCTTGGCGGCGCGGTCTACCTTGAGCAGCACCACGCGGACGCGCTCGCCGATGGAAAACTGCTCCAGACGCGACTGCTCGCGCTTGGGGCAACGGGCTTCAGCCTTACCCAGGTCGTAGATGATGTCCTGGCCCTCAATGCGCTTGACGGTGGCGTTGAGGACTTCTTTTTCGCGGTGCGCGTATTCCTGGAAGACGGTGTCGCGCTCGGCTTCGCGGACCTTCTGGAAGATAACCTGCTTGGCGAGCTGTGCGGCGATGCGGCCCAGTGGACTGGTGTCGCGGTACATGCGGATTTCAGAGCCGACTTCGACGCCCGGGGCCAACTCATTGGCCTCAGCCAGCGTGATCTGGTTGAGCGGATCTTCGACCTGGTCCTCGTCCGCGACCACTGTCTTGTAGATGTAGGCCGTGATTTCGCCGGTCTCTTTGTTGAGTTCCCCGCGCATGTTCTCCTGGGTCTTGTAGTACTTGCGCGTGGCCAGGGCAATGGCCTCCTCGACTGCGCCGACAACGATGCCGGGGTCAATGCCCTTTTCCTGGCTGAGGAGCTCGATGCTTTGATACAAAACGCTGGCCATACTCTGCTTACTCTCTCATTGATCCATTGATCATTTGCGGCCGGCCAATTGCGGGCCGAGCCGGTTAGGTTGATATTGCGGATAGGCTCGAGGGTCACAACCCTCAACCCACCCACGGTCAAGCTGGAAGCCAGGAGCTAAAAGCTGGCAGCTAGCTTTTCAAATCTCCGGCACCAGTTGCGCCTTTTCGATGTTGCCGAGGGCGATTTCAACGGTGCTGACGCCGGTCTTCCGGCTCTTGCTGTTCTGCTTGACTGCGTTCAGGTCGAGCGTGATGGTCTTTCCCTCACTGGCCTGAGCGCCGGCTACCAGGCGCCCCTGCCAATGGCGGTTGTTGCGGAGCGCCTCAAAGGTCTGCACTTTGACCAGGCAGCCTTGAAACCGCTCGAAATCCTCAGGCCGGGTCAGCCTGCGGTCCAAACCCGGCGAACTGGCCTCGAGCGTGTATTCCGCTCCGGGAACCAGGTCTTCCACGTCCAGCAGGACGCCGAAATCGCGGCTGAAAGCGGCGCAATCCTCGTGCGTAACGCCGGACAACTGCTCGACGCTCAGCCTGCCCTCCACGAGCCGCTCCGGAAGGCGCTCCGCGCTATTTCCCTTTGCGGCCGCCTCAATGGCTGCCTTCAACTGCGCGCGTCCCTCGGCGTTCTTCTCGAGATAAACCCTCAGGGTGCGTTCCTTCGCGGGGCCGATGAACTCGATGTCCACTACGTCCAGCCCATGCGAGGCGGCCACCCTTGCCGCCGCCGATCGGATTTCGTCCAGCTTGACTGCCATCGCTTCTTCACCCCAACGAGCAAAAATCGCTCGTCGAGGACCCCAGCCCACGCCGCCCTTAAGCGGCTGTTTTCGGGGGTTTACCCCGGTAAATTTGCCGCAAATAAAAAGTGGGCTATGAGCCCACTCCTCTCTCCGCCAGCCGGTGCGCACACGGTAGTACTCTGGCGGACAAATTCGTCTGCATCTTTAGCATAGGCGAAAATGCCGAGAAATTCAATGGGGGAAGGGGGCCTGTGCGCTGAAATTAGCCGGTTGAAATGCTTCGGGGGAGAAGGCAGTAGCGCAAGGTTGGACGGTCCCGTTCCAAATGCAGAATCTTCCGGCTTCTGCGGTTACGTTGCTTCTTTCACGTAAATGGTTGACAATAGAATATACAATGTATATACACTGGGGCAATGGATATCCATTTCCTTTACCACGGGCAACGCTTTGTGTGGGATTCGGAGAAGGCGTCCAGCAATGCGAGCAAGCACGGAGTCAGCTTTGAGGTCGCTTGCCAGATATTCTTCGATCCATTTATTCGAATCGATGATGCGAGCGGTGCCGAGGAACAAAGGGACGCAGCGATCGGACTTACTGAGGATTGGACCTTGCTCTTCGTCGTACATATGTTGCTTGAAGGCGAGACGATTCGCATCATTTCAGCGCGGGCTGCAACTGCGCAGGAGCGGAGGTCTTATGAAGACAGCGAGTGAACGAATGCAGGAACGTTTGAGGAAGGATCGCCCGATGACGGTGATCAGCCTCCGTATGCCAGAGGACGTGATCGAGGAGTTGAAAGAAATCGCGCCGTCGCTCGGCTTCTCCGGCTATCAACCGCTAATCCGCGCCTATATCGGCCAGGGCCTGCGCAAAGATCAGGCCCGGATGGAAAACTCGCAGGTGCAGGTACTTGCCGAGAGCCTGCGCAAGCACGGAATCGCCGATCAGGTCATCTCCGCCGCCATCGCCGAGGCGCAGCTGAAGAGCGCGTAACATCCACTCACCACATGCGCCGCACGCCGAATTGGTCGAGTTGCGGATCGGGGCTGAGAATCGGGATGTCCAAAGCCAGTGCCTGGGCGGCGATCATGCGGTCGAAGGGGTCGCGGTGCTCGGCCACCAGCCTGCCGGCTCGCAGCGCGGACTCCGTATCGATTGCGAGTTGTGTGTAGCCTGCCTCTACCATCACGTCGAGATAATCGCGCTCCAGCTTCTCCGCGCCGGGCAGCTTGCCGGCGCGGATCTTGGTGACGATCTCCCATGCGGATGCGGCAGAGACGAGAATCACGTTACTTTCGTCGGCAATCGTATCCCGGGCTTGCTGGCTGAGGAAGGAAGGCGAGAGGGTGGCCCAGATTACGGTGCAGGTGTCGAGCAGGACCTTCACTCACCGCCCCCATCCCAAAGCTCAAGTTCCTGCTCTGGAAGCGGTTCAAAGAACTGCCCGGAAAGGACGAATCCAGGGGTCTCCAGGGCGCCAAGCCGCTTCCTCGCGACCGGCTGAATCGCTTCCAGCCGTGCAACAGGGGTCTTTGCCCGCCCGGAGGTAATGGTGACAACTTCACCCTTTTGCGCCTGCTTGAGCAAGCTGGAAAGATTGGATTTGGCCTCGAAGATGGTTGCGGTGATCATGCCTGTCTCTATCCTGCTAATTTATCTTAGCTAAGTTTTGAGAATCTTGCAAGTCTCGGCGTTTCGGAGTAGGTCTTCACGTATGGCGTTACGTCTCAGTCAAGGACCCGGCTCTTACGTGTCGCAGGGGGACATTGAAGCGCTTCTGTCGTTGGTGGCGCGGAAGAGCAGGCATCCCGCTGCTGGGATCTTCGGGCCCGATTCGGTGAGCTGGAAGATCAATCGTGAGTCGGCGCTGTTTCTGGGAGCGGGGCGGGCGGCGCTGCTGCAACTGGCGCATCCCTGGGTGGCGGCGGCGCTGGCCGAACATTCCACGCTGCTGGCGAGGCCTATCGCGCGCTTCCACTCGACGTTTCGCATCGTTTTTACGATGGTCTTCGGATCGCTCGACCAGGCTCTGGCCGCCGCGCGTCATCTTTATTCGCTGCACACGCGCATTAGCGGAGAGATGCCGGACGATGTTGCGGTTTACCGGCGCGGCTCGCGCTACGAGGCCAACGAGATTGGCGCGCTGCGCTGGGTTTATGCGACGTTGGTTGAAAGCGCGGTGCTGGCCTGGGAGTGCGTCCTGGGGCCACTGGCCGAGACGGAGCGCGAGCAATACTACAAGGAAAACCGGACTCTCGCTGGATTGTTCGGCATTCCCGAAGCGGCGCTGCCGGAGAACTGGGCCGGCTTCCTCGACTACAACCGGCAGATGAACGAGTCAAATGCGCTGGGGGTGAGTGCGACAGCGCGGGCGATGGCGCACGGGTTGCTGGCCGGGGCGGGCTCGTGGATTCATCCGCCCCGCTGGTACCGAGCCCTGACGACGGCTTGGATGCCGGTTGGATTGCGGGAGGAATTTGGGCTGGTTTTTGAGGCGGCTGAGCAGCGCGCGGCCGAGGGCGCGATCCGCCGGCTGCCGGGGTTCTACGGCAGGCTTCCGTCCCCGGTTCGATTCACCGGCCCATACCAGGAAGCGCGGGCGCGGCTCGAGGGACGCCGCGTGGGCGCTTGGGCGCGCTTGAGCAATCACTTCTGGATTGGGCAGCCGCTGCTGCCGTTTGCCGGGAATTCTGTTTTGCACCAAGGACAATCAGGGACGACAATAGCAAAATGAAATTTTTCCGAATGATTGTCCTGTTCCTGCTGGCAGTTTCGATGGCGGCGCCTGCGCTGCGCGCGCTCGAAAAGCAGCCCGCCAGCGATTATCACGCGCGGCGCGTTGCGTTGGCTGCCAAACTCCACGGAGGGGTAGCGGTGCTGTTTGCCGCCGAAGAGCCGTTGCTGGATTTGACGCCCTACCGGCAGGATGAGGATTTCTACTATCTCACCGGGTGGACAGAGCCGGGTGCGGCGCTGCTGGTGGTGAGCGAGGCGCAGCAGGAGGCGACACCGCGCGGATACAAGGAAATTCTGTTTCTGCCTACACGCGACCTGCACATGGAGAAATACACCGGGGCGAAGCTGGATGCGGCTTCGCCGGGGGTAGCGCAGGCCACCGGCGTGGACGCGGTGGAGCAGATGACGGAGTTGCCGGCGGCGCTGAACGGGCTAATCGACAAAAACCGCAGGCTGGCGTACAACCTATGGACGCAGCCGCTGGCTCCGCGGGCCACGGCGCTGGTGGACTTTACCGCGGCTACTCTGGGGATGGATGCGAATGCCGTGCTCTCCCACGACGTGACCGGCCTGACGGCCGAGTTGCGGCTCAAGAAGGACGAGGGCGAAATCGAGCTGATGAAGAAGGCTTCGGCAGCCTCGATTGCCGGGCAGCGAGTGATGATGCGGGCCGTGAAGCCGGGCGCGACGGAGCGGACGGTGGCAGGAAAGATGACGGCGGCGTGGATGGAGAATGGGTGCGAGCGGGCGAGCTATGCGGCGATTGTGGGATCGGGCATCAACTCGACGACGCTGCACTACGCTGAAAACTCGCGCACCATCGAGGACGGCGACATCGTGGTGGTGGATGCGGCGTGCGAGTACTCGATGTACGCCGCGGATATTACGCGGACGGTGCCGGCGAACGGGCACTTCACCCAGCGGCAAAGGGAAATCTACGACATTGTGCTGGGGGCGCAGCAGGCGGCGATGGACGCGTTTGTGGCCGGCAAATCGACCATCAACGACCGCGACAGGCACGATCCGAACTCGCTGGACACGGTGGCGTACAACTACATCAATACGCACGGAAAAGACCTGCACGGGCAGCCACTGGGACAGTACTGGCTGCACGGGCTGGGACACATGCTGGGCATCGACGTGCACGATCCCGCCATCTATCCCGAGGTGTTGAAGCCGGGGATGGTGTTTACTATCGAGCCGGGCGTTTACATCCCCGAGGAGAAGCTGGGGGTGCGGATCGAGTGCGACTTCCTTGTGGGCGCGGATGGGAAGCTGATTGATTTAGACGCGGAGCTGCCACACACGGCCGACGACGTGGAAGCCGCGATGCGCGGCAAGTAGAGGAATGGCGATGGACCCGCGCGACGAAGTGGATCCCAACCAGTTGGAGATGCTGGCGCAGGCTTTCAGCGAGCAACTGCTGGCGTGCCTGGACGAGTGTGCGCGCGGGCGCAGGGGGCTGTTCTCAGAATTCGTGGGCGATGAGGATGAGGGCGGCGGCTGGCCGGAGGCGGCGCGGCTGCGGGAACTGGCAGTCGCACTGCAGGGGATTCTTGCGCAACTGGAACAGCGCAACGCGCTGTGCGACGAGTTTCTGGACCTGTGCACGATTCACGGCGAGAGTCATCCGGGCGAGCGCAAACTGGCGCGGACGTTTCTGGAGCGGATTGAGCGGGGCGATGTGGGGACTCCGACCCAGGAGGAGAAAAAGCCGTGGTGACGCTTCATGCATTTCTGGCGCTGGCAGCGGGGTTTTTGACCATGGCGGTTCTGGTGGCTGCGCTGACGGCGCTGCTGGCGCGGTTGACACCGAGCTGGGTGGGCGAGCAGGGGAAGCCTCAGCCGGGGTATGTTTTCGTCAATCTGGGCTACTCATTTCTGGCCGCCGCGGCAGGCGGGTACGTGACGGCGTGGCTGGCGGCCGCGAACCCGCTGTACCACGTGCTGGCGCTGGGGATTATTGTGCTGGCGCTGGCGGCGCTGAGCGCGCTGCAATCGAAGGGGAAGCAGCCGGTCTGGTACCAGTTGACGCTGGTGGCACTGACGCCGCTGGGAGTGCTGGCCGGAGGGCTGGTGCGGCTCAGGGTGATGGGGATTCTCTGAGCCAGCGGGTCAGCAAGCGAGCGAACCAGCAAGTAAGCGGCGGGGCTGATTGGCGACTTTGGGCGCCCGGTTTCAGAAAGGAGACCTGAGACGCCCGATACGCTTCACTATGCTTTGGCGGCCTTAAAAACGGACGCCGACGGTAACGGGAATCACCTTTGTGCCGGCCGCAACGGTGGTTGTTCCCAGGCCATTGGGTTGAGTTGTCACGGCGGGCGTCATCACGTCCAGGTAGCGGACTTCGGCGAAC
>Ga0326727_10025857_pt1 | contig 10965 bp, 10 predicted proteins | sample MB2enrmetagenome_FD_207643 | JGI IMG/M metagenome (GOLD analysis project Ga0326727, IMG submission 207643) | Lab enriched peat soil microbial communities from McLean, Ithaca, NY, United States - MB29MY | ecosystem: Environmental > Terrestrial > Soil > Wetlands > Peat | place: USA: New York... | reverse complement strand
TTGGGCTCTAACAGGGAGCGATCTGCCGAAGTGACAGCGTTTCGCGCTGCGCCGTGGTAATCTCTTGAATCGAACAGGGAGGAGAAGACCTTCATGAACCGCGTCATCCGGCTTCTGCCGCTTCTCGCCGTGCCAGTCCTGTACGGCGCTTCCGCCAACCAGCCGCCGGGGCTGCTCAGCGATCCGGTGGATATCAGCAGCGACTTCCACGACTTCAGCCAGACGTACTTTTTGGCGGACCATCTGGGGGCGTTCGACGCGGTGAAAGGCGAGGGCACTGTGGTGTGGCGGCGCAACGAGCTTGTGCCGCGCATCGCTTTCGACAACATGGAAGCGGTCCTCAGAACCTTCGGCGGCGTGACGTTCCCGGAGGGGGAATACGCGGTCGATCCGGCGCTCCCTTTCTCGATCCAGTTTGTCTCGCCGAGAACCGTGCGGATTCGCATGAAGACCGGAGCGCAGGCGCGTCCCGACGCTCCCTCCCCGATGCTGGTGGGCGATCCGCCGCACGACAATTCCTGGAAGTACGAGAAGATTGCGGGCGGCCACCGGTATTCGAGCGCCGCCGGCTCGGTCATCATCCTGGAGAACCCTTGGCACATCGAGTTGCGCGACGCGCAGGGGCGTCTGCTCACCAGGACCAATCACACCTCGGACTATCAGACGTCGCTCGATCCGGCGCTGCCGTTTTCCTTCATCCGCCGTCCCTCCGACTATTCCCGCAGCGTGGCGGCGGTCTTCTCGCTCGCCCCCGGGGAGAAGCTGTTCGGGTGCGGCGAGTCTTTCACGAGGCTCGACAAGCGCGGCCAGAAAGTTGTGCTGTGGGCCAACGATGCCAACGGCGTGGAAACCGGGCGCATGTACAAGCCCATCCCGTTTTTCATGAGCAGCCGTGGATACGGCATGTTCGTCGATACTTCCGCGCCCGCCACATTCGACTTCGGCGCCTCCTACGGTTTTTCCAACGCGTTGATGCTCGGCGACGACGAGCTGGACCTGTTTATCTTCCTGGGCGAGCCCAAGGACATCCTCAACGAATACACCAACCTCACTGGAAAAGCGGCCATGCCTCCGCTGTGGTCGTTCGGGTTGTGGATGAGCCGCATCACCTATTTCTCGGAAGACGAGGTGCGGACCGTGGCCGCCAAGCTGCGGCAGAACCGCATCCCGGCCGACGTGATTCACCTCGATACGGGCTGGTTCGAGCATGACTGGCGCTGCGACTACAAGTTCTCCACCACCCGTTTCAAGGACCCCGCGAAAATGATCGCCGATCTGAAGCAGGATGGTTTTCATATTTCGCTCTGGCAGCTTCCCTATTTCGTTCCGCAGAACTCGCTCTTCCCGGAGATCCTGGCCAAGGGACTGGCGGTCAAGGACGGCAAAGGCAACTTGCCCTATGAGGATGCCGTGCTCGATTTCACCAATCCGGCGGCCGTCGCCTGGTATCAGGAAAAGATCGCGGGCTTGCTGCGCATGGGAGTGGGAGCGATCAAGGTGGATTTCGGGGAGGCCGCTCCGCTGACGGGAGTCTATGCCAACGGCCGCAGCGGGTTCTACGAGCACAACCTCTACCCCCTTCGGTACAACAAGGCGGTAGCGGACATTACCCGCCAGGTGACCGGCGAAAACATCATCTGGGCGCGCAGTGCCTGGGCGGGCAGCCAGCGCTATCCTCTGCACTGGGGAGGCGACTCCGGCAACACCGACACAGCCATGGCGGCGACCCTGCGCGGCGGCCTTTCGTTCGGGCTGAGCGGCTTTTCGTTCTGGAGTCACGACATCGGCGGTTTCACTTCGAAGTCTCCCGAGGAACTCTACCGGCGCTGGGTGCCGTTCGGAATGCTGACCTCGCACAGCCGCTGCCACGGCGCGCCGCCCAAAGAGCCATGGGAATACAGCGCCGCCTTTCTGGACGATTTCCGCCGGGCCGATGAAATGAAGTACCGGCTAATGCCTTACATCTACGCCCAGGCCAAGGATTCGAGCGAGCGCGGCCTGCCCATGGTGAGGGCATTATTCATCGAGTACCCTGGCGATCCGGGAGCGTGGCAGGTGGATGACGAGTACCTGTTCGGCGCCGACATCCTGGTGGCTCCGCTGTTGGAGGCCGAGACCACGGGGCGCGATGTGTATCTCCCTCAGGGCCAGTGGATCGACTATCAGACCGGCAAGCTTTACGCGGGGGGTTGGCATCGCATCGAGGCGGGCCGGATTCCGATTGTAATGCTGGTGCGGGAAGGCGCAGTCATTCCGCATATGCAAGCGGCGCAGTCCACTGCCCGGTTGGACTGGTCGAAACTGGAAATGGTAGTGTACGCCGCCGGCGTGCCGAACGCCCAAGGCTTGGTCTGCCTGCCTTCCGATAATGTGCTGCACAAAGTGGAGGCCGCCCGCCGCGGCGGCGGTCTTGCGCTGGCCAGCGATCCGCTGGCGGGAAAGGCCACGTCGGTGGTGCGGTTATATTCCCAGTGAACAACCGCTATTCCGCCGAAAAGACCCGGTAAGAGGCGGGCGGAAGCGCGAGATCGAAAACCATTTCGTTGCCGCTCGCATGGCCGGGGATCCGATCGCCGGAGACCACATCGACAAGCTGCTTGTAGCGATTGCCGGTAACAGCGCTGATGGTAACGGTATCGCCGCCGGGCGCGGCGAAGTTCTCCACGATGAACGTGTGGTTGTCGTAGAGGAACAGCCCCGTCCGGCTGGGTCCGATCAGGCGCACGGGAAGATCGCCCGTAATCGCGGTCCGGATCTGTGCCAGGACCTGCGGCGGCAGGTTATACAGATCGCCGAAGTTGTCCGGAATAGTGAGGACGTAGAGCACCCCTTTGGCGTAACTGGCTTGCAGCAGGAGGGGGTAGCCGATGCTCTTGGTCGCGGTGGTGATAATCTCCCAGGCGTCGTTGGTGGGGTATCGGATCTCCGGAATGACGATATCGGTATCGATCCGCACGCCGCCGCCGCGGCCGGGAAACTCGCGAACCGAAGCCTTTTGGCCGGTGCATTCCAATTCGGCGATGTCCTCGATGCCCTTGCCCTGGAGCGCCTTCAGCAGGCCGGAGGTGATCACCACTTTCTTGCCGCTGGCGAGGTGCTGCTTCATCTTGCCGACGATCCCCGGGTCGAATTTGGCCGATTCGGTCAGGAACACTAGGGGCGCATCGGTGGGGAACGCGGGAACCATCTCCATGGGAATGCCGAGCATACCGATGTAGTCGTGCAGGAAGTCCTCTCCGGAGGAATGGAACGGCTTATAGCTTTTGACCCCGATCGGTTTGCCCAGCTTGCCGAGGAAGCCGTCCACCTGCTCGAAGACGCTGCCGGCGCAGGCCGGTATGGTTTGCCCCCCGGAGCCCGCGCCGCCGGGCATGGGCGCCAGCAACTGGCGGAAATCGAAGAGCATGAGCTCCGGCGCTTTGGCGAAGAGCGTGAGCCAGAGTTGTTCGCCATAGCGCTCCTTGTCGCGCCACCCGCCGGTATCCACCCAGCCGCCGCCGTTGTGACCGGGCGTGATGTTTTCCAGGTAGCGGACCAGCCCGTAGCCCATGTACTGCTGCAGGTGCTGCGTGCCGTGAACCGGGTCGCGCGTTTCGGTTCCGGTGTAAACACCGTCGAAAATCCGCGGTTCGTCTTCCAGGTTGTAACCCGTGTACTGATAGTGCTCGTACCAGTTAGGGTACTTGATGACCATTTTCAGCCGCGGATTGACTTTCTTGCCCGCGCCGACCAGGTCCCGAGATACTTCCGCCATCAGGTCGAGCCGGAACCGCGTCCAGGTCTTGTCTCCCTTGGCCGCGATGTCCGAGTCGGTCTTGCTGCTCGTAAAGAAGAAGTCATCGACGATGATCTCATCGAAGTTGCGCGCGGTGTACTCCACAATCTCCCGAAGCTTCTTGCGGTGCTCGGGATTGGTGTAGACGAAGGTCTCGAAGCGGTTGCGCTCGTTGACTACGGTGGCGATGCCGCCGGCCGTCTCGACGCCCTTGCTCTTGAAGAACTGCCTGGCCCGGTCGAGCGTGGCCTGGTCCGGCACAACGCCGTCGCGATGGGTTTCCAGGTAGATCTTGTCCACCTTCAGCCCGCTGGTGATGGCGGCCCAGCGCGATTCCAGCCACGCCGGGTCCTTCATCTGCTGCACTTCGTAGGCGCGGGCGTAGACAGCCACGCGGAAGTTTTGGTAATTGCCGGCTTCGGCAACGGAAGCCAGGGCGAAAACGCAGAGGAAAGAGAATGCCAACTTGAATGAGTTGGGTTGTGTCATGAATTGGTTCCTAGCTTGGCCGGACGTTGCGCGAGAGCCCGGCGTCCGAGAAAAGCCGGCTCCCTCACCTCATTATCCCTCTCAAATTGTCTGATCATTGAGCGAAAGCCGCTTTATCTGCCAGTTGTAACGGTTACGATGCACGTGGGGTCGAGTTACTTCCAGGCCTCGTCCACTACTTCGATGGCGTTCACCATGGCGTAATCGCGGATCGGAGTGAACGTGAAGATCAATTTGCCCTGGGCGTTCGGCTCCAGGCCCTTGAAGGTCTTGTCCAGGGCGTGAAGGCTCCCGACCTGCTTGAATACATCGAAGTTGGCCAGCAACAAGCGTCCGTTGAAAAGGACGTCAAATACGCGGGTCCCTGCGCCGCCGGCGCGGGGGCGGTCGGGGCCGATCCAGTTCTCGCAGAACTTCAAAGTCGCATCGTAGCGTCCCCCCAGGGCCACGGGGATGATGTAAGAAAAATTACCGAAGCGCTCGTTTTGGTAGAGCCCTTCGTCGTCCGTGCCTGCCACTGGATCGTGCCGCTGCACCAGCATTCCACCGTGGAAATAACGGTCCGCGCTCCACAGCCGGTTCTTCTCGTCGGTGAACGCCGAGTCGCGCGCCAGAATCCGGATCGGCCGGATAGCGCCCGGTTGCGAGGGGACTATTTCGATTCCATTCACAAACGGAACATTGTTCACCGAGGAAACGAATTGCAGGTGCAACATGCCGTCGTCCCCCGGCTGGATGTCCCGGAAGACCTTGATGTCGGCGGTGTTGCTCCCGGAAGCATCGCCGATCACGTCGAAGTACCGAATCAGCTCTTGGTTGTTGGCCAGGACTTTGAAAACCCGCGTGGATTCGCCGCCGCCCGCGACATTGTCTTCGCCGTATATCATTTCGGCGAAGTAGAGCCGCATCTCATAGGCACCCTTTCTTAGCGGAATGTGGTACGAAAAGCTGCCTTGCCGCCAGTGAAAAAAGATGTCGGGATCGAGAGTATTGGCAATGTGCCGCCGTGGAACTTTTCGTTCCTCTCCACCGTCGTAGTACCGGTCCCCGGACCAGGTGTTTCCGTAGTGGTCGACCAGTTGCCCGGCGGTGTATCCCGCGAGAATGCGGACCTCCTCCTGGGGCGATAGCGCCGGCACGGGTGCCGGTGCCGCCTGCGAGACGGGAGCGGATTTCTGGCGGGCGTGGCGGACCCAGAAGAACGACGGGATAGCAATCGCCAGGGCCAGGACTGCGAATGCGTACGGCATCCACGGCCGCGAGCGCGGAGTTTCGGGAGGCGGCAATTCCACGGCAGGCGGGGCCGATTCAGCCCCAACCGGATGTGCGGGAACCTCCGAAATTGCCGCCACCGCTTCCGGAATGGCAGCCGCTTCCGACGCCGCTGGCGGTTGGACGGCACTTGACCGCCGCACGAACTGCGGTATGTAGCTGCCCGCGGGGACGACGATCTGGATTTGGTGGTCCGCGCCTGCTCCGCTGTAGTACTCCTGTAGCCGCTTGCGAAGACGGTGGGCTTCCACGCGGACAATCGAATCCCGGCTCTGATCGAAATCCGGCGGCCGCCCGAAGGCTTCCACCGCGATGTTGTACTCCTTAACGTCCTGCCCTTGTCCGCCGAAGTGTTGCTCGCAGATGTACTTCAGCATCTGCGCTATGGTCGGAGAACGTGAAAACACGTCGGAAGCCAACACCGCTTCCAGCTCTGCACGCTCAGCCCCGAGGTCCAACTCAGGCGTCTCTCCCCTGCTCACATGTGGAGTATATCACCGCTGCGAGCCGCATCCGGAGCAGTTCTAGCCGCCGCAATGGTTCGAACGTAGGCGCGGCCGCATCACGCCGTAGTTAAACGTCCTCTTCCTTCACCACCACCACGGTGATCTCCGCGGTGACGTCCTTGTGCAGCTTCACCGGCACCTTGAACTCGCCGAGCTGCTTGATGGGCTCTTCGAGGTGAATCTTGCGCCGGTCGATGGTGAAATTCTTCGCCGCCAGCGCTTCGGCTATGTCTTTGGCCGTCACCGACCCGAACAACTGGTCGGCTTCGCCGGCTTTCTGCGCGATGGTCACGCTGACGCCGGTCAGCAGCTTCGACAGATCCTGCGCCTCATCCACCAATTTGGCTTCCCGGCGCACGTGCGCATGGCGCTCCTGCTCGACGATCTTCTTGTTGGATGCAGTGGCCAGCACGGCCAGCCGCTTGGGCAGCAGGAAATTGCGGGCGTATCCGGACGCGACTTTCACCACCTCGCCGCGGCTACCCAGCTTTTCGATGTCTTCTCTCAAAATGACTTCCATGCCAATCTCCTCCGCCCTCAGAATTGCGCCGTGAACGGCAGCAGCGCGATGTTGCGGGCCTTCTTGATAGCGTCCGCGAGCCGCCGCTGGTGGGGCGCGCACACGCCTGAAATGCGGCGCGGCACAATCCTGCCCCGCTCCGCCACAAAGGCGTGCAGCATCTTCACGTCCTTATAGTTGATGTCGTCGACCTTCTCGACGCAAAAACGGCACACTTTCTTGCGCCGGAAATACTGCTTCTTCTGAGTGGCAACCGCCTTGTCGCCGCCGGTCGGGCGCTGCGCGGCGCTGCCTGGTCTTCCTTTGAATTCCGCCATGGTTTAAGCCTCCTTAGGCAGGCCGGGCATAGCCGGCGCCTCGGTCACATGTTGCGCTGGTAGGCCGGGTCCCGCCGTCACAGCCGCGCCCGGCGCCGGCGAGGCCGGGGCCGACAAAGCGCGCCGGGCCGCCCGCTTGTCGCGTTCCTTCTTCCGCTTCTCCAGCCGTTTCAGGGTTTGGTCGACGCGCACCGTCAAGAACTTCAGGACCATGTCCGACACGCGCAGGCGGCGCTCGAACTCCTTCACCGTCTCGGGACCCGCGCTGAACTGGAACAGCACGTACGCGCCTTCGCGGTACTTGCCCACCCGGTAGGCCAGTCTGCGCTTGCCCCACTTGTCGATTTTGTCTACCGTGGCGCCGGCACCGGTCAACTGCGTCCGCAACTGCTCGACGAACTGGTCGACCTCCTCGTCCGGCGCGTCCGGTTTGACTATGAACAACTCTTCGTAAACTCTCATGCTTCCTCGCGATTTAAGCCTGGGGCGCGACGATTGAATTTCGTCATGGCCTTTTCGACGCCTTCGGCGATTATGGCGCGAACCGCATCGGCCGCGTAGCCGATGAATTCGTCCAATTCCTTGATTTGCGAGCGCCCGAACGGCGCCAGCACAAATTCCGCGCCATCCTCGACGGGATGGCCCGGATGAATCCCCAACCGCACCCGCACGATGTCGCTGGTCTTCAGGCTGGCGATCACCGACTTCATGCCTTTATGACCGGCTGCGGAGCCTTTCGGCTTGATCCGCAACGCCTTCCAACCCAGGTCCAGCTCATCGTAAACCACCACCAGGCGCTCCGGCCCGATGGAGTGCTTCTCCATCAGCGGCGCCAGCGAAGCGCCGCTGAGATTCATAAACGTTTGCGGCTTGGCCAGCATCACCGGTTGCCCGCCGATCTCGCCCACGCCGGTGAGCGCCCTCGAATCCTTCCGGTTGACGCGGATGCCGTGGCGCTCGGCCAGGCGGTCAATGGTGAGGAACCCCAGGTTATGCGGCGTGAGCGCGTACTCTTCCCCCGGATTCCCCAGACCAGCCACCAGGAACATTCGTCCGTGCCTCTCCCGGATGGCGCCCTACTTCTTCTTGCCCTTTTCCTTTTCCTCGGCGGGCGCTTCCTCTTCCTTCTTGCCCTTCTTGATGACCTCGGGCTCGGCCGGGGTTGCGCCGGCTTCGGGTGTGACCGCGGCGGCTTCGGCGGCGGGCGCGGCCACTTCCTCGGCGCGCAGCGCCACCGCATGCGCGATGACCGTGTCGGCCGAGCTCACCAGCTTCATGGAGCCGGAAAGCGCCACGTCGCTGGCGCGCTTGGCCTGGCCGATCATCAACTCGGTGACATCCACCGTGAAGCCTTCCGGAATCTCGTCCGGCAGGCATTCGATTTCGATGGCGCGCGTGATCACCTCGAGCAGCCCGCCCTGCACCTTCACGCCCGCGGCCTCGCCCGTGGTGTGCACCGGGATGCTGACGCGCAGGCGCTTGGTCAGATCGATGCGCTTGAAATCCGCGTGGAGCAGGTTGCCTTTGACCGGATCCACCTGCCGGTCCACCAGCATGACGGGGGTGGTTTCGCCGCCCTGAATCACCAGGTTGAAGATGGTGTTGTAGCCCGTGTTGCTATGGACGATCTTGCCGATGTCGCGCGGATTGACGGCGATGCTGACGGGTTCCTGGAAAGAGCCGTAAATCACCGCCGGGATTTGCCCGGCGCGGCGCGTACGGCGTGCCTCGTTTTTACCGCGCGAGGTGCGCACCTCGGCGGCGACAGAAATATCTTTTCTCACTACATTCTCCTTGCGGGTTCGAAGTCCGGTTCACCCCGATGCGGGGCTGACGTGGGTTCGATTGCCCGAAATTCCTTCGTAAGGGCCGGGCATCCGGCTACGCACGGACAAGTTGCCCGGCCCCTACACAAACAACACGCTCACCGAGGTCTCCTCGTGTATCGACCGTATGGCCTCCGCCAGCAACTTGGCGATCGACAACGACCTGATCCGGTGCGACTTCTTCGCCTCTTTCGAGAGCGGAATCGAATTCGTACAAACCACCTGCGTGAGGCTGGAGGCCTCAATCCGGCTTACCGCCGGCCCCGACAGCACGGCATGCGTAGCGCAGGCTGAGACGCTGGCCGCTCCCTTGCCGAGCAGCGCCTGCGCGCCTTTTACCAGCGTGCCCGCGGTATCGATCAGATCATCCACCAGCAGGCAATTGCGCCCCGCCACGTCGCCCACCACGTTCATTACTTCGGCCACGTTGGCCTCGTCCCGCCGCTTGTCGATGATGGCCAGCGGCGAGCTCAACCTCTTAGCGAAGGCCCGCGCGCGCTCCACACCGCCGGCATCCGGCGAAACCACCGTGATGTCGGGAATATCGAGCGCCTTAAAGTACTCGATCAGCACCGGCATGGCGAACAGGTGGTCCACCGGGATATCGAAAAAGCCCTGAATCTGCGCGGCGTGCAAATCGAGCGCCAGGAGCCGGTTCGCCCCCGCCGTTTCCAGCAAGGCTGCCACCAGCCTGGCGGAGATGGGAACCCGCGGTTTGTCCTTGCGGTCCTGGCGGGCATACCCATAATAGGGTAACACTGCCGTGATGCGTTCCGCTGAAGCGCGTTTGAGCGCATCCATCATCAGCAGCAACTCCATCAGGTTGCGTTCCACGGGCGTGCAAGTGGGCTGGATGATGAAGACATCCTCCCCGCGCACGTTCTCCTTGATCTGGAGGTAGATTTCGCCGTCGGAAAACTGCTTGACCATGGCGCGGCCCAGCTCCATGCCCAGCGCCTGGCAGATTTCCTGGGCCAGCGCGGGATTGGCATTTCCCGTGAATATTTTCAGGCGGTCGTTTGTCATCTCAAGTACCGGCTTTGGGGCGGCCATGTTCCTTCGGTTGAATGCTCCTTGAGCGCCCGCCACCAGAGGGAGCGGTAACGCCGGCGGCTGACCAGCGAAATCCTGTACGGGCCGGGCATCCGGCTACGCACGGACAAGTTGCCCGGCTCCTTCAACGAATCGAGCGCGCGCGAAACCTCTTCGCGAGTGTGAAACAGCCCGAACACCCCGGAGCCGCTGCCCGTCAACATAGCCACGGAAGCTCCTGCCCCGATCAGCCGCTTCTTCAGGACAGCGAGACTCCTGTGCCGCTCGAAAACCACCGCTTCAAAATCGTTCCTGGCAGGCTCGCGGCCACCCCGACGCCACGTATACGACTGGAAACTAAATATTTTATTTTGTTGGGATTCGGATGTCAAACGAGCGCTCATCCGGCGGTATGCCTCGGCCGTGGAAACACGCACTTCGGGAACCACCAGCAGGCCCGGAGGCGCAGGCGCATCGGGAAGCGGAAACAGCTCGCTTCCGCGGCCAATCCCCACCGCCCGGCCGCCCAGCAGGAAGAACGGAACGTCGCTGCCGAGCTGCTCCGCCAGGCCGCACAATTCGGGCAGATCCACCTCGCGCCCCGCCAGCACGGGCAGCGCCAGCAGCACCGCCGCGGCATCCGACGATCCGCCGCCCAGTCCCGCGCCCATGGGAATGCGTTTGTCGATGCGCATCTCGACACGCCCAGTGACGCGCATCGCTGCCAGCGCCATCCGGGCCGCGCGCGCCGCCAGGTTGTCGGGAATGCCGAGGTTGTCCTCCACCTCGATAACCGTCTTCCGGCCCGGCGTGAAGGCGATGTCAATGATATCCGCCAAGGAAATGGTCTGAAAGACGGTGCGTAGCTCGTGGAAGCCATCGGGACGCTGACCGAGCACGCGGAGATCGAGATTAATCTTGGCCAGCGCGCGCAGCCGGGCGCGGGTGGGGCATGCTTTAGCTTGCCCGGACACGGTCACCGTTTCCGTTTTCCGCCGAAGATGGAAAGATCGACGGCGTTCGCCATGGCCTGATAGCCCGCGTCGTTGGGGTGCAGGTGGTCGCCCGGGTCGAAGCCGGGGAGAAAGCGCTTGGGGTTGTTCGGGTCGCGCGTGGCGGCCTCAAAATCGACCACGGCATCGTAGGCCCCGCTGGTGCGAATCCAAGCATTGACGGCGTCGCGGACGGCCTCCCCTTCTTCTCTGGAGTAGTTGGCCCCTTCAAAGGG
>Ga0326727_10025856_pt1 | contig 10965 bp, 8 predicted proteins | sample MB2enrmetagenome_FD_207643 | JGI IMG/M metagenome (GOLD analysis project Ga0326727, IMG submission 207643) | Lab enriched peat soil microbial communities from McLean, Ithaca, NY, United States - MB29MY | ecosystem: Environmental > Terrestrial > Soil > Wetlands > Peat | place: USA: New York... | reverse complement strand
GTCCGCGCTCGGTGTACGACGAGGCCAAGCGCTTTGCCGAGGCGATGGTGATGGCCTACCACCGTTCCCGCGGCGTGAATACGCACCTGGTGCGCATCTTCAACACCTACGGCCCGCGCCTGCATCCAGGCGACGGCCGGGTGATTTCGAACTTCATGATGCAGGCGCTGCGCGGCGAGCCGCTGACCATCTACGGCGACGGCCAGCAGACGCGCAGCTTCTGTTATGTCGACGACCTGATCGAGGGCATCATGCGCCTGGCGCACAGCAGCGAAGCCCTCCCGGTCAACATCGGCAATCCCGTGGAGTTCACGATTCTGGAGTGCGCGCAAACCGTGCTGGAGGTTACGGGATCGAAGAGCGAACTGTGCTTTGTCGATCTGCCGGTGGACGATCCAGCGCGCCGGCGCCCCGATATCACCAAGGCGCGCACGCTGCTGGGGTGGGAGCCGCACGTTCCGCTCAGGGAAGGGCTGGAGAAATCGCTCGACTACTTCCGCAGCAAGGTTGCTCACGACACAGAAGTGAACCGGCCCTAAGAAGCTGCGCAGAAAGGCGTCTTCGCGAGGGGAGAATCGCGCAGGGGCTAAAGCCCGCACAATTTTTTGTGACTTCTTCGGCCCGGCTAAAGCCGTGCCCTTGTTACAAAGCTCATCTGATGAAAAGTTGCCTCATGTGACCCGCCCGCACGATGAGTTCTCCTCTTGTGCCCTGACACTTCTTGCGGCCCTTGAGGAGTTTTTCCCAAACGATCACAGCCCTAGCGCGGCGGTTCGTAGGGCTCGGCGCGCAACAGGTTCGACAGAATATTGCGCTCATCCGGCGAAAAGGTGTTCTGGTATCGCGCGGAGTTGAGCACGGTGTTGCGCTGGTCGAGCGGCACGGCACTCAGATCCTGAAATGCATGCTTGACGAGTGTCTGGCGGTCGGGCGGGAGCGCCTGATAGCTGCGGCCGGCCTGGCGCACCTGCATCTGCTCCTGCGGCGACATGCGCTCCAACATCTCGTTGCGAGCCAAAGTGCGCTGGCGCTGCGCATCGGGCATCTGGTTCAACCGGTGCAACTGCTGGAGGAGCCGCTGCTGCTCGGCCGGCTGCAAGCGGTTGAAGCTGGGGTCGTTGCGCAGCAGCCGCTCCTGTTGATCGACAGGAAGGCCCCGATGCTGGTTCAGCCAGTCGCCGAGATGCCCCGGAGGGGCAGCGCCCGGATAAGCATTTCCGGGACGGGCGGTGTTGGGATAGACCGGACGAGCGTACGAAGGATTTTGCGCGCCGGGATTTGCGGGGTAGCCAGGAGCTGGGCGCACGCCGCCGTTCTGCGGCTGATAGGGCCGCTGCTGGTTTTGGTACGGTCTCTGCTGGTTCTGATATTGCCGCTGCTGGTTTTGGTAAGGTCTCTGCTGGTTCTGAACCGGCCGCTGTTGATTCTGGTATGGCCGTTGCTGGTTCTGGTTGCCGCGCTGCTGATATTGGCGCGGGCGGGGAGGGTTCTGCTGCCTGCCCGCGCGGGGCTGGTTCTGGCCGGGACGCGCTCGCATGGCAAAGCCGGGACGGAATTCACCTCGACGCTGAGAATGCAGCCCCGTCGCGGGCAGACAGAGAAGCAGGACCGCAGCGGCGATGAACGCCGCCGGACGCATTCTTTCCGCGTTCCAAGTCCAGTTCACAAGTCGTTCTCCCGGCAGTAAGCCAACATCTCAAAAAAATCAATCTCCGCTCTGGTTGCTGGAGAGATCTTCCATCTGGTCCAGCACTTGAGCATTGCTATCGAGCGTTTGCAGATCGTGCACCACGGCAGCTTGCGGGGAGGGCTGCAGGGGCTGCATCCAGTCCGTCACGCCAAGATAGGTGCCGCCACCCAGCAGCAGCACGAAGGTCAACGCCATCGCCGCCAGAGGACGCACGTGCAAACCCGGACCATACGCGATGCCGGCGCGGATGCGTGCGATCGTGCCCGCCAGCCAACCGGACGGCGCAGCTTCGCGCTCTTCGCGCATCCTGGCGCCCAGCCGCGTGAGAAAGTAAGGGCTCGGCTCGGGAGCTTCCCAGGTATCCAGCAACTGCATGGCGGCCTGCAGCTTGGCAAGCTCGGCCTGGCAGTCGCCGCACTCGGCAACATGCGCTTGAACCTTGGCAGGCACAGCATGTGGATCGAGCAGCAGATCAGCCAGCTTCTCATCCACCATCTTGCAATTTGTCTTCGTCTGTTTCATGGCTTGCCACCCCGTTCTCTGCCGGTTGGTTCCGGCTTCTTTCCCGCCTTCCAATCAAACAAAATCCTTCAACTTGTCCCGCAGCGTCTGGTAGGCGCGGAAGAGGAGCGACTTGGTCGCCGACTCGCTCAGCTTGAGCACCTCGCCGATCTGGCGGTAATCCATCCCCTGGTACTTGTGCATCAGCACTGCCATGCGCTGCCGCTCAGGCAGCGCCATCACATGACGGCGAATCGCGGCCATGCGCTCATCGCGCAGCAGCCGCTCCTCCGCCGAAGGCTCGTCGTCGGCCAGATCCGGAGACGTACCGGTCTCCTCGTCGGGCTGGTCCAGGTACACGGTTTGCGCCGTGCGCTCGTTCCTGGTGTCGCGCGCGTAGTTCACGGCCAGGTTGGTCGCGATGCGGTAGAGCCAGGTGGTAAACCTGGCCTCGGCCCGGTAACTCCCCCTGGCACGATAGACGCGCAAAAACACTTCCTGGGCTAACTCCTCGGCAATGGCCTGGTTGCCTACCATCCGGAAGAGGAAGTGAATCATCGGCCGGTGGTATTTTTCCGCCAGGTACGTAAAGCCGGCCTCGTCCCCCTCGGCCACGCGGAGCATAATGGCCGCGTCGCTGGTGGGGTCCAGTCCCTCCCGAACGCCCAAGTTCGGGTCAGGCGCCGCGCCCGGCCGGAGGGCCGAACCGGCGTCCAAGGCAGGACCGTTGAGGACCATGGTTGCCATATCCTCTGGAACCCCATCCGTGCCAGAAGGTTGCGCCCCGTAACCGGTTTCTTCGCCGGAATTTCCGTCTTCCGGGCCGTCCGTGCCGGGGCCTGGGCCGCCGCTCCGGGAAAAGGCGGCAATGTGGCTCTTTCGGCCAGAAACCGAGGGGGACAATCCGGAGCCTGCCAGGCCGGGAACCGGGCCGAGCACGGCTTCCCCGTCCATCGGGATCTCGTTTTCCTGGCGGATTGAACGCGCTCTCCTGAACATACCCGGTTTCCCGTCCGGCCCCGGCACCGCAAGGGGCAAACCCTGCCCCAAAGAAGCGCCGGATTTGGACGTAAAGCCCTGCTGGTGTTACTCTACCTCACGGGACGCCTTCGCGGGCGACCTTCCTGTGGCAGCGGTTCCAAACTAGATTCCGGCCGGTTTCCAGGCTGGCCTCTGGGAAGGAAAAGCCGGTAGGCCACGCCTCTCGGGACCGGGAACTTTCCCGGGCCGGGACGGTGACCGTACCCCCTCCCAAAGCCTTTTCTGGGCGCTTAACTCAGCGGTAGAGTGCCATCTTCACACGGTGGAAGTCGCAGGTTCGAATCCTGCAGCGCCCACCAAATCAACAACTTACGGGAAGTGTGTCCGAGTTTGGGTCCAATCCGGGTCCAAGGGCCAAAAACTCGGTTCCATCTGCGCCAGCCGCAAGCTGTTCGACATTCTGCTATGGGCAGAACGGATGGCTACGTTTGGTCCATTCACAGAGATGCAAGCCAACACGATTGAGTGCTGCGTCGGTGAGGGATGCACTAGCTTTTACCTGAATGAGATGAGCGAATGCGTGACGTGTGGCGCTCACATGTGCGCACAGCATGTGTGCGGGTGTCCGATTGAGGGGCCTTACAGTCTGTGAACAGAGGTGGTAATCAAGCAGTAACTTCCGGGTTGACGACAAACCAGGAGTTGGCCAATTCAGCGACTGTTGGGTGCCCAACGAGCAGCTCAGTTCATGCAAAGTCCTGCCTTTATCAACTGAGATTCAGTTTCCGGATTGCCGCTAGTCTTGTGATCGCGCTGTCGCCGCTTCCGGCAAACTGAACGGTTGACCGCAAAGTCGGTAAGCCAGATCGCGGAGGACAAAGAGGGAGGCCGGTGTCGGGAAAATCGACGAGGAGTGCTCTCAATTCCGCGGGTGAGCCCAGGACGGCAAGGATTCGTGCGGTTTTTCGACTGCAATGCAGCTTTGGTCTTTCAAAACCGCTCAGGAGCGGTACAATTCAGGCGAATCGGACCCGAAAGAGGGGATTCCTGATCACCACTCCTCGTCGACACCGAGCAAGGGAGGGCCAAGGACCGCGGGCGGAGCCCGTCAAGGAATAGAACCAGACCTTCCAGCGAGCCGGCAGCAGTATTCCTGTTTTGGGTAAGGAGTCCTCTTTAGTGAGTGAATCCGGGTCCCGAATAGGAGGGGAAAATGAGACTGCGCTCTGTTGTGCTCTGCGTCGTCGTGACCTTGCTCGTAGCCGTTACCGGTTCCCAGCAGAAGGCCTATGGGCAGTCAAATCCCTCACCCAAACCCAAGGCAGCAATGGCTGGCACGGCCCAGTTTCACGTCCTCAATGTGGGCGCGAAGCCCGATGCCAGCCAGGCAGCGGGAGCGAAGTGCCCAGGCGGTTTGAAGGGCACCGTGACCGTCGTATCGGAGAAGGCGGGCCCGATGTCCACGAACGGGCAACCCGCCAGCGGCATCAGCTCTTTCACCATGACTTGTCAGCTCGACGGCACCGGCGGAGACGCGAAGTGCAAGGAGACGTGGATTTCGAGGATGACCGGTGACGGGGTCTCCCTCAAGCAGAGCAGCAGCGGTGACATTGGCGTCCTCATCAGGGCTGACATCATCGGCGGCAAGACCGAAGTGCACATCGGCATGTTCACCATAAAGGAGACGGCGACACTTGACTCGCCATTAGGGACATCAACAAAGACGGGGGACTTGCAGTTTCTGGGGTGGGATGCCGAGGGAAGGGCCGCAAGCGCGGACAGTTCGTCGGACAGTTGGTTAGACGGCGCGGGCACGACGATCACCTGGAACCTCTCGGGCGCCAGCTGCGCCGGGGAGCAAACCCCGGCAGGCGACGCAGGATTGAAGGCACCGGCAGCGGGGATCCAGGCCCGGCCAATACCAGCTGAATCCCTGCGGCGTTTTGAGCAGCTCTATGCCGCTCTCCAACCTTCCGCAAGAACCTGGGTCGACCAACAGGCAAGCATTGAGGCACAGCGGCCGAACCCCGATTTGGGTGCGCTGCGGGCGGCCGTTCGTCAGCGCTTTGCCAGCTCCCTTTCCGCTACTGGACCCGGCCGGGCGGGATCCTCAGCCGGTCCGCTGAACGCCGGCACGGTCGATGCTATCGTGTGGTTGATCCTCGTGCAGTCTTATCAGGAGCAGCAGCGGGGCCTCCAGTCTCGGGCGGAGCGGACGCAACTTTACAATCATCTGGAGAATGAAATCCGCAACGTTCTCACTGGGATGGAACAGGAGTCTGCCGCGGCCAAACCAAGCCAGCGCTCCGCAACCTGCACCACTGCTTTTTGCCTGTCGCTTCCTTCCCGGCTCGCCGAAATCAACGCCGCCAGCGCCAAAACGTCTCATCCAACGAATCTGCAGGCGCCCGCCAACGTCACCTATACGCAGCTCTCTGCGCTCCAGAACGAGGCCTATCAAGCACTCAACAACTTAGACGCTGAGGAGCAATACCTCGCGTTGCAAGAAAACATGCAAGATGAATCGAGGACGTTCAGCTTGATGTCAAACATGGAAAAATCTATGAGCGATCAGGCATCGAATGTCATTGGGAATTTGAGGTAACGCCGGGGCCGGCCAGGTCAGATTGTTGGTAAATCCTCAATACACTTAGCGAACGGCCCTAGGGCGTCGTCAGAGAGTTGACCCCGAGTTCTGGACGTATTACCGCCGAATTGAAAACTGGGCGGTCAACCGGCGATACACGTTGATTTGCTCACCGCTGTACCGGTTTTGGAACCTTGGTTCTAACCGGACAGCGTTGAACGGAAGCGTCGTCGGCAGCGCAAGGCAGTAGCCACGGTCAGTTGAGTTCTGGCCGATGGCTACCCACTTTCTCCATCAGACAGCCAGTTGATCGACGGCACGATGGGTGGTGGAGAAATTGGTGTCAAGGGCGGCGTAAACCGGAATGACGGAGATTCATCGAATAGAGGCGGGTCAGTAAACGCAATCCCGCATTCCTTCTACGCGATTGAGAATGGACGTGGGAGGAAGCCAATACACCGGGACACACCACTCTCGGGACGTTTTGTACGTATCGCCAGGGCGTTGACTCCAGGCTTTGATGGGCAATACGGACAACTCACCAGCGATCTCGTCAGTTCTTCACAATCGAGATCAGCGTGTCTGTATTGTGCTTGCCGGTCTTCATGTCCAGCCACGGATTCTGCAGGGTGATGGTGACCCCGTTGAGCTTGAACGTGGCCCACTTGTCGCTGGTGTGGACCACGGTGACGCCCGGCAGCTTGCTGTAGAAGTCGATGACCTTTTGCAATGCGTCCGATGAGCGATAGCAGGCAGCACCGTGCACATAAATCTGGGCCATTATGGCAGTGCTATCGGCGTCGTACTTGGCGCCGTCATAGACCTTCACGCCGAACTTATCCTCGGCTTGGGCCAGAGCCAAACTGCAAAAGAGAATGGACAACAGCAGAAACGTCTTTCTTCCCAGTCGCATCTTTTTCCTTTTGACCTTTGACCCGGGATTTCCATTTTGCTTTCCCGGCGACGAAAGTATACCGCCAGTTGCCGCTGCTGCGATCTTTTTCTGCATTCGTTCCAGAGCCAAAGAACCGGACGCGCCCGGCAGGGCCGCCTCCGGGCCAAATGGTTGGAGCCTCAGTCGGATCAGGAGGAAAGCGGCATCCGATGATCGTGGGCTGAGGCTCGGAGTGTGTAACCGGCTATGCGGAAGTTACCATTTGGCTAACAGCATGAGTGGCCCATCGAGGCAGCCTATCGTTGAATCCCACCGCTGCTGAAAAGTCACCGAGGGCCAACACACCCACATGGGTTGAGTTATCGGTGCACTTTTGGTGCAAAACGTGGGTCCAAAACATGGGTCCAATAACCGCTCCTGAGCGTTCTCAGACGTGCTTTTATGGGTCCATTGGCTCCTCCTAACTCCTTTGCTTTCTGGGTGGTGTCTCATTCACACGGTGGAAGTCGCAGGTTCGAATCCTGCAGCGCCCACCATTCCAGACCGATTGTCCTTCGGCCAAGGGGTCCTTCGTCCGCTGGGGCGGACTCAGGATTTCGGCTCGCGGCTCGGACGCCGCGAAAGCGCCTCAAGTTCGAATCCTGCAGCGCCCACCACCATTGCATGGAGCAGCCGCTCGTGCATGGAGCAACCGCTCGCTCTGTGCTCGCACACAGGCCCTAGGGCGTATCGACATATACGCATCGGCTCAGTGCCGGTTTTTGGGCAATATCTGTGCAACGCGAAGACAAATGCAGGTCCTTCGACGCGATTTGGCGCGCGCAGCACGCCAAATCTTGCTCAGGATGACCATCCGGTTGCTTGTAAAGTCAGTAGCTTTGCCAGGCGCTATATGTCAATACGACCTAATCCCCAAGGCACGTCCCCAGGCGGCGGGCTGCCTCGACCCATGGATGGTCGCGTGGCACCGACTTGCGTTTGCCTGCGACCTGATCCAGGGGCACCGGCTCCGCGTTTTCGCCGCGGGCTGCCACCATGACGCCAAACTGTCCCTTGGCGATCAGATCGGCGCAGGCCGTGCCCAGGCGCGTAGCCAGGATGCGATCGGCCGCGCACGGTGTGCCGCCGCGCTGCACATGGCCAAGAATGGTCACGCGCGATTCCAGGTGCGTGAGCCCCTCGAGCTGGTGGGCCAGGCGCAGCGTGTTGTCCTGGTGCCGAACCTCGAGCGCGGCGATGGCGCGCTTGGCCTCGATTTTCTCGTTCAGGGTCTTGGCGCGCTCCAGTTTTTTCTCGGCGGCATCGAAGACGCGCGCGTCGTCGCGGCTCATCGCGCCCTCGGCCACGGCCACAATGCTGAAGTTGCTCCCCCGCTTGCTGCGTTGTCCGATGGCTTCGGCGATTTTCTCCACGTCGTAGGGGATTTCGGGGATGAGGACCACATCCGCGCCCCCGGCGAGTCCGGCGCCCAGTGTAAGCCAGCCGGCGCGATGCCCCATGATCTCGGCCACGATGATGCGGTGGTGGCTGTGCGCGGTCGAGTGCAGGCGATCGATGGCCTCGGTCGCGATGTCGAGGGCGGTGGCATAGCCAAAGGTGGCGTCGGTCATGGCCACGTCGTTGTCAATGGTCTTGGGCAGCGTGATCACGTTGATGCCGGCCCGGTAGAGGCGCAGGGCGCTCTTCTGCGTGCCGCCACCGCCAAGGCAGACCACGCAATCGATTCCCCATTTCCTGAGATTGTCTTTGATGACGCCGGTCATGTCCTTGGTTTTGCCGTCGATCTCCATGCGATGCGGCTTGTCGCGGCTGGTGCCGAGAATGGTGCCGCCGACGGTGAGAATGCCGGAAAGAGCGGTGCGATCCAGATTGAGCCGCCGGTTCTCGACCAAACCGCGAAAACCGTCGCGAAAACCCACAATCTCCATGCCGTAGTCGCCGAGCGCGGCCTTGCCCACGCCGCGGATGGCTGCGTTCAGGCCGGGGCTGTCGCCGCCAGCGGTCAGAATCCCAATGCGCTTGATCTTGTTGGCCATGAACAACAAATATCAGACCGGGCGGCGTCCTTGTCGAGCGCGCGGCGGGAGTGAGCGGGCGCCCAGAGCCGGATTCTTCGCGAACGCGAAGAATGGGAACCGGGAAATCCGCGAGCCACAGGACTCATTCCCCGGCGCGCGAGACTCCGGCCCGGAACTCCGCCAGTTTCGCGAAGGTGCCGCGCAGGCTGCCGTAGAGTTCCCGGTAGGTTTCGAGCAATTCTGCGTAGCGCGCGCGATGTTCCGCGGAGGGTTCCATCTCGCTGAGGTCTTTGCCGCTCATCGCCTGCGCTGCTTCGTGTGCGGTTCCGTAGAGGCCGGCTCCCACAGCGGCGCAGATGGCCGCGCCCAGGCTTGAGGCTTCCAGAGTCCGCGAGCGCCGGATGCATTTCCCCGTGGCATCGGCCATGATTTGGCACCAGAGATCGTTGGCCGCGCCGCCGCCGATGGCGATGAAATCTCTTACGGCAATCCCGGTTGCCTCTTCAATCATGCCGGTCACCAGCGCCTGTTCGAGGGCAATACCCTCGAGCAGCGACCGGTACAAGTGGCCCCGCCGATGCGACCCGCTCAACCCGATCCAGCATCCGCGCGCCAGCGGGTCCCAATGGGGAGTCATTACCGCTCCCCAGTAAGGCAGCGCCAGCAGCCCGTCGCTTCCGATGGGGATCGCGGCTGCTTCGCTTTCAAGTTCCTTGAGGAGTACCGCGCTGCCGGTCCCTGCCTGGCAGACCTGGCGCGTAAACCAGTCGATGAGAAATGTCCCGGCGCGCAAGCTGGTTTCGAAGTAATAGCCATCGCCTGTCAGGCTGCCCATGGTGCGCCAGGCATTGCCGATCTGGTACTCCTGTGAATAGATTCCGCCCACAACCGCAGTGCCGAGGTTGAGGTAGGCGCGATCCCCGGCCAGAGCATTCACGCCCAGCCCGGCTGCCTGTCCATCGCCGCCACCGGCCACCACCGGCGTACCGCGTCTGAGGCCGGTGTCGCTCGCGGCCTGCTCGCTCACGACGCCTATCACCGTGCCGGGACGCACCGCCTGCGGCAACTGCTCCAGCTTGAGCTTGAGCGCGTCGAGAATCTCGGGCGACCACTCGTGCCGTTCCATGTCGAAGAGGCCGAGCGGGTCTGCGCTGGCCCAGCTGGTTTGAAATAATCCCGTGAGCCGCCACACAAGGTAGCCGTGCACGTCCACGAACATCGCCGTGCGGCGAAAGAGCTCCGGCTCATGGCGCAGCATCCAGGCAATGCGATAGGCCACCGGCGCAAGGTCCGCGGGCTTGCCGGTGATTTGATGCATTCTCTCGGCGCCCACTCTCTGGGTGAGCCAGGCGATCTCGTCTTCGCAGCGCTGATCGAGCCAGACGATCGCCGGCCGCACCGGCTGCCCGTTCGCGGCCAGAGGCACAAAAGTCTCGCGTTGGTTGGAGATGGCGAGGGCGGCGATGGCGCCGGGATCGACCTGCCGGGTCAGCTCCCGCAAAGCTGCACAGGCTGAGCGCCACCAGTCCTCCGGGTTCTGCTCGTACCGGTTGTGCGCGGGGCTGGAGAGTGGAATCGGATTGCGCCCAATGCCGGCAACCGTGCCGTCCGGCAAAAAGGCAATCGCCTTGGTCGCGGTGGTGCTGCTATCGAGTCCTACGACAATGTCTTTCACGGTGGGCATGGTTGGTCGTGGACATCATACCAACATGGAGGGCTTGGAGTGGTTTTGGGATGGACGACTGCGCGACGGAAGATTCGCGCGGGGGCTAAAGCCCGACTCATTCTGCCGACTCTATCGGCCCGGCTAAAGCCGTGCCCTTGTTACAAGGCCCCCTGGGCTGAGTTTTTCCGCAGCTTCTGGAGACCGCCGTTACTGCAAGGGCTGTGCGCCGTTTCATGCACGAAACAGGAAGAGGGATCGGCGTTACTGCAAAGGCTGTGCGCCACTTCATGCGCGTAACAGCAAGAGAGACCGGAGCCTACTGCTGCAGCACAACCTGGTCACCTTCTTTGAGACCGGAGACGATTTCGGTGACGGATCCGTTGGATAGGCCGACGGTGACGGGGATCTTGCGGAAGCCCTCTTTCTGGTGCTTGTCGGGAACCTGAACCGAGGCGTTGCGCTGGTTGTCGTAGAGGATGGCGTTTTCAGGGACGGTGAGCACGCCCTTGTGCTCATCGAGGAGGATTTCGGCGTTAGCGGTCATGTTGGCCTTGAGCTCGCCGCCGGGGTTGTTGATGGAGACGCGAACCTCGAAGGTGGTGACGTTGTCCTTTTCCACGCCCATTG
>Ga0326727_10025854_pt1 | contig 10966 bp, 6 predicted proteins | sample MB2enrmetagenome_FD_207643 | JGI IMG/M metagenome (GOLD analysis project Ga0326727, IMG submission 207643) | Lab enriched peat soil microbial communities from McLean, Ithaca, NY, United States - MB29MY | ecosystem: Environmental > Terrestrial > Soil > Wetlands > Peat | place: USA: New York... | reverse complement strand
ACCGACCAGGACTATGTCGCATCCTGCTCGAGGGCAGTGCAGGCCGCTGCCGACAGAGAGCGTGCGATTTTGCGGTTCCGCCAGCGCATGCGCGCCTCGGTGATCGTGCTTCTACTCGGAATCATTGCAGGCCTCGTCGGCTGGATCAACCAGCAGTTCATCAAGGACCAAGTGCATTGGGTCACGGTCGAGCGGCCGTTCCGGATCGCGAATGTGGATCCTTACGCGCTTACTCCAGAGCGCGAGCGGGCGCTGAAACCGGGAGACAAGTTTCAGGAATGTTCGAAGGGCAACTGCCCAGAAATGATGGTCGTACCGGCAGGAAGCTTCATGATGGGCTCGCCGCCGGACGAGCCGGGGCGGAACGATAATGAAGGTCCGCAACATGTGGTCACCATCGCCAAGCCGTTCGCGGCGTCGGTGTACAAGGTCACGTTCGCCGATTGGGATGTTTGCGCGCATTACGGCGATTGCCGGTCGAGGCCGCAGATTAGCGACGCGAGCTGGGGGCGCGGCCGGCGCCCGGTGATCTATGTCTCGCTGGACGATATCCAGACTTACATCGGCTGGCTGTCCAAAATGACCGGCAAGCCGTACCGGCTTCTCACCGAGGCCGAATACGAATATGCGGCGCGTGCCGGCTCGGCGGCCGCCTATCCCTGGGGCAAAGAGATTGGCAAAAACAATGCGCACTGTATGGGGTGCGGCACCCGTTATGACGGCGGACCTAATGACCGCGGGCCGAACGGCGGACAAACATTGCCGGTCGACGAGCAGCCACCGAACAGCTTCGGCCTTTATGGCATGGCCGGCAATGTCTGGGAGATGGTGCAAGACTGCTACCACGCTTCCTACGAGGTGAACACGCCCTCTGGCAAGGATATCGCACCGGCCGACGGATCCGCTTGGACCACCGGAGATTGCAAGTTCAGGGCATCGCGCGGAGGATCCTGGGCCTTCGGACCCGATTCGGTGCGCTCGGCGAGCCGGACCATGAGCGTAATCGACGGCCGGAACTTCAATCTCGGCTTTCGCTTGGCGAGAACAGTTAATGCGCCGTAACTAGCGCGCATGAAACGAACGGATACCATTACAGCGGTCATGGTGCTCGATCGATGGCCGCAAACGCTACCGTCGCTCTTGGCCGCCCTGGACCCTTTTGTTTCGAAAAAGGTCGCAGTCGTCGATCGGAGCAACGGTTTTACGCTTCCGGACGGCGCGCAACGCCGGGTCTTCGACGCCGTTCGATACACCAAAAACCAGACACTCGACCGGCTTAGGAACGAAAGTCTCCAGCTTGCACGCCAAGAGACCGGAAGCTCCTGGGCCCTGGTCTTGGACTCGGATGAGCACATAGACGCGCAAGAACTGATGGCCCTCTGTCAGGCCATAGCGTCGTACCCGGCGGTTTCGGCCTTCTTGCTGCCGCGGTTCAATTATGTCGGCCGGGGACGATGGGCTACGACGTACAGCTTCCGCCTGTTCAGGCTGGACGAACCGATTTCGTATTCCTACCAGATTCACGAATCGATCTCCCCCTCTCTCGTGCGCAATGGCTTGAGCTGGCAGTACGTAGGCGCTGCAATCCAGCATCTCGACTTCATCGATCCCGTTGCCGGCAAGCGCGCGCGATACAAGGCACTTTTAGCGGAGGCAATCCGCAAGGGGGAGGATCTCGCATTCCTTAACACCCTGTATGCGATTGAGTGTATCTGGAGCGGCGAGCAGGCTTCAGCCCTGCAGCTTCTCGACGAGGCTATCGAGTTTGCGGGCGACCGCAACCGCAACCTGAGATTCAACGGGCGCGACGACTTTCCCGTCGCGGCTAAGGCGCAATTGTTCCTCCATTGCGGCGAGTTCAGCCGGGCAAAACCGCTGCTTGAGAGGCTTTGCGACAACGCTGAGCCGCGTGTGGCCGCGGAAGGCTGGCTAGGGCTTGCTCTGATCGAAGCCGCTCAAGGAGACCATGCTCGCGCGTTAGAACTTATTGAGGCGTCTCTCGCGCGCTGGCAGACCGCAGAGGCCGTGTTCAGCTCCGCGATCGCACATTGCGAGTTGAACGAGCTGAGCCTCGCACTGCGCGATCTATCCTGCGGTCTGCGGCTCAATTCCATGGCCGCCGACTCGCGCATCCAAGGCGAGATCCATCGGGAAAGTATATTTGCCCTGCAATGCCTCCTGCATCCAGGATACCAAGGCTTGCCTCACCTCCTACGCAAGCTTATGCGATGAAGGCATTGCCCCGTCAGCGGTTACCGTGCCTTGCCCGCTTTGGGGAAATCCACACCTCGCCCAGTGCTCTCTGTGCCGCAAACCGCCCAGAAGGGAGAAGGGCAGGCTCGATGCCTGCGCAAAGAGCGCGAAATCCTGGCCGGGCGTCTCCTGGTTAGCCCCATCCGCTGCGCACGATGGTGCCGGCGGAATATCGGTGCAGGTCGCCATCGAACTTAGCCCGATTTCCAGCCGGTACGGGTATGGTTTGGAAAAGAGGTCTGCCTTGAGATCCTCCTCCTCCCGCTGGCCCGGTGGAAACCAGTATCCGGCCTTCCAGATCCTTTCAACAAGAGTACCGGCCGTGGGCAGCAGCGGGTTCACAGTGACGACATCGTCTTGCTGCAGCCATTCCGCAAGCGAGGCCAGGCTGCGATGCACATCCATGCGGTCCTCTTTAGCAGACAGCAACGGCTTGTTGGCGAGAAGGTATATGCGCAGCGAGAATGGCGCGGTCTTGCGCCAACTCTGCAAGGCTTCGAGCTCAAGCTGTGTGATAGGCGTGCCCGTGATGAAGCGGCGGACCTGGGCGTTGGCCGACTGCAGGCCGATGCCCACTCTCAGCCGGCAGCCGGGGCGCAATACGTCAATCGTACTGCCGATCGAGTCAGGGCTAAGGAACTTCGGGAGGCTTTCAACCAGAAGTTCGGCGGCGCCCAGCTCGCGCGCTTGGCTGGCGATGAAGCGCTGCTCGCCGCGCGTGAGTTCGCGCTCGTCAAAGAAAGAACCGTCGGTATAAACCGTCAGCTGGCGAACATGATTTCGCCCGGACCCAGCGGCAACCGAAACAAAGATTTCTTCAATGTCCGACTTCGGCCGGGCCAGATAGGGCAGCATGCAGAAATGACAGACCGGCTCGCGGCAGCCGCCCGTTGGCAGAATGATCTTCAATCTCGACGCCTGCTTGTCATATTGCACGTAACGCGATCCCGCCTGCCGGCTCTTGCGGCGTCTGAGCGGTACGCGGCTTCCGGGAAGGCGGCTCGAACTCAGGGTGTCTCTCACCAGACGCAGCCAATGCGAAATTTGGTCCAACACTTGGGTGCTAACCTCGGGATGGCTTCTTGTTAGCTCCCGAAGCTCACCCGGAAGATCTGGATCGCACTCGATGGCTGGGGCAAGCCGGGCACCGAAACCGTCTTGGAACACGTTGCCGATCCGGCCAATCACGAGCTGCCTGCACTCGTCGTGCAAAATTTTCAATTCACGTCCGAAGGCCCCTTTGCCGTTGCGCCGGTTGAACAGCTCAGAGCCTGAGATTGCTTCGACCAACCGAAGATAGTCCTCCGCTCTTAGCGCATCGGCGAGGTTTGCGGCGTCCAGCGCCTCATTCCAGGGGTTGCCGCGCTGGAAGGGGACAGTCGAACGCTGGTTCAGGTACACCAGAGGAACAAGGAAAAAGACTTCTATTGCCAGGTACTTGGAAATTGCCGGTTCTGCTTGGGCGAGCCGGCGGGCATGGCTTAGGAGCGAGCGGCAATCGCGAAGATGGCGGATAAGCCGCGCCCTGCAGGCAAGCTCACTCTCAACCAACTTGTCGATCGATCCCAGCCACCGGATCACAGCTTGCTCTGGCACTCTGGTCAATTCGCGCAACGGTCGTGCAAGATGAAGCCGGTAGGCCCAGCCGGTATTGCGGCGGCAAAGCTCATCGAGGCAATGCGGCTTGATTACATTAGCATCCACGTTGCCGCCATCGCCGACGAGCCTCTTGTACTGGAATTCGGGATAGCGTGGATCGTCCTCCACAAAGAAAATGACGTCGATATCGCTGCGGGACGTTGAGCGGTTCTTGGCTTTGCTCCCGAACACAAGCGTCGCGACAATATCCCTATACTCAATTCCGAGCTGAGCCAGAGACGAAGTACAAGCGCGATAAATTTCAGGGCCAAAAACTCCGTCCCCCATCTCGCCCTCCGCTTCATCGCCATAAAGTAGTATGCATCCGTTCCAGCACGGCTGGCAAGGTGACGAGCGGGGTGCGTCCTATCTTTTGCGGTGCGGCCAATGAGCAGCGGCATCCGCCATTGCGAACGGCAGCGGCGGTCTGAGGGAGACCGCACATGAGCCCGAACGCGCGGATTTTGGGTCCGGCTACCGGCGTATAAAAGCGGTCCGCAAAAAATAAGGTTGGCAAGAGCGGTTTCGCGCTTTATCTTATAGTCGTTCTGAGCATAAGTGCGCGGAAGAATGGGAAGGCGGCAGAGTGGCCGCGTTTTTCTCGCACAAGTAATGCTCAACATGAGCATAATGGCACCGCTAAGCAACGCGGGCAAGCAGGCAGGGGTGGAGGAAGACATATGACTTTCGTCGATAGCGGAGTTCAAGCCACGCGGCGGCCGAAACGCGAAAATGTAAGCCCGGCGCCAACTGCGCGGGCGCAAACCGCGTTTTCGCACCCAGTCTTCGACGCGGCCTTCATCCGCGAGGCGATCCGCGAGCTGAAACCGGTCTATGCCCGGGTCGAGCGCGTCATTCCGCCGCTGGAATGGGCGGCGCATGCCCCCTACATCAAAGCCATCCGCGACCTGAAGCGCGAGAGGAATGCCGTGATCCTGGCGCATAACTACATGACGCCGGAAATTTTCCATGGCGTCGGCGATATCCTGGGCGACAGCCTCCAGCTTGCGAAAGAGGCGTCGAAAACCGATGCGGACGTGATCGTCCAATGCGGCGTTCACTTCATGGCCGAAACGTCGAAGCTTCTCAATCCCGATAAGACGGTGCTCATTCCCGATCCCGATGCGGGCTGCTCGCTTGCCGCGTCGGTGACGCCGGAGGATGTCCGCGCGCTGCGCGCCGCTTATCCCGGCGTGCCGGTCGTGACCTACGTTAACACCAGCGCAGCCGTGAAAGCCGAATGCGACATTTGCTGCACATCGGCGAACGCCGTGAAGGTTGTCGAGAGCCTCGGCGCGCCGCGCGCGCTGCTCATCCCCGACGAATATCTTGCGCGCTACGTCGCGACCCAGACAAAGGTCGAGGTTATTGCCTGGAAAGGGCGCTGCGAGGTTCATGAGCGCTTCACCGGCGAACAATTGCGCCGCTACCGCGACAGCGAGCCGGGCATAAAAATTATCGCGCACCCCGAATGCCCCCCGGATGTCATCGAGGAGGCGGACTATACAGGCTCGACGAATGGCATGATCAAGTGGGTGAAAGATCATCAGCCGGGTCGTGTCGTTCTCGTCACTGAGTGCTCGATGGCCGATAATGTCGCAGTCGAGGCGCCCAAAACCGAGTTCACGCGGCCTTGCAATTTGTGCCCATATATGAAACGGATTTCGCTTCCGAAGATCCTGGATAGCCTTGTCTTTATGAAAGAGGAGGTCAAGGTCGATCCGGAGGTCGCAGCGCGGGCGCGCCTGGCAGTGGAAAGAATGGTGAACCTGGCAGCTTGATGCTGCCGGAGACCGCTTCTGCGATGCGGCGCACTCCGGATCCGGGGCAGCGTGTGCGGACAGTCTGTTCGAGTGGGGGATTCCATGAGCGGTACAGCCATTGCTAAGCCTTTAAAGTTCCAGCGCCGGGGCGGGCCGCATCGCGTGCTCGTCATCGGCGGCGGGTTGGCCGGCCTCTTTACGGCTCTTAGGCTGGCGCCGCTCCCGGTCACGGTTCTGACCCCGAAACCGCTTGGCGAGGGCGCATCCTCGGCTTGGGCGCAAGGGGGGATCGCGGCCGCCATTGGCGAGGGCGATACGCCCAGCTCTCACGCAGACGACACGATTGCCGCGGGCGCGGGCCTTACGGACCCGGCCGTTGCGCAGCTCCTCGCTTCTGAGGCCGGAGCGCGTGTCGAGGACCTCCTGCGGTATGGTGTGCCCTTCGATCGCGATCTTGAGGGAAAGCTGCGCCTCTCCCGCGAGGCCGCTCATAGTGCGCGGCGTATCGTGCGCGTGGAGGGCGACCGGGCGGGCAAGGCCATCATGGCCGCACTCATCGCCGCCGTTGCCTCGGCCCCGTCGATTTCCGTTCTCGAAAATACCGAAGCCGTCGAGCTCGTCCGCAGCAAAGGCCGCGTGCGAGGCGTTTACGCAAGGCGCACCGGCGAACCGGGACGCGCCTCGTTCCTGCCCGGCTGCGCCGTCGTTTTGGCGACCGGCGGTATTGGCCAGCTCTATCGGGTTACGACCAATCCCAAGGAAGCTAACGGCGGCGGCCTTGCCATGGCCGCGCGGGCCGGTGCGATTATCGCCGATCCCGAATTCGTACAATTCCACCCGACAGCCTTCGATGCCGGGCGCGATCCGGCTCCCCTCGCCTCGGAAGCCATACGCGGCGATGGCGCGCTTTTGGTGAATAGAAGCGGCGAGCGCTTCATGGCGGCGGTGCATCCAGCCGGCGAACTGGCACCGCGCGACATTGTGGCCCGTGCCGTCCATCGCGAAATCGCCGAAGGGCGCGGAGCGTTTCTCGATTGCCGTGCTCTCGGCCTCGAAAATGCATTCCCCACAGCCTTTGAAGTTTGCCGCGAGGTTGGGCTCGACCCTGAGAAGCAGCCGATCCCGATTGCGCCTGCCGCTCATTATCACATGGGCGGCGTTTTCACCGATGCACGCGGCCGCACCTCTCTCACAGGGCTTTGGGCCTGCGGCGAAGCAGCCTGCACCGGCGTTCACGGCGCAAACCGGCTCGCCTCGAACTCGCTCCTGGAAGCCGTCGTGTTCGCGGCGCGCGTGGCGCGAGACATCGCCGTCGACGCGCCGCAATGGACCGCGCTCGCAGAGGAAAGCATCGTAGGTGAGGAAAGCATCGATCTGCCGAAGGAGGATCCCGCAAAGGCAGCAAGCGCGATCGTCGAGCTTCGGGAAATCATGGCCACGCATGCGGCCGTGGAGCGCTCGGAAGCTTCATTGAAAACCGCACTTTCGTCGCTGCGGGAGCTTGCGGCCGAAGCGCCCTCGCTGGAGCTTCGCGGCATGGTCGAATCGGCTTTGCTCGTGACTGCGGGCGCCTATGCGCGAAAGGAAAGCCGGGGCGCACATTTCCGCACCGATTACCCGCAGGAGGCGGCAGGCACTCCGCGCCACACCTACTTAACCCTGCGCGAGGCTCGCGCGTTGATGGAGCGCGAGGCAGGCGGCGAACGGCATTTTCTTGCGGGCTCGAAGAGCGCGGCGTAGCGGCTGGCTTCAGGGAAGCCGTTTACCTGCCTTCGCGATTTCGATATTGGCAGCGCCGAGCCCGCGCGTTATGCAAGGCAAAACCAATTTGAGGCGGCGCCCATGACACTCCAGCGCATTGTGACCACCCCGATTGCGGGCATGAAGCCCGGCACCAGCGGCCTGCGCAAGAAGGTCACCGAGTTCGCGGCCGGCCATTATCTCGCGAACTTCGTGCAATCGGTGTTCAACGCGGTGCGGCCCCCGGAGGGCTTCGGCGGCCTGACGCTAGTGGTGGGCGGCGACGGCCGCTTCTACAACGCGCAGGCGATCCAGGCCGTCATACGCATCGCCGCGGCCAACGGCTTTTCGCGCGCGCTGGTGGGTGCCGGCGGCATCCTGTCCACCCCCGCCGCGTCCTGCGTCATCCGCAAGCACAAGGCCTTCGGCGGCCTGATCCTGTCGGCGAGCCACAATCCCGGCGGGCCGGACGGCGATTTCGGCATCAAATTCAACGCTGCCAATGGCGGGCCGGCAGCGGAGAAGATCACGGACGCGATCTACGCCGAGACGCTGAAGATCGCGGAGATCCTGAGCCTCGACACGCCGGATGTGGACCTTGGCCGCATCGGCAGTCACTGGGTTGGCGAAATGCGGGCCGAGGTGATCGATCCGGTTGCCGATTACGTCGAGCTGATGCGCGAGATCTTCGACTTTCCGGCGCTGCGGGCGGCGTTCGCGGGCGGATTGCGGCTCGCCTTCGATGCTATGCACGCCGTCACCGGGCCCTATGCCCACGCGATCTTCGAGCGCGAACTGGGCGCGCCCGCCGGCACGGTGCGCAACGGCACGCCGCTGCCCGATTTCGGCGGCCACCATCCCGACCCCAATCTGGTGCACGCCAAGGAGCTGCTGGACCTGATGATGAGCCCCGATGCGCCGGACCTCGGCGCGGCGTCGGATGGCGACGGCGACCGCAACCTTATCATCGGCCGCGGCATCTTCATCCCGCCGTCGGATTCGCTCGCGATGCTTGCGGCGAACGCGCATCTTGCGCCGGCCTACCGGGGCGGCATCGGGGGTGTGGCGCGCTCGATGCCCACGAGCGCCGCGGTGGACCGCGTGGCCGCCAAGCTCGGCGTGCCGTGCTATGAAACGCCCACGGGCTGGAAGTTCTTCGGCAATCTGCTCGACGCCGAGCGCATCACGCTGTGCGGCGAGGAAAGCGCCGGCACCGGCAGCAACCATGTGCGCGAGAAAGACGGCGTCTGGGCGGTGCTGTTGTGGCTGAGCGTGCTCGCGGCACGCAGGCAAAGTGTGCAGGACATCGCGCGCGAGCACTGGGCGGCCTACGGGCGCAACTACTACACGCGCCACGACTATGAAGGCCTCGATACGCCCGCCGCGCAGGCGCTGATCCAGGCGCTTGGCGAGCGGCTGCCCGGGCTTGCCGGCACCCGCTTGGGCGGCCGGCTCGTCGCGCAGGCGGACGACTTCAGCTACACCGATCCGGTGGACTGCAGCGTGTCGAAGAACCAGGGCTTACGCATCATCTTTGAGGACGGCGCACGCATCGTCTACCGGCTGTCGGGGACTGGCACAACGGGCGCGACGCTGCGCGTGTATATCGAGCGCTACGAGGCCGACCCGGCGCTGCTGGCCCAGGATACGCAGGCGGCGCTGGCGGACTTGATCGCAACGGCGCGCGAGCTTGCGCGCTTACGCGAGTTCACTGGGCGCGAGCAGCCGGATGTGATCACGTGATGGCGCGGAAGCATTCAACCGGATCCAGTGTCATCCCTCCTGAGGTGCAGTCTGCGCGTTTTCCGGGTTCAGGTAGACTTTACACATCACCTCATTTCCCGCCCCGAGATATGTCACGCTATGGAAGGACGTGATGCGGGAGGCGGCGATGCCGCGTCCATGCGGGTCTGTGGCCCGGTCCGGCGAGAGTTCCAGATATTTGTTCCAGTCAAACCCCCTCCCGTCGTCTTTGATGTGGACGGAGATCTCATCCTTCGTTGCGTTAAAGGTGAGGCGGCCCGCCTTCTCGCAATACTCGGGCGCCGCTAGCCTGCGTTCAACTTCCTGCAGCCAGCACCCGCCTAAGATGAGTCTGGTTTTTTCCGCGTAAGCAATGCCGAGATTGCCATGCTCTACCGCGTTGATGAGGAGCTCATTGAGGCCAAACACAACCCGCTCCGGCTCCGGGAAGCAACTGGCGATATAATAGGCTAGCGTCTTGGCGTCCTCCAAGGTCCGGAAGCGGAAGACGGATTGCTCCATCAGGCCGAGCATGCGGCGTTGACCGCGCACCTCGTCCTTCATTTCTTTCTTGGCCCGGGCATCATTCAGGGCAGATTTGAGAATGGCGAGCAGCATTTCGTCGTCGTAGGGCTTGGTCAGGTAATAGTAGACGCCCGCGTTGATGCCTTGCAGCACCTGCTCGCTTGCCGCAGCCGCTGTCTGCATTATGACAGGAACATCCGGAAATTTTTGGCTGGCTTTGATATGAGCCAGAAAGGCCATGCCATCCATATTCGGCATCATGCGGTCGAGCACAATCACGTCGACATCCGGGTTTTCTTCGAGTTTCTGCAGAGCGATAAGCCCGTCGGCTGCCTCGATAACCTCGTAGCCCGCTCTGCTCATATATTGCTTCATGATGTCGAGGTTAAATTCCTCGTCGTCGACGGCTAGAACCTTGGGTTTAACTGCCATTTTTAGTTCACCTGCTGAGCTTCGTTCCGTGGGATCACAAAACTGATAACTACGCCCTTGGGCTCTCGATTTCCTGCCGAGATTTTCCCGCGATGCGCCTCAATAATCTCGCGGCAGATCGAAAGCCCGAGCCCGGTACCGCCCGCGCCAGTTTTGGTCTTGCTGCTTTGGATGAATTTATCGAACACCGCTTCCAGCTCAGCTTCGGGAATGCCTGTGCCCTCATCGGCAACCGAGCAGCAAAGAGCGTCTTCGCCATCTGGCAAATACCCATCCGAAAGGGTGACAACGATATTACCGCCAGGCGAAGAAAATTTGACTGCATTGGAAATAAGATTGATTATAACCTGAACCATGCGCTGTTTATCGAATACCGCCTGGCTATCTGCAGTAGCTATTTCGGTTAGAAGAGTAAGTTTTTTGTCTTCGATAAGGGGGGATATCTCTATTTTGGCGTGCTCTAAAACACCTATAAAATCACCGCGTATCTTTTTAAAATTCATTTTACCGGATTCTAACTTAGCTAAATCGAGCAAATTATTCAACAATCCAAGCAGGCGGCTGCCTGCGGTATGGATGTTCCTGAAGTAAGTTTCGAGCGTTGCGATTTCCGTTTCGCCAATAAAGGTGAACCCCATCTTGGCGTAACTTAGGACCGCATGCATAGGTGTTCGCAATTCATGGGACATATTCGAAAGAAATTCGGATTTTGCTTTTAACGCCTGTTCAGCATGAACAAGCATTCGGCTTTGCTCTGCTTCGAGCTCGAGGAGCTTCGATGCATTGGCTTTGAACGTCTCAACCGCGGCCCCCATCTCCCCAAGTTCGTCGTGTCCGTCGCATGGGACGCTTATAGAAAGATCGCCGCCGGC
>Ga0326727_10025853_pt1 | contig 10966 bp, 6 predicted proteins | sample MB2enrmetagenome_FD_207643 | JGI IMG/M metagenome (GOLD analysis project Ga0326727, IMG submission 207643) | Lab enriched peat soil microbial communities from McLean, Ithaca, NY, United States - MB29MY | ecosystem: Environmental > Terrestrial > Soil > Wetlands > Peat | place: USA: New York... | reverse complement strand
AAAAAAGAAATGCCGAAAAAGGAACTCAAAGCCGGTCCTGCCCCAATTTTGTATAGTGTTATGCCTGATGTCGGATATTTCTTAGGCATCTCCGTAGGACTGTCTCACACAAGGTTAGCCCTGATCGATTTCGATTTTCAGGTTGTTGACTTAAAGTCTGATTGTGGAGAAGAATTCTGCTTTGAAACGGGAACAAATATAAGTACGGTCGTAAATAATGTCAGGAAACTATTGACAAGTCTTAGAGCCCGACGACCGGAAATGGTAGAAAAATTACTTGGCATTGGATTTGCTTGTGAGGGTGCCGTCGATTGCGTAAATAAAGTTGCCAGATATTCTCCTGCTATGCCTTTCATAAAGGAACTCAATATTAAAGAAATCTTAGGACCCAGTGAAATGCATTTTATAGAGAAGAATAATTTGTCCTTGGCAATGGACAACATTCCGAATTGTGTGGCCACAGCTGAACTCCAAGTGGGGAACCTGCTTAGATCAAATAATAAAGCGAATAAGAATGATGAAGACGAGCCTGAAGCTAAGCATTATCGGGCCAGAAATGAGAAACACATTGTTTGCTTAAATATTGAATCTGAGATTTCCGTCTCCCTCATTCTCGATGGCAAAATTTATCGAGGAATGTCCAACTATTCAGGTTGTATTTGGCATTTCTTTGTTGATGTAGACTACAATGAGTTAAAAACTCTTCCAGGATTTAATTTTAAAAACAAAGATCCCTATCATCAACTAGGATTTTTAATTGCAAACTTTATTGGAAAGATCGACGATAAAAACACTATCCCCAAATTGACTGAAGATGAAGTTAATAAAGTATATGAATACTCCGGTACAATCATCGGTAAAAGCTTAAGCTATATTGTCAATCTTCTCAATCCGGAGCTCATAGTGCTTACCGGGCATAATGCCGAACCTTTTTATGACCACTTTTATCCACAAATGCGTGAAAGTTTAGGAGAGCGAACTTGGAGATTCGGACTGGAAAATCTAAGATTCGAAAGAACTTTACTCTCTTCAGATTCTGCGGCCATCGGTGCGGCAATTAATGCCTACTCTGAACTAACTTCTTCATTAGATAATTGTCGGATGAGTTAATGTCCAAGCCGAACAACAGCCCGATTTCACATTATACTTATGTATATCGAGGGAAAAAATAAGAGAGCCCGAAATCGAGCTCTCTGTCCACCAGCCTATTAGCAACTTCCACCACAACTTGAGCAGCAACCATCGCCACAGCTTCCGCCATTATTGGTCTTTGCCGCACGTATTTCGAATCCTCCGCCATCACCTGACTCGACAAAGTCAACGACAGCCCCCTCTAAATAAGGGGACAGCTTTTTAGCGATAATTACCGAAACGCCATATTCCACAATTAGAACATCTTCATCCGTTTTTGACTCATCCAGAGTCATGCCAAAATTCGGCCCACTACAACCAACCCCTACAAGATAGAGACGAAGCAAAGCATCTTCTTTATTTTGAGCTTTTAGCACTTCTTTAACTTTTTGGGCTGCCAGTTCTGTAATTGTTATCATTCCATAGACACTCCTTTTATTACGAATTGAGTTCAATATATTACACTTTTCACCTTTTTACAAGCTGAAAAATTGATATAGATAGAGAAAATTCAGCTAGCGTTCCAAGCCCTTCAGGCGTTGCGCCAGCCTTCGCTGCACTGATGCTTTTCGACCAGTATCTTTATACAAAATTAAGCATTTTTTGTAATTTTCACACCACAGGCTTTATACTCATACGTTTTGGACACTTTGTCAGCTGCTCCATTCGTTAAAAGGTTGGTGGGCGTTTCCTTATAATAGAATGTCATAAAGACCATACCTTGAGGCACCCGTTCGGTTATTCTGATTTTAGTTTCCAGTTCACCTCGGCGGGAGGTCACTTTCACCCGTTCCCCCTCTTCGAAGCTGAGCCATTGGGCATCCAACGGATTAATCTCTGCCAGTTCTTCTGGTGAATAGCTTTCGAGAGCTTCTGAGTTTTGGGTAAAAACATTATAATGAGAAAGTTTACGCCCGGTATTGAGTAAGAAGGGATACTCTTCATCCGGCAATTCATTTGCTTCCTGATGAGCTATGGCGTTCTGACCATCTCCAAATGTGGGGGTGAAGTTTCGACAAAGGATTGGTATAAAGCTCGCGGTTTAAATGTCTGGGAGGATTATGAGATCGCTTTCACTTAGGCTGATCCTCGACACAAATAACCCCGTATTACTCCTACTTGAGTAATACGGGGTTATACACCCCAATCCCCCAACACACGATTCAAAGCCGCCGGGTGTTGCCGAATTAATAAGCCTATAAACTCGACTCATAGTCACCTCGGAATAAAATAGAGTAGGATCTGGTAATTGCCCCCCTCAATTTTTGAGCTGCAAATTTAATTCTTATGATGCTCAAACAATTCTTTATTTAGCTAATATCTGTGAAAGCTCTTGTTCAATGTCTTTGCTTACAACAGATTCTCCACCAAAGATTGTTACGCCTGTCATTTTTCTTGTTTTCAGATATGCTATTGCATCGTCTGATAAAGTTGAACCTGTCAGGATAATGGGTGCATTGGCATTTGCTGCATAGGTACTTCCTGCTAGTGCATCCGGAAAATTATTTCCAGTTGCTATACAGGTAGTTTGCCCGGTTTGAGTTTGGTTAAAATATTGAGCAACAGCTAATGAGGTTTCAAATCTATCTGCTCCACCAAGTCGTACGATGTTCGAAGGATCTAAAGAGGTTAATTTGGCAACTTGATCTTGAATTGCTTGACTTACAACACCTTGTGATCCGATGATATATACTTTAGTTGGATTAACCGTAGTTATTTTTTGAACCAAAACATCGGTTAAAGAGTCCCCATTAACTAGGAAGATAGGATATTGCCTATCAGCTGCTACACTGCTGATTGATAGGGCATCCGGATAATTTTCACCATTGACTAAGACTACTGGAGTTCCTGTTTTGACATCGAGAGCATCTGCAATTTTTAAGGCAGTTTCGTATCTGTCAGCTCCGCTTAATCTTGTGATGTCAGTAAATCCTTCAGCAGTTACTTGAGATACTATATCGTCACTTACTGCAGATGAACCACCGATGACATAGACTGTTCCTGCTGTACTTAGGTTATCTTTTAGATAAGATAATATTTTATCTTGATCATCTGTTGAGCTTCCGACTAACAAAATAGGAGCATTGAGCTTATGAGCTAAAACACTACCCGCAAGAGCATCCGGAAAATTATCTGCAGTTGCAAGTATTACGTTAGAAAGTTGACCAGTATAACTTGCTTTTGCAATAGCAATAGCAGTATCTACTCTATTTGCACCTGCAAGTCTTGTTACACTAGTTATTGGGTTAGTTGGCGTTGGTGGTGTTATTGGCACAGTAGATGTTGTTGGTGGTACTGTTGGTACTGTTGGTACTGTTGGTACTGTTGGCGTTGTCGGTACTGATGATCCTCCACCGCCTCCACCGTGTCCACCGTGTCCACCAGACGAAATTATAGTTAGAGCAAATGTTGCGGTTACATCCAAGTTATTGATTACATTACTGTCAGTTCTTGTAGCTGATGTGTTTCCGTCACTCCAATATACAAAATAATAGCCTGAATTTGGAATTGCTGTTACAGGTGTTCCACTAGCTCCACAGGGTACAGTCTGTGGCGTGGTGCCGATAATACTTCCGTTGGCACCTGCTGTATAGGTCAAGGTGTAGGTCTGATTCGCCGTCCATTGGGCATACAGCGTGACATTGGAACTGCCCACGGCAAAGGTGCTGCCTGCAGTGTAGCTTATGCCGCTTCCATCGGCTGCTGTGTTCCACCCGGTGAAGGTAAACCCTGTCTTCACTAGGTTGCCTATGTTGCCTAGAACTGTAATCGCTGCACCTGTCGTATAGTTGTTAAGGTCACTAGGTACACTTCCTCCGGTATTTTCGTTGCCATTGTAAGTTACGGTATAGGTCTGATTCGCCGTCCATTGGGCATACAGCGTGACATTAGAACTGCCCATGGCAAAAGTGCCTGCTGCCGCATAGCTCGTACCATTTCCATCGGCTGCTGTGTTCCAACCTACGAAGGTATATCCAGCTTTAACCAGATTTCCTGTATTACCCAGTACAGTAACTGTGGCTCCTTGAGCATAGGTGTTACTGTCGGTTGGCACGCTGCCGCTCGTGCTGCCATTGCCGTCATAGGTTACGGTGATAGCATTCATTTTGAAGTCCCATTTAACAATTTCCTGACCCACCGATATGGTAGGACTTGTATATTTAGCATATCCGTCTTTGGTTGCAACGATATAGTAATCTGAGTTTGGGAACACCATGTAACCGTAAGCCCCCGAAGTATCGCTAACCTGTGGATCGGCATTATTGTTTGGTTTGAAACCATCGATGCTTGGAAGTTGAACCACTGTGTTAGGAGTTTTCCCTGCTGCTTTATTTTGGTCTGTATCAGCATAGTATAAGGTTACATTTACTCCAGAGATAATCTTCCCTGTCGCTGCATCTGTAATTATGCCATAAGGATCGATTAATGTGGTTGTTAAAGCAACGTTTCCACTGTTGTCGACCGTGATGTTCATGGTACCCATGATGATTTTCTGACCGTTGCCTAAATCGTAACTGATGCTGAAATTGTTGTTTGTGCCTTTAGCTAGGCTTGATACTTGGATTGTTCCATCGGCAGCGATCGGAACGACTGCACCTGTGCTTGTCGTGATAGCAACTTTGGAAGTATCGGTTATTGGGCTTACAGTGCCGTCAGGTTGTTTTAGCTCTACTGTTTGAGTTGCACTCATGGTGACTGTATCCGTACCGTCGGTAGCTGTAGTTACTGTGGCAGTTATGTTAGAAACCTTTGTACCTGTTGTACTGTCTACTACTCCACCTGTGATTGCTGGAGGAGTTGGAGGTGGAGTAGGCGAACCACCTCCACCGCTATTGGTATCTTCGGCAAAGATAGCGGTGAGATTAATGTCCTCCGTGACATTGCTGTCGGTACGAGTGGCGGTGGTTACTCCATCGCTCCAGCTTACAAAGTTATACCCGGTATTGGCTACGGCGGTTACGGCTGATCCTGAAGCTCCACTGTTCACCGTCTGCGGCGTGATGCCGGTTATACTTCCGGTAGTGCCTGCTGTATAGGTCAAGGTGTAAGTCGTTGGGTTTGCCGGATTTACTGTAACGCTGATTGTTCGAGTTGCACTTGCGGTACCGTCACTCACCTGCACCGTGAAGGTCTCCGTCCCAGTATAACCGTTGGCAGGCTGATAAGTGATGGTGCCACCTGGGGTGATGTCGGCGCCGCCACTGGCTGCCGCAGCGTTCGCGATGGTCAGTGTCCCCCCGTTACTAGGTGCGGCACTTTGCGTCCAGGTCTCCGTCTGGCCTGTATCGCTGTCACTGACGTGCAGCAGATCTTTGATGTCGGTTGCTGAAGCGTTTTTGTTGACCGTCAGGGTTGTTGTGCTTCCTACAAAAGTGGGGGCTGTGTTGGAGCCGACCAGTGTTGTTAATATGCCGTCAAGGCCATTGGCGGTGCCTCCTGCATTAACTCCTTTTACCCTGTAATGGTAGGTTGTGTTGGGAGTCAGCCCGGTAATAGCGGCACTGGCAGAGGTATCGCTTGCACCGGATACCGGACTCTGGTCTGCTGTGACTGTTGATCCGTAGCTTGCAGTCAAGCCGTATTCGAAGGTGACTGTGGTACTGGAGCTATTTGCATTCACTGTACCGGTCAGGGTCACTCCCGTGGAAGTTATACCACTTGCGGTAGTCGTAGTTACAGTCGGTGCTTCAATCGGTGCTGCATTATAGGTGAACAGATTTGTGCCTGTACCGGTTCCGCCGGACGCAGTGACCGTCACATCGTTTGCTCCTGCCGTCCCTGCCGGGGCAGTAGCTGAGATCGATGTAGCACTGCTGACAGAAACACCTGTTGCCGAAACACCGCCGATGGTCACACCGGTTGCTCCGATAAAGTTGGTCCCTGTGATGGTGACGCTCGTTCCCCCATCTGTCGGGCCGCTGGATGGACTAATGCTGGTGACGGTCGGGGCTGCTTCATCGATCGTAGCGCTTCCGGTATAATCCACCTTCATAACAAATCTGGTAACCTTTAGCAGATTGCCTTGACAGTTCCCCTCTGCATCTGCACCATCATACCAAGCAATAATCCGGAACCTGTCAGCCGGGTCATTCAATTGCCACGTACTATCTGTCTGCTTCGTTGCAATTTTCATGTACACCGGTGCAAAGGAAACAGTCTGCCAATATGAAGTATTATTGGCTGCCATACCCGAGGCTACCGTTTCCATATAGTTTGGATTGCTGTCAATCAGTGAAGCAAAGGTCATATCCGTCATTACTCCGTTGGAGTACAAGGATTTTGCCGACTTGGCATTGGCTGGTGCCTTTACAAAAGCTCCAATGACTTTGCTGTCGCCAGGGGAAGCGCTTGGAGCATTGCCGTTCGTCGTATCAATTGCATTATAAAGCGTTGTGTCAGGATACAGCAAAGCATCATTCGCATATACAGCATTTGCTATTGTTACAACACCATCTGGAGAGAGTGTCCTGGTGTAGGTATCAAACATATTCGGCTCATTGACTAAATCCAGATCTGTGGCAGTCGCCAATGTCCCATAGAAATCACTGTTGGTATAGGGATTATATCCGCTTTTTGTAATGGTCAAGGTGTAGTTGTCATAATAAGTCATACCGCTCACGGTCAGGGTATATGTGCCATTGGCATAGGATGCGTTCGTTACCGTTGCGACAGCGCTTGGCGTTGTCGTATCGGTTATTGTAAATGCACTGGCATCCAGCCCCAGGTCAGACATGGCAACATCAAGGGTGGTTATGAACGGAGTCTGGCTTACGTTCATGCCGGTAATGACTACGCTTGTGACATCCATGTTTGAGAGTGCAGATGCTGTCACGAATGTGCCGTCAAGGCCATTGGTAGTGCCTCCTGCATTAACTCCTTTTACCCTGTAGTGATATGTTGTATTGGGATTCAGTCCAGTAATGGCGGCACTAACTGAAGTATCGCTTGCACCGGATACCGGACTCTGGTCTGCTGTGACTGTTGAGCCATAGGTTGTAGTCAGGCCGTATTCGAAGGTGACTGTGGTAGTGGCTCCATTGGCATTGACGGTTCCATTCAATGTTGCTCCGCTGCTGGTGACAGATGTTGCTGGATTTGTCGTTGCGGTCGGCGCTGACGCTGCCGAGTTCACGGTCACCGTAATCTGGCGGGTGGCCGTCGCTGTACCGTCACTCACCTGCACCGTGAAGCTCTCTGTCCCTGTATAGCCGTTAGCTGGTTGGTAAGTGATGGTGCCACCCGGTGTGATGTCGGCGTTTCCACTGGCTGCAGTGGCGTTCGTGATGGTCAGTATACCCCCGTGGTTAGGTGCGACACTTTGCGTCCAGGTCTCCGTCTGGCTGGCATCGGTGTCACTTACGTGCAGCAGACTTGTGATGTCCGCAGCTGAAGCATTTTGGTTGACAGTCAGGGTTGTGGTTCCACCCACGAAAGTGGGCGCGGTGTTATTTAGAGCTGCTACTACTGTTGCATTGGCTACGCTACTTATAGTATAATTTAAGATTTGGGATGTTACGGTGAGGGTATTTCCTGTGGCTAATGCTGTCAACCCTGTTACGGTCCAGTTGCCACTTTCATCAGCGGTTACAGTATGAGCTGTTCCTCCATTGACTCTAAGTACAATACTCGCTCCTGCGACGGCTGTACCACTCACACTTGTTTCTCCTGCGGTAGGTGTTCCCGTAATGATCGGTGTTGCTGTTTGTACCAAAGCGAGGTCTACCCATTTAATACTGTTATCAACACTATCTGCAACATACACATAATTGTGGAGACTGTCCACCGCCACACCACAAGCATTTGAAAAACTTGTCGTGCCAGTGATGTCCGACCAGTCGCCTGCTGAGTTCCGCGTCATTATCTTGCCATTTCCAGTATCTGCCACATACACATTATCGGAACTGTCCACTGCCACACCACAAGGACCTGAAAAAGTTTGCGTGCCAGTGATGTCCGACCACGTATTTGTTGCTGAGGTCCACTTTTCTATCTTGTTTTCATTAGTATCTGTCGCATACACATTGCCGGAACTGTCCACCGCCACACTAAAAGGTAATGAAGTACCTGAAAAGCCTGATATTTCCGACCACGTATTTGTTGCTGAGGTCCACTTTTCTATCTTGCTAGCATTAGTATCTGCCACATACACATTGCCGGAACTGTCCACCGCCACACCCGAAGGGAATGAAAAAGTTTGCGTGCCAGTGATGTCCGACCACGTATTTGTTGTTGAGGTCCACTTTTCTATCTTTCCAGAGCCGTTATTAGTATCAGCCACATACACATTATGGCCGGAACTGTCCACCGCCACACCACAAGGACCTCCATAAGGACCAGAACCTGAAAAAACTGGCGAATCGGTAATGTCCGTCCAAGTCCAAGAAGCGTCGGCACTTTTGACCGGGCCCATACTGACAATAAGCGTAATGACAAAAATCGAAACTGCTTGTATCACTTTTGAAAATTTTACCTGACCTTTCTTTATCCCCGTATTTATATTCCTTGTCTTCATCTTATTTACAATCCTCCTTGTAAGATATATAGGGTCGATAGTTCAGAACCAACTCGAACATTCCTTGATAACTGACCTCTTAATATTCAGATGAATTATTTGACATGCTGATCTCCACCACTAAACATCGTGCTATAATCACTTTTGCCAGAGAGATAGATGTGCGTACCTCCCGAATCCCTCGTTTGAGGTCTTATCCGTGAATAAGATCAAGTTTCATATTGATGGGATAGAACACATGTAGGCAAGTTCAAATGGCATTGATGCACAAATCCACAAGATAATTGATTCCAAATAATTCCCAGCTAAGGCACGACGAAATGTTGAGCTAGGAAGAATCATATATAAATTAGCAACTTTCACAAGCTGATTATTTTAAAACTATAATCAGCTTGTGAAAACCAAATACCCTCAATTATTGCAACACTTAACGACCCTGTACTGAAGTACAGGGGTTAAACGGGATTGCGACTAGAAGTCGCTGGTTTCGGCTAAAGCCGACTAAAGCATTTCGGGCTAAAGTCCGGGAACCACGAAGAACCGAAAGGACGGAACGCTGGAAGCTGTACGGACTGAAGTCCGTGGTTTTTACCTTGTGCATTGAAAATAAAATCTTTGGATGGTGATTTATTAAAATTTGAGTACCCCAAAAAACAGAAAGGCTATTTAAACAAATTGTTACCAAAGTTGATATGTAGCCATTCACAAGAGTTGATCTCCTTGGTGACACAGATAATTTAATAACATTATGACAGTAGTACTTGCATTGATATATTCACTACATTCCTGTCAGCTTTATTATGGCTTCGCAGGGTAAATTCCAGTGACCGCTATTATATAGTTTATACATAAGGAATGAGGCCTAATGTCAAAAGATGTAACAGGTTGTGCTCCACCAGCATCGCTACAGGTTGATGTTACTGTTACTGTTGGGTCTGGGACGTTAATACTACCTTGTGCATTGAAAGACTTTAAAGTAGCATTTGTTGTTGGAGTACTACTAGTATAGATGTTTGCTACATTTGTACCAGCTTTGCCTTGGGCAAGCATGTTATTTGTAGGTACATTCGTTAGTGCTGCTGTAGTATCAGCATTAACGGGAATATTAATAGGCAAACTTACCGATACGCTACCACCACCACTACATTTCACGGTATTCGTGATTGAATGAGTATGTGGAGGTAAATTTCCTTGTACAAGGGTTACCTGCCCAGTACTGTTATGCACATCTCCTAAATTGCATGCTTCCACTCCACTATATGGACTCTGTCCTATACCAACTGGAAAACGCCCACGCAAATCAGGTAATGCAAAGTTATTGACTCCATCACCACCAAACTTAGTTCCAATTACAGCGTAAAGCACATTATACTGACTAATCGTTAATAACTGTCCCTGACATAATTGCCACCCCTCCGGTGCCCAATCCGTAGACCAAGGTAAAATAGTTCCAACAAAAACATCCATTTATAAATTCCCCTCCCAATCTGTTCTTTATTTATAATCAAATTCGTAGGTATCCTGCTCTGATTACATAAGCAATCCTAAATTTATTAAATTATGTAGTATTCTTCAATTTGAAAAACACCATTAGTTACTGTCAGTTTATTGTGGAGGTCTCTCCGGGTAAATTCCAGTGACTGCTATTATATAGTTTATACACAAAGAATGCGGTCTAATGTCAAAAGGTGCACCAGCTCCACCGGCAGCACCACAGGTTGATGTTACTGTTACTGTTGGTGCCGGAACGTTAATACTACCTTGTGCATTGAAAGACTTTAAAGTAGCATTTGTTGTTGGAGTACTACTAGTATAGATGTTTGCTACATTTGTACCAGCTTTGCCTTGGGCAAGCATGTTATTTGTAGGTACATTCGTTAGTGCTGCTGTAGTATCAGCATTAACGGGAATATTAATAGGCAAACTTACCTGTACGCTACCACCACCAGTACAATTCACGGTATTCGTGATTGAATGAGTATGTAAAGGTAAAGGCACATTTCCGGACACAAGGCTTACCTGACCAGTGCTGTTATGCACATCTCCTAAATTACATGCTACCACTCCACTATATGGACTCTGTCCCATACCAACTGGAAATCTGCCTCGTAAATCGGGAAGGTTGAAATTTTTCACCCCATCTCCTCCGTATTTCGTTCCTATTAAAGAATAGAGTGCAACATATTGACTTATTAACAATGATTGTCCATTACAGAGCATCCACCCATTCGGTGCATAATTAAACGCACAAAGTAAAATAGTTCCAACAAAACATTCCATTTTTGAAATCTCCTTTCAATTCATTGATTATTCTATAAATGA
>Ga0326727_10025852_pt1 | contig 10967 bp, 5 predicted proteins | sample MB2enrmetagenome_FD_207643 | JGI IMG/M metagenome (GOLD analysis project Ga0326727, IMG submission 207643) | Lab enriched peat soil microbial communities from McLean, Ithaca, NY, United States - MB29MY | ecosystem: Environmental > Terrestrial > Soil > Wetlands > Peat | place: USA: New York... | reverse complement strand
CCTGCCGGCTCTCGGAAGCGCGCTGCAACAGCCATTCGAGCGTGGGCAGCGGGGTACAAACGAGAAAGATTTCATAAGCGAACAGCGATTTCCAAAACCATATGAGCGCCTTGTTGACGGCCATCGCCATTCTTCCCGTGAATCCGTTACCAAGCACCAGTGGGAACGGAGCGGGAACGCCTCGTGCCTCCTTGATGCGATAGCCGGACTGTTCCAGCAGCACTCGAAGTGTTCGAAAAGTGAACAGGCGCGTGTGGGTCAGATCCAGAATTCCTCTCGGGCTGTAATTGAAGCCTCCGAACAACAGCGCGAACCGCGTGATAAAGAAGCCGACATTACCGGCGCTGACGATGACGCGAACACCGCCATCCCTCGCGTACGCTTCGCGCAACGAATCCAGGTATTTCTCCGGCGCAGGCAAGTGGTCCAGAACGTCGAGCAGCAGAATATGGTCGAATGCTCCCGCACGCGGTGAGAAGGCGCTTTCATTCAGATGCTCATCGATATTCGTAACCCGGCAACCTTTCACCGTAAGCTCGCCGGTAATCGACGCGCTGGCGCCGCCAATCGACGCCACGCTCGATCCGGCCGGAATGCGGGCCAGCGTCATCGTGTAAGCGCTCTCGAACCCGAGCTTCGGCTGATAGCCCGGACGGCTCTCATCCCGCCGGGCGACGTCGAACTTCCGTTCATAGAGAATTCCGAAGTCCTGCGTGCTCGCCAGCAATGTCGCTCGAGTCACATCCCACGCGTAGCGGAGCCCGTTCACATGGCAAATTTCATCGCCATAATAGGTCGGAATCGGCAGTTCCTTAATCAGGAGCCCGGCACGAAGGAACTGAATGATGATTTCGGTGTCGAAGTGAAAGTCATTAGTGTTCCGGTCAAAAGGAACGCGCTTCAGCCCAGCCACCGAATAGAGGCGATATCCGGAGTGAAATTCCGACAACGAACTATGCAGCAGAGAATTCTGGATCGCCGTGAGAATTCTATTGCCGGCGTACTTGTACAAAGGCATCCCGCCTTTGAGCGCGCCCAGACGCGTCATCATCCGCGATCCGAAAACGGCGTCGGCCTGTTCGTCCAATAAAGGCTGGAGCAGATCCGGCAGGCACTCCGGTTTGTATTGCCCGTCGCCGTGCACAAGGGCGACAATGTCAAAGCCGTTTTCGATCGCGTAGCGGAAACCAATCTTCTGATTGCCTCCGTAGCCTTGATTCACCGGGTTGTACAGCACCGTGATGGGGAACGGCGTTTCGGCGTCTTTCTCCAGCACGTGGGCGCGCCCGAAAGTGTCATCGCGCGAAGAATCGTCGATGATCAGAATCTCGGTATCCAAGCGAGCAAGCGACGGCGGGATTCGCCGAACGACATCCTGGATGGTTCGCTCGGCGTTATAAGCGACGATGAAGATCAGTACCCGTTTGTTTCGATCTGGGCCGCTCATGTCGCGCTTCACCAATTATCCCGCAGCGAGGTTTGTTCGATGGTGGGTTGGTCTCAGGGATGTGGGGCAAGCTTTGAACCTGCAGGCCGATTCCATCTGCGCTCTGCGCGCTCACAAACCGCGCGCAGGATACAATCCCGCCCCACGGGCAAACCGCCTCTGAAGCCGGCGCCGCATAGCGCGGGAACCATCCCGCGAGGTATCATCCCTGAAGTGCGGGGTTGTGCGGCAACCTCGATGGGAGAACCTCCGTGAAGCTTCTGGTGAAGTTCAATCTGATCTTCGTTCTCGTTTTTGGCGCCGGTCTCTGCCTGGCCGGATATCTGTCGTGGCGCTATCTGCAGGAAGACGCGCGATCGCAGGTGATGCAGCAGGCGCGTCTCATGATGGCTGCCGCGTACTCGGCGCGCGATTACACCACGAAACAGATCAAACCGTTGTTGTTGGATAACGAAATGCACCGTACCACCTTCCTGCCGCAGACCGTGCCGGCCTATGCGGCCACCGAGAGCTTCGGATATCTTCGCGGCCGCTATCCCGATTACACGTACAAGGAAGCCACCCTGAACCCCACCAATCCACGCGATCGCGCGACCGATTGGGAAGCCGACGTCGTGAACGATTTCCGCAATCATCCCGGCAATAAGGAAGTGACCGGTGAGCGCGAAACTCCCACCGGAACCGCGCTGTTTCTGGCTCACCCAATTTCGGTGGATCCGCCCTGCCTGTCCTGCCATGACACGGCCGAGGGTGCGCCAACCGCGATGATCCGCCGCTATGGACCGGCCAATGGATTTGGGTGGCACGCCGGCGATATCGTGGGCGCGCAGATCGTATCCGTCCCCATGACCCTGCCCGTGGCGCTTGCCGGCCGCGCGTTTCGTGGCATGCTTCTTTATCTCGCCGCCATTTTCCTGATCACGCTTCTGCTGCTCAACCTGCTGCTCATGCTCACCATCATCCAACCGGTGGCGCGGTTGTCGGCCATGGCGGACCAGATCAGCACCGGCAACATGGACGTTCCCGAATTGCCGGTTCACGGGCAGGACGAGATCAATGTGCTGGCGGGTTCGTTCAATCGTATGCGGCGCAGTCTGGAGCAGGCGTTTCGCATGCTCGGCGAGCAATAGCGCGAGTTATCGAGGCAGCGACCTCAGAAACTTCTGCCGTTCCGCATCGTTCGAAATCTGCGTCGCCAGGATGTCGTACAATTCGCGAGTGCTCCGCGCGCGGCGTGCCGCTTTGTCCACCAGGATGCTGGCGATGGGCCCCAGCACCGTGGCGAGCTTTTGCTTCGTGTTCCGCAGCAGCTCGGGATTGAACTCGACTCCCGGTGACGATGGAGTGCGTTCGCTCCGTGGCCCAAAGGTCGCGTTCGCCGGAGTAGGCGATTTCGATGGCACCGGCGATGACGGCGTAATTTCACGTTCGAAGAGACGCAGGAAATCGTCGCGCTCCTTCGACGTGGGAATGTGCGTGGCCAGTTCTTTGCAGAGATCCGGAAGCGACGTGTGCGACTTGGCCGCGCGGGCCACCAGTTGTCTCCCAATCGGCCCCACGGCTCGCACCAGATGATTCTCGAGCCTCGACAGCTGAGCCGAATCGACGCTGGGAGGCGTTCGCAGTGCGGCCGAAGTGCGCGTAACCGCGTCGGGCAGTTTCGCCACCGCCGCCGCATTATCGCCAAGCGCCGCCCGGAATTCGTCGGCGGTCTGATAGCGCTCGGCCGGGTTCTTCTCCAGCGCGCGCATGATTGCGTCGGAGAGGCTCTGCGGCAGCTTGGGGTTGAGCTCGACAGGAGGTTTAGGGCGCTTGTGAAGATGACCGTCCATGATCGCCCAGTTGCTCTCGCCCTCGATGGCCCGATGACCAGTGGCCATTTCATATAGCGTGATTCCGACCGAGTAGATGTCGGACCGCCCGTCCACGTCGGTTCCGCGGACCTGTTCCGGAGACATGTAGAACAACGACCCCACGGCGGCGCCACTCGAAGTGAGCGTCCGATCTCCCGAAAACGACGCGACCCCGAAATCGGTCAGCTTGGCAGCACCCGCGCGGGTCAGCATGATGTTGTCTGGTTTGATGTCGCGATGAACCACGCCGCGGGCATGCGCATAAGAGAGAGCGCTGAGCGCATGAGTGATGTAGCGGAGTCCGTCGGCGGGCCGCACTCCCACGGTCCGCAGCGTTGTGGAGAGGCTCACGCCATCCACGAATTCCATCACCAGCGCGACGCGGTCCTGAACGCGCAAGGCGGTTCGCATGGCCACAATGTGCGGATGATCGAGACTGGCCAGAACACGGATCTCGCGCAGAAATCGCTCGGGAAGACGCTCTCTGCCTTCCAGACCCGGCAGGACGATCTTCATCGCCTCCACTCGGTCCGAGAGCAGGTTGCGCACGCGGAACACTTGTCCCATGCCACCCTCGCCGAGCACCGCCTCGACGCGGTAATCGCCGATGATATCGCCCACCCGAAATGACATGAAACCGTAAATCAGGATAGCAGGGAGGCCGGCTCCTGAAAAAACACTCTACAAAAGACATTCCCGGGCGATATGAAGCAAAGACGAGTGCCCCAACCGGCGATCTCGCACCACGGCTATATGGCGGCCCGGCCACAACCCGTTACTCCGAATCAGCGCCCGGATAAGCGCAAGGAACCGCGCATGATGTGCTCCCAACTGGTGGGAGTGAAATGGAAGGACACCGGCGCGCATCGTCAGGAATGTCTTGCCGTTCTGGAGGACATCTCCACTTCCGGCGCCTGCGTACAGATGGAGCGGCCGTTAGAGATCGATACGAGCGTCAAAGTCGCTTACGGCGGCGGTCACCTTTCGGGCAAAGTGCGCTATTGCATTTTTCGCTCGATCGGGTACTTCATCGGAATCGAATTCGACCCCGGCATTCGCTGGTCCCACGCTCAATTCCGCCCCAGCCACCTTGTCGACGTGAAAGAGCTGCTGGATCGCAGCCTTCGGCGCAGGCAGCCGCGCGCTGCCCGGAAGACCGCTTCCCGTCCTTTGTAGAAAGCAGCCTGGCGGCGTCTGGCTTCTCCGTTACTGTTGCACCGGAATGGACGTAAACGCGGTCCCGTCAAAGCGCAGTCCAAGCACCGCGATGGTCCCCTCACTGGTCACAAACTGTGCCCTGCCGCGCTGGCCCGCCATGGTTGCGAGCCCGTTCAGGCTTCGCAGAGCCGCCTCCGTCTTCTGATGCGCCCCCAGGGATATGGAAGCCGTGCCAACGGTGTTGCCGTCGTTATTCCACAACGTGATGGACACCGTTCCCGCGGTTGTGCCGGAGTTCACAACAGCCACGCTGGTGACGTACTTCGTGTCGTCCCAGACCATGGTGCTCGAAGCCACATTGCCTGCTTCAAACGGCGCAACGGCCTCCTGATCCGGTTTCCCGGTCACGCTCTGCCGGAAAATGCCGTAACCGGAGACACCAGGCGGCAAAGTGAACGAAGCATATCCCTCGGCCAGCGACGGCGTCGAATTGGGGGCCTCGATAATCGCGGTGCCGCCTCCCGGGATGTTGACGGTGGTCGACGTCGAGCCTATCGACGGCACCATGAGCGCGGTTCCGTTATCGGCGATAAAGTTCACCGGGAAAGACACTGCGACGTTGGTTGTATTGGTGAAATACAGCGCCGAATACCATCCCCCGCCAAAAGCGAACTGCGGAAGCAGCATGGGGGTGGAGTCGGGCTGCCAGGTGCCATAGAAGAGTGTGCCAGGATCCGTTTCCAGAAACAGCACGGTTCCGCCCTGAACAATGGCGAAACCGTAATTGGCAGTGACGCCCGTCTCGAGTCCGAACGACGCCGTGCCGGAGCAATCGGTTGCGACGGTATAAACGCCCGTGCCGGTCAGTGAACTGGTGCCCGAAAAGCCGGGGTTCTGGTCATTCAGAGTGAGCGCAAAGCGCAGCCCTCCGTTGCCGTCAAACGTAACCTGGCCGGAAAAGGAATATGGCGACGCCAGACCCAGGGCCGGGCTGGACCCCTGAAAGCCATAGCTCCCCACCAGCGAACCCTGGCCGCATGCGCTGGGACTCTGGACCACCGCGGCATACGCCTGACCGGTGAGATTCACTCCGGGATCCGTGGTCGCGATCAGCAACTGGGTACCGGAGGACACAAGCTGAAACGCGGAATACGAAATGGTGGATGGAGAACCCGTCGGGGTGACGGTTAACGTCTGCGACCCGTTGCACGCACCAGTCACCGTGTACGTGCCCTTGATCGTTGACGATTCAATAGTGCCGTCGGCACTTTCTGTAACCTGGCCCGTCACATTACCATTCCCGTCGGCCGTCAGCTCGCCGAGCTGCACATCCGGGACCCTGACATCTTCCGGGGTGAGGGCTGTCCCGCTGCTCAGGTAATAGCTGGTCCCGGCCCACGCTGAATTCGAACAGTTCTGCGCCTGACTCAGGGCGGCAAGCCCCAGGAATACGAAGACTCCCACGGCCATGCTCCATGTGCGGTTAGATCCGCGTATCATTCACCCTCCATTTCTACAGATCCTGGACAGCCCGCGTCCGTTAAGGCTGAGAGCGTGAGCTTGCGGGTAGTGTACACCGTGCGGGCAAATTTCGATCCGCTGAAATGAATCGGAAAAATCCGATGGGCAGCCAAGCCCCGCGCGCCTTATCGGGCGAAAGACTGAGCAGTGAAACGAAAGTGCCATCGCGAAAAGGTACGCGGGCTCTATCGACTGTTTTTTCGCAATGGGTTTTCATGGCTCATGGCCCGATGTGATTCCTGCAACAGCGTCCTGACCAGAACCGATTTGGAGTGTTTCGTCTGCGGAGAGCCTGTACCCGGGGCGCGGAAACCCTTCAACTTTCCTCTATTGCGCTTCCTGACCCGGCCCTCCTCGCCGCCGGTCAGCGACCTTGTCAGGGAGCGAGTAACCGGCGTCAGGTATCCTCGCGAATACGCGGGCTAACCAGTCTGCGACTGTCGCCCATCGGCGGGCGCAGACCGCGCGGTTGCCTGTGATCTCGCGGAACTAGGGACGCCGATCAGGCTGATTGCGGGACAGCATCCTCGAACCTTCTTGCGTCACCTGAGGAATAGAGGATAAGAACTGGCAAGCTGCGCCACTACGTCGTGTGGGATGGCACTCCGGATGGTGGGGTCTCCTTGCTCTATGCCTGGGCGTAGCCAACACCCAAGGGCAGGGGAATGCCGAAGCGTGGGGCGGCACGGGGCTTCAACAGGCCACGGCAGTCAGCGTCGACGCCCAAGGCAATGCATGGGTCGTTGGGTTCACGGATGCGGCGAACTTCCCAACTCTCAATGCCGCGTTTGCTTACGGCGGCGAAGTCGACGCGTTTATCGTCGAGATCTCCCCCTCCGGCAATGTTCTTTTATCCACGTATCTGGGCGGAGCGGGCGATGATCGCGCTGCCGCCGTAGGGCTGGATGCGACCGGGAATGTCTACGTGGCCGGAACCACCACGTCCACTTCCTTCGATGGCGTCCCTCTCTCCGGGTATGCCGGCGATTCCGACGGCTTTATCATCAAGCTGGACCCAACCGCGCAGACCATCCTCTACGCGGTGGCCGTAGGTGGCAGCCTCGACGATTTGATTCATGCCATGGCCGTCCGCTCCGACGGGACGGTGTTTGTGGCCGGGGAGACATACTCCTCCAACCTGCCCGTGACCGGCGCCGCGCAGGTTACCCTGCTGGGTTCCGACAATGCATTCGCCGCAGAACTGAATCCCAGCGGCGCGATCGTCTACTGCACCTATATTGGCGGCAGCGCGAGCGACGCCGCGTGGGGCATCGCCGTTGACAGCGGAGGATCGGCCTGGGTGGTGGGCTCGACAACTTCTACGAACTTCCCGCTGGCATCGCCGCTCCAGAGTCAGCTTTCCGGAAGCCAGGAAGCCTTTGTGGTTCGGCTGGCTGCAAATGGGGCTTCCTTCCTTTTCAGCACTTATTTCGGCGGTTCCGGCGGAGGGGAAGGTGTACCCGAGTATGCGACGTCCGTCGCGCTTGATTCGAGCGGCAATGCCTATGTAGCCGGAGTCACCAGCTCGGCCGATTTCCCGGTGCTGAACGCATGGCAGCCGGAGTTTGCAGGCTGGAACAGCGACGCCTTCCTGAGCAGCTTCACGCCGGCCGGCACTCTGCGATTCAGCACTTACCTTGGTGGAGCTGATTTCGACCTGGCCTCGTCCGTGGCCATTCTGCCCAACGGAAGCATCCTCCTGGGAGGGTACACTCTTTCCTCCGACTTCCCGGTGACGACCACCACCGTCCCCTGGGACGCTGGGGGATACAACGGGTTCGTCACCGTATTCGATTCTCTGGCGATGAATCTTCTGTATTCGACCTACGTGAATCAGGGAGCCTCGGACTCGATCTTTGGCGTTGCCGGGGGCTCGTCACCGGCAGCGGTCGGAATCACCACGCCGCAGGACGCTCCGAGCACAACGCTGGCGACAGCGGCACAACTCACCATTCCGCCTCTGCCCTCTCAGCTTGATCCCACCAGTGCAACGGCGAGCGCGGCAGGGGGAAGTGGTGGCTCGACTGGCGTCAGCGCTCCCACTGGCTACGCGTGGGTGGCGCAAAGTAATGTTGCGTGGCTGGCGATCCTCTCCGGGAGCAGTGGAACAGGGAACGGAACAGTTGGCTACTCAGTGGCCGCCAACACCAGCACGAGCTCCCGCATCGGCACATTGACCATTGCGGGACAGACCTTCACGGTAACGCAGGCCGGCGCGGCGCTTCTCAGCGTAACGAGCACGCACACGGGGAGCTTTGCGCAGGGACAGAACGGGGCGACGTACACCGTGACGGTGAGCAATGCCGCGCTGGTCGGGCCGACTGCCGGGTCAGTTACCGTGACGGACACCCTGCCCGCCGGCATGACGCTGGTCTCCATGACGGGCACGGGTTGGAGCTGCGTGGCGAACACCTGCTCGCGGAGCGATGTGCTGGGTCCCGGGGCCAGTTATCCGGTTATTACCGTGACCGTGAATGTCGCGGGCAACGCCGTTTCTCCACAGATGAACTCTGTCAGTGTGTCCGGGGGCGGTTCGGCTGGTTCTGGCGCGACAGACTCGACGGTGATCACGCCCGCACCGCCGGTGAACGTGTCGGTGACGCCGTCGTCGGGGGCGGGGACCGTGCAGACGTTTGCCTTCACCGTCTCCTCGGCGGCGGGCTGGCAGAACATCGCCTGGATTCAGATCTTCATCGGGAACTCTTCCAGCCCAGCGAACTGTTATATGGACTATACCGCGATAAACAACTACCTGTACCTCGGTACCAACAGCGGGGGCGGCTGGATTGGCGCCGGTACGGTGGGGACCTCCGGAACGATTCAGAACAGCCAGTGCCAGATCGATCTGGCCACTTCGTCATTGAGCGGTTCCGGCGGCAATTTCACCCTGAATCTGGCCATCACGTTCCTGTCCGGCCTGAGCGGAATGCAACAGATCTATATGGCCACGGGAGACAACGCAGGCCTGATAGCGGCCTGGCAAAGGATGGGCGCCTGGATGGTAGGGAGCGTCACCGCGCCGCCGCTGAATGTCTCGGTGACGCCGTCGTCAGGGACTGGAACTGCGCAGACGTTCGCCTTCACCGTCTCGTCGGCGGCGGGCTGGCAGAACATCGCCTGGATTCAGATTAGCATCGGGAACTCCGCCAGCCCGGCGAATTGTTACCTCGAATACACCGGGGTAAACGACTATGTGTACCTCAACAACAACAGCGGTGGCGGCTGGATTGGCTACGGGACGGTGGGGGAATCGGGGACGATTCAGAACAGCCAGTGCCAAATCAATCTGTCGGCCTCGTCGGTAATCGGCTCCGGCAACGATTTCACGCTGACCCTGGCTGTCACGTTCCTGTCCGGGCTGAGCGGAGTGCAACAGATCTTCATGGCCACGGGCGACAACGCCGGCCTGATAGCAGCATGGCAGAGGATGGGCGGCTGGACGGTGGGCAGCGTCACCGCGCCGCCGGTGAATGTGTCGGTGACGCCGTCCTCGGGAACGGGAACCGCACAGACGTTTGCCTTCATGGTGTCTTCGGCAGCAGGCTGGCAGAACATCGCCTGGATTCAGATCAGCATCGGGAATTCGGCCACCCCGGCGGATTGTTACCTCGAATACACCGCGGTAAACAGTCATGTGTACCTGAACAACAACAGCGGGGGCGGCTGGATTGGCTACGGAACGGTGGGAGAATCGGGAGCGATCCATAACAGCCAGTGCCAGCTCAATCTGGCGGCCTCGTCGTCGGTGGGCTCCGGCAACAATTCCACGCTGAATCTGCCCATCGCGTTCCTGTCCGGGCTGAGCGGACCGCAGCAGGTCTACATGGCCACGGGCGACAACGCCGGGCAGGTTGCCTCCTGGCAGAGGATGGGGACGTGGACGGTGGGCAGCGTGTCGGCGCCGCCGGTGAATGTGTCAGTGACGCCGCCGTCGGGGACGGGGACCGCGCAGACGTTCGCTTTCACGGCCTCCTCGCCAGCCGGCTGGCAGAACATCGCCTGGATGCAGATCAGCATCGGGAACTCGGCCAGTCCGGCGAATTGCTATGTGGACTATACCGCGATAAACAACTATGTGTACCTGAACAACAATAGCGGTGGCGGCTGGATTGGCTACGGGACGGTGGGGAGCACCGGGACGGTCGAGAACAGCCAGTGCCAGATCAACCTGGCGGCTTCTTCAGCGGTGGGTTCCGGCAACGACCTGACACTGAGGTTGGCCGTCACGTTCCTGTCCGGGCTGAGCGGACCGCAGCAGGTCTACATGGCCGCCGGCGACAACGCCGGGCAGGTTGCCTCCTGGCAGAGGATGGGAACCTGGACGGTGAATTGACAACCCTATACAAAACTCTCATGGAGCGGTGTCGGCCCCTGGGCCACATACTCGACCCAGCCCGCTTATCTTCCAAGCCTCCGACTCGCCACGCAAGCGGTAGTCGCCCTAAACGGGTGCTATACTCGTCTGCTTGATGGGGCCGTTCTGGAATCGGGTTCCGTCTCTTCTTTCCAAACTACAGATAGTCTGGCCAACTCGCCACGGCTGTGGGCAGGACGTTGAGTCGGCTTGAACCCGGCAGTACGAGTTGATGCCGGTGTGTGTCAGATGATCGTTCTCCACAGTGCAGTCTTCTACTCTCTGGGCCTCTGCGTCGCTTTTCTTTGCGGATATGGCGTCCTGCGCTATCTTCTTCCTGATGAATTGCAAGAGTACCGCTATGTAATAGCCGTACCGGTCGGGTATGGTGTGTTCTCCTGGCTGACGTTCACACTCTCCCCGGCGTTGTCCATCGCTGTATCGAAGTCAGTCTGGATTGGCTTTGCCACTCTGTCTGCCATAACGATCGCGGCCCTTGTCACGCCCCGTTCTCGTGAATCGTGGAAGAGTTTCCGCAGGGGTGTCAGCACCTCCCTGCTGCTGTCGGCCTCCACCATCTGCTTTGTTCTTTGGCCATTTTTCTACGTTGGCGCCGACACTTATCTCGGAGCGG
>Ga0326727_10025848_pt1 | contig 10968 bp, 8 predicted proteins | sample MB2enrmetagenome_FD_207643 | JGI IMG/M metagenome (GOLD analysis project Ga0326727, IMG submission 207643) | Lab enriched peat soil microbial communities from McLean, Ithaca, NY, United States - MB29MY | ecosystem: Environmental > Terrestrial > Soil > Wetlands > Peat | place: USA: New York... | reverse complement strand
CTCTGTCTCCGAGGCGATAGTCCGCTGGTACGAACGAGCCGGGCCGTCCGCCGCGCGTCCTGCTGCTTGACGCCGAACCGCTGAATTGCACCCCGGAGCCGCGACCATGACATCGACACAACTCGCCCCGACTCAAAAGCCGTCCCGATCCGGTCACCGTCCGCTCCGCGTCGCCATCGTCGACGAAGAACTCCCCTATCCGCCGACTTCCGGCAAGCGCATTCGCTCGCTGAATCTCACGATGCGCCTCGCTCGACGGCACGAGTTGACATACATCTGTCATCGCAACGCCGATCCGGAGGAAGCTCGACGCGCCGCGGATTTCTTCGAAGGCTGTGGGATTCAGACTGTCGTGGTAGACCGGGCGATTCCCGCCAAATCCGGACCGGGATTTTATGCCCGCTTAGCTGCCAATCTGCTGTCACCGTTGCCTTACTCGGTCGCCTCCCACACCAGTCGAGAACTGCGTGCGGCACTACAGCAACACGCGGCGACTCATGCAGTCGATTTGTGGCACTGCGAATGGACTCCTTATGCGGAGTCTTTGCGTAGCGTATCGGGCCGTCGCGTGGTCGTCGCTCACAACGTCGAGTCCGTCATCTGGAAACGCTATTACGAGACGGAGGCAGCAACTCTGCGGCGATGGTATGTCGGGCATCAGTGGCGAAAATTCGAGCAATTCGAACGCCGCGCTCTGGCTGAGGCCGATTGCACGATTGCCGTAAGCGATATCGACGCCGAGCGCTTTCGCCGCGAGTTCGGCGTCGCGCGGGTTGACGTTGTAGAGAACGGAGTCGATACCGCGTATTTCCGTCCGGGAGCGGGCCGGCGAACGCCGGGCCGCCTCCTATTTCTTGGCAGCCTCGATTGGCGGCCCAATCTCGACGGCGTGTCCCGGCTCCTCGACGACATTTTTCCAGCAGTGAGTGCAGCCGAGCCGCACGCCTCCCTCGATATCGTCGGTCGGAATCCGCCTACGTGGTTGCGACGCCGTGTCGCGGAATCTCCGGGAGTGGCACTGCATAGCGACGTGCCGGACGTTCGGCCATTTCTCGCAAACTGCGAACTGATGCTCGTTCCATTGCGCATCGGGGGAGGTTCGCGGCTCAAGATTCTCGAAGCTCTCGCAGCGGGAGTGCCGGTTGTTTCCACACGAGTCGGTGCGGAAGGACTGCACCTGGAACCAGGAAGGGACCTGAGCGTATCGCAAGATACCGACGATCTCGCACCTGCTGTGATCGCTGCCTTGCGCTCGCCCGAGCGCTCAACCCGACAAGCGGCATCGGGGCGAGAACGCGTGCTGGCTCGCTATGACTGGGACAGTCTGGCAAACGAGATGGAGCGCGTCTGGCTCGACTGCGTGCGAGGCCTATCGACGTGAAACAGCTTAGATCCGATCACGGGCTTGCTTCACTGGTGCGGCGCCATCGCCGGGTAGGCGTGCGCACCGCGCCAGCGACCAGCGGCCCGATCGCCGTATTGCAATTCTCCGCCGCTACAAGGAGGTTGCCGTGAACATCGTCCATCTCACCGCATCTACATTCTTCGGCGGCCCGGAGCGACAGATGCTCGGGCTGGCGTCGGCTTTGACCGATGATGCAAGCGCGTTCATCTCTTTTGCGGAAAGTGGCCGGTGCCGCGCTTTTCTCACTCGCGTCCGGCGCGAGGGTTTCGAAGCGATAACGTTGCAGAACGACACACCGCACCTCAGATCCGCAGCGCGCGAACTCACGACCAATCTGGAGAGATTGAAGGCCGACGTGCTGCTTTGCCACGGATACAAATCGAACTTACTAGGCCGGGTCGCCGCCCGCCGCCGGGGTATACCCGCCGTCGCCGTGTCGCGAGGCTGGACCGGTGAGAGTTGGCGCGTTCGCGCCTATGAGGCCCTGGACCGGGTCCATCTCCGCTGGATGGACCGCGTCGTCGCCGTGTCGGAGGCTCAAGCAGCCAAGGTTCGTCGCTGCGGCGTTAGGCCCGAGCGACTGCAGGTCATCCACAACGCGATTGATGCCGAACGATTTACCTCACCCGACCCGACCTACGACGCCAAGTTGCGTCGATTATTCCGAGCGCCACCGGCTCGGATTGTCGGGGCCGCGGGCAGACTGAGTCCTGAAAAGGGCTTCGAGGTGCTCGTAGACGCCGCGGCTCGGATTCGAAGACGCGACACCTCAGTTGGTTTCGTAGCATTCGGCGAAGGCGCCTGTCGTGAGAAACTCGCGCGAATGATCGCGGTCCTTGGCCTGGACAGTTCTTTCGTTCTGACCGGGTTTCGCGCCGATTTGGATCAATTCCTACCGTTCTTTGACTTGTTCGTACTGCCGTCTTACACCGAAGGCCTGCCAAACGTTGTACTGGAGTCCTTCGCCGCCGGGGTGCCGGTGATTGCGACGGCAGTCGGTGGTACGCCGGAAATCGTCGAAGATGGTGAGAGCGGATTCCTGGTTCCAGCCGGCGATTCCCAAGCCCTGGCAGACCACATTCTCAAGGCCTTGGCGTGCCAGGACGGGCTCCGGGACATGGGACTACACGGCCGCCAACGCGTGGTCGATCACTTCACGTTTACCGCCCAGGCCCGAGCGTATCGCCAATTGTTTGAAGAACTCGCCATCTCCGATCGAACGGCGCAGGCACCGCCTCACAATGCCTCCGAACCGAATCTCATCGCCACGGAGGAAAAATGCGGACTGTAATTTCTCCCGCCCTGGAGCGCGCATCCGGCTTCGATCAAACGCCGCCGCACGATCCGGTGCGCGTCTGCTTTCTGATCGATGAGTTGGCAGTCGCAGGCACCGAAACTCAGTTGCTGGCGCTCATCCGTAACTTGGATCGCACGCGCGTGGCGCCTTATTTGTGCTTGCTACGCGGTGACAGTGCCGTGTCGCGAGCGCTAGAGCCGACCGATTGTCCGGTGTGGCGACTGGGAGTCGGCGCTCTGGCCCGGCCGCGGGCGGTTCTCCAGATGATGAGGTTCTCGCGCTTGTTACGCCAGAACCGCATCGACGTTTTACAAGCATACTTCCCCGACAGCAGTTACTTCGGCGTGCCAGCCGCTTGGTTTGCAAGCGTGCCGAATCGCCTTCGGATCCGAAATAACCTTGGGCATTGGCTAACGCCGCTCCACTGGCGGCTGGGGCGTATGCTCAATCGTCTCACGACCGGCACCTTGACGAACTGCGAGGCAGCACGCCAGGCGCTTCTCACGGCCGAAGGGCCGCCAGCGACATCAGTACGCGTATTGATGAACGGTGTCGATCTCGCGCGCTTCTTGAAATTGCGACCGACTGCCTTCGAATTGCCGGCGATACCGAATGTCGGCGCCGTGGCCAATTTGCGACGCGTGAAGGGTGTAGATATTCTCGTCGAAGCCGCAGCCCTTCTGTGCGAACGGAAAGCGAGCGTGCGATTTCACGTCGCCGGAGAGGGCGACCAACGGCCTGAGCTTGTGGAACAACTCGCTCGTCTCAAGCTCTCGAGCCGGTTCGAGCTGCCGGGCGGCTCGAGAGACGTGCCCGCCTTTCTGTCCGCCCTCGACGTTGCCGTGTTGCCGTCGCGCTCCGAAGGCATGTCGAACGCTCTTCTGGAATACATGGCTGCAGGCCGACCGATCGTCGCGACGGAAGTCGGCGGAAACTCGGAGTTGATCGAGCACGGCGTTCACGGGCTGCTCGTACCGCCGAACGACGCGCCGGCACTGGCTCGGGCAATTGATCGACTCCTGACTGATCGTCCGCTCGCGTGCCGTCTCGCTACTGCGGCGAGAAAGCGAGCGGCTGCCGAATTCGGGCGCGAGGCCATGGTGCGCCGCTTCCAAGACTTCTACGACGGGCTTAGGCGCTTTAAGTGAGGAATGTGTTCGATGACTGACCCCTCGGTATTAACCGACATTCCCGGCAGGCCCGGCCGCTTCTGGGGCGAGCACACGACGTTCCTCGGGCCGGCAAGTCCCCCGCGCTGGCTCGTGCGTTTGGCCGGTGAGCGCTGGGCCCACAACTTGAAAGGTGCGCTCGCCGCGCTGCGTTTGTTCGCTCGGCGCGGTCGCTGTCATGGCATTGTCACCGACGGCGGTGCGAGCGGTGTCTTACTGGCCTATCTGCAAGCCATTTGCCCTTGGGGTCGCAAGCGGCACGTCATGATCGACTGTCTTTGGGACCTGCGACCTGGCAGCGTGCGTACCTGGCTCAAGAGGCTGCGCTTGCGATTGGCAGCACGTTCGGTTCATCGATTCGTGGTCTGGGCAAGTCACGAGCTCGACGATTACGCGACGGCGTTCGGCTTGCCGCGCGAAAAGCTGGTCTACGTTCCGTTTCACACAACCGTTCACGATTACGAGTACGAAGTGCGCGAAGGAGACTATCTCTTCGCAGGAGGAAACTCCGGACGGGACTATCGCCCGCTGATCGAGGCTGTACGACCGCTTGATCTGCCGGTCTGGATCGCCAGCACGCGCCCATCGCTCTTTCAGGGCATCGATTTGCCGGCACACGTTCGCGTCGAGCCGACGTCAGTGTCCGGTTTTCGGCAGGCGATGGCGGCTTCGCGTTTGGTAGTGATTGCAATGGAAAGTGGCCTGCTCCACTCCGGCGGGCAGCAGACGTGCCTGAACGCCATGTTCATGGGGAAGCCGACCATCGCGGTTGGTCGCAAGTGGGCCGCCGATTTCATCGAGGATGGCGTCACGGGAATCATCGTGGACTACGACGACGCGACTGCACTTCGCCGTGCCATCGCTTGGGTTCTGGAAAATCCCGACGCCGCGCGACGCATGGGCGAACGAGCCCGAGAGCACGCCGCGACATTCACGACCGAACGCACTATGCGCTCGGTATTCGAGCTGGCGACAGCAGCCGAACATACCGCAGTCGACAAGGAGCCGCGCGATGTCTGCGCTGCCACAAACTACGCTTGAACACCCGCTGCATTCAGCCCGCAAATCAGTGCGAGGCTGTTCGGAGCGGCGCGTCTTATCCGTCATCCGTTGGCCGGTTGGCGGAATTCGGACGCACGTACTCTACAATTACCCCGACGCCGCCAACGAAGGCTACCGCTTCACCTTCGTGGGGCCGGCCGACAATACTTTCGAAACTTTTGCGACCAGCCTGGAAGACTTGCCAAGTACGGAGTTCGTTGGCGCGCCCGTCAACGGTTCCCGCTGCCATCTGATACAAGCTGTTCGTCATCAGTTGCGTACCGGCCGGTTTTCTCTCCTGCACTCGCACGGCCTGACCGCGGCGATGCAAACTGCGATAGCCAACATCGGCCTGGCAATTCCGCACCTTGCCACCGTCCACGACCCGCTACGGCCAGAACAGTTCCTCGGATTTCGTGGCCGAATCAAGCGCTGGTTCATGGGAAGGCTGTTGCAGGGACTCGATTCAATCGTCTGCGTCGGCCAAGATATTCGAGCAAATCTGCAGCACTACTTGCCTGCCCTCCGCCATGACCGTCTGGTCGTCATCCCCAACGGAATTCATACCCGGCACTTCGCTGTCAGCGATCCGCAATCCGATGACCTGCGCCAACGCATCGGCGCCGGCTCGGACGTCACACTCATCGGATTTCTCGGCAGATTTATGGAGCAGAAGGGCTTTTTGCCCCTTCTCTGCGCACTCGAGCGTCTGCTACGCGAAGGTCCGCCGCGGCCATTTCATGTGGTCGCCGTTGGATCGGGCGACTTCGAGCGCGAATACAGGGCTGAGATCCATAGACGTGGCTTGAGCAAACATGTGACCATGCTTGGCTTCGTCATGGACGTTCGACCGATCTTGCAGCAGCTCGACCTCTTGGCGGTTCCGTCGTTGTGGGAGGCGTCGCCGCTTCTGCCCATGGAAGCAATGTCCGCTGGCATTCCGGTATTGGGAACCGACTGCATCGGTTTACGCGAAGTGCTGCGCGATTCTCCGTCGATCATGGTTCGCGCGGGCTGCGTCGATGCGCTGACGCGCGGGCTTCACGATGCGTTGTCGAACCCCCGGACTGAACTCGCGCGATCCTATGCGAAAACGGCGCGCGATCGCTTCGATAATCGGCCGTCGGCGAAACTGCTGCTGCATCTGTTCGACGAACTGGCGTCGGCAACCCCGCGAAGACAAGCCCGCTTCCTTAGTTCGCAGGATGGCTCACGCGGCAAGCGCACCTGACCATTTGGCGACCGACCTGAAGGCTTCACGAACGTCAGCACTCTAGAGACTCCGCCATGCACTGGCTGCTGGGAATATACATGTGGTTGTTCGTCCATCGGCCGTTCGAGTATTACACGGCGCTGGGCGATGTCCAGATCGAACGCGTGTTCATGCTGCTCATGATCGTCGCCTGGTTCGTGCTTCCAGGTAAAGCGATGGTGGGCAATCGCTTGCACGCTGCCCTGGCGGCGTTCATGGTCGCGGTAACGGTCTGCTGGATGGCAAGCCCGTGGCGCGAACAGTGCGGCGATGTGGTTGAAAGCCTTGCCAAGGTGATGGTCTTCTACGTGCTCTTTGTAACGAGCGTGACCGACGAGGCAGGCCTGCATCGAATGCTGAAAGCATTCTTGATTGCGACCGGCCTCTACATGTTTCACTCCATCCTGGAATTCCTGAACGGCCGACACGAATTCCGCATGGGCATCGTCCGCATGGTCGGTGTGGACATCACGTTTCGCGATCCAAATTCGTTTGCTTCGACACTGCTGTTGTCCCTGGTGCTGACGCTGCCATTCTGGGCCAAAGCGAAATCCTTGTCCGAACGATGGCCGCTGTTCGCATTCTGCCTGCCTGCGTGCGGTTGCATATTGCTAACCGGCTCGCGCACCGGATTCATTGGGCTCACCGTGGTGGGTTTCTTCGGAATCCTTGTTTCCAAAGCGAACAAGCTGGTCATGCTCTCGCTGGCGGCCACGGCGTTGGCCGGCGTTCTGGCGTTACCGGGGCCATTGCAGGACCGCTTCCTCACAATCGTCGATCCAAGTCGCGGCCCTGCCAACGCGCAGGAATCGGCTGAAGGGCGCTTGATGGGTCTGACGGACGGTATTGACCTGTTCGAGCAGTCGTTGCTCCTGGGCATCGGACCGTCTGCGTTCCCGCTGGCGACAGGAAAAGGATTCAACCCGCACAACCTCTACGGACAGGTGCTAGCCGAAACGGGCCTGGCAGGAACGACGGCGTTCCTCTTTCTGCTGGTCTGCTTCTGGCAAAACTGGCGGGAGGCTCGGCGGCTGTATCGGGATCATCCGGACTGGCCAAAGGATTTCGCCTGGCATACGTGCCGTGCCACGGGGATGGCGGTGATCTTGATGCTTTTACTCGGCATGGCAGGGCACAACCTGTACCGCTACATCTGGATCTGGTTGGCTGCATTTCAGACCGTCGCGCTGCATTGTGCTCGTGAAAAAGCTCGAGCGAGCGAGGCGGCGGCGCTCCGCGTGCGCGTGCAAGATCCGCCGCCAAGGCCAAGGCGCTTCGGCACGCCGTACCCGAGACCGCTACCCGCGTAGTTAGCTCGCCGACCTGCTCTTCCCCATGACGGGGGAGAGAAGTACGAGTCGCCCGCCGATGGGCGGTTTGTGCGGACAGTTCAGGAGGATCGATGCCTACTCAGCAACAACATGCGGCCGTTTCAAGGCCTTCGACGCCACGCCTCGATGTGGTTTCATTGCCCGAGATCCTCTTCTCCCATCCGGTAACGCTTCATTTTGAGCTGCCCGCCAGCGAAGGGTCGCGCTGCATCGGGCAAGAGGCGGTCGATGTCCGTGAATTCGGCTTGCGATTTGGCCCGCGTCTCGGCGAACTCTTGCTCGGAATCGCGTACGCGTGGCGGATACTGCGTAGCACCAGGTCGAACAAGATACTCGTCACAGGCCGATGCGGGCAGATGTACGCAGCACTCCGTGGACTTTTGCCCCGGAGACCGAAGCCGCACGTCCTACTAGGTGTGGAATGGCTGCACCGGCATCGACGTTGGTGGCGCCGGCTAATCAGCGTTTGGGACCATCGCCTCATTGCCCGTGGCGTCTGGAAAATACAGGTGTTCTGTGAGTCGGAAATAGCAGACTACGCCAACTATTACGGCATTGACCGAAATAAGTTTGTGTGGATACCTTACTGCTCCGATGTGGGAGACCAAGATTACCTTGCCTGCGAAAGAGATTACGTTTTTACGGGCGGAACGCAGGATCGCGACTACGACACACTCTTCCGAGCTATCGATGGCCTTCCGGTGCAACTTCGAGTCGCCGCGCGTGAAGACCGCGTCAGCGCCGAGCACATTCCAAGCAACGTTCTGTTGCAGGGACGGCTCAGCAAAGACGATTTCTGGTCCACGCTGGCTGGCGCAAAGGTGGTCGTCTTGTCGCTGGACCCCGAGGTAATGCGACGCCCGGGGGTCATCACCTACGTCACTGCAATGCGCCTGGGTAAGTGCGTGATCGTCAACGATCCGCGCGGCGCGCGCAGTTACATTGCTGACGGGAAAACGGGCTCGATCGTGCCTGCGCGAGATCCGGGGGCGCTCCGATCGGCGTTGAGCCGCGTGCTAGAAGACAGCTCGCTGCGAAAACGCCTGGGAGCCAACGCACGCGACTACGCGACTCGGCATTTCGGTGTCGACCGCTACGTGAACGACCTTGCAACGCTGCTGAGACGCTGGCGCTCGGCTGGTTGAAATTCAAGCCGGAGTGGCCCACCCGAGATCTTTGCGAATCGCCTGAGAAGAGATATGCGGACTCCTCAATTCCTACGGCACGCTGCGGTCTACAGCTTCGGAACGTTGGTTCTGAACACCTGCGGCTTCTTTCTGTTGCCGCTTTACATTCGCTGTTTGCCACCGGCGGTATACGGCACTTGGGAATGGCTGCGCACCGTCGGCGACATCGTGCTCATTCTGCTTTTGTTCGGCGGACTGAAGCAGGCATTGCTCACTTACCATGGACAGTCGCGCACCCAAGCCGAACGCCGCCGCGTGGTCGGATCTGCGCTCATCCTGGGCCTGGCCGTAGTCCTATCCGGCGGTTGCGTGGCACTGTTTGCGGGACCTCAGATCGGCGCGGCACTCAAATTCACGACTCCTGCACTCCTTGAATGGACTGTAATGGTCATGTTGCTTGAGGCCACCAGCGGTCTCTTGATGACGTGTTGTCAAGCTCGCCTGGAATCCGGCTTGTTCATGGCTGTGACCGTCGGTCAATTCTTCGTCCGAGTAGCACTGAGCATCACGTTCGTGGCATGGTTCGGCTGGGGAATTCACGGCCTTTTGGCGGCGGCCGGCATAACTGCCGGCAGCACCACGCTCCTGCTGCTCGTGCGAGAAGGCATGCTCGGCGGGCTGTGGCCGGACCGTCGAACGTTGGGCGCAATGACATGGTTTGCCCTTCCGTTCGTACCGGGTGGACTCGGTTTTCTACTACTGCACAACGGCGATCGTTTTTTCCTGATGAAGTACGCCGACGCAGCGGCCTTGGGCCTCTATGCTCTGGGTTACAAGCTGGCTTTCAGCGTCGGTCAGTTTAGCCGTTCGCCTCTGTACATGGTTTGGAACACGCAGATGCACCATGCTGCGTTTCGAGAAGACGCACCTGAGGTTTTCGGCCGGGCCTTCACACGCATCCTGGCGGCATATCTTGCAGTCGGATTGGGTCTTTGCCTTTTGGCCGATGAAGTTGCCATCCTCTTCAGTGCCGAGTACGCCGGAGCTGCGCCCATCATTCCGGTAGTAGTACTCGCGTACTACTGTCTGACCGCGGCAGACTTGATGGATTCCGGTTTCTACGTTTCGCGACGCACCGTTTGGAAAACGCCAATCACGTTGACGTCGACCGCTGTCATGGTCACGCTCTACGCGCTGCTCATCCCTGAACACGGCGCCCGCGGCGCTGCCGTGGCGACGCTCGGCGGCTTCGCCTTTCATGCGGGACTGACCTGGTTCGTGACGCAGCGTGTATTTCCCGTCCGTTACGAATGGCGTCGTACTTTGGCGGCTCTTTCGCTGGCAATCGGCGTCTGGTTCGTCTCGCGGTTGATCCCGTCCGGGCCCCAGTCCTTGCTGCTCAAAGCGGCCCTATGGCCGGCCTGGGTACTGATTCTGTGGTGCACAGGTCTCGTAACACGGGACGAAAAAATGCAGGCCCGCGAGACCACCGCTGCCGCAATTCATTGGCTTAGGAACCGTCCGAGTCGGCGCTACGTACCGGTTCGCGAAATTCCGGAATTGATCGAAGAGTTACCGGCCGAAGAAGTAACGGCGTAAGCAGGGGAATTCGGGTTGCCATGAACTTTCCGGCCGTTTAACGTTTAGCGTATCCTCCATTGCCGGCCGAGGAGCGCAGCCCGCTAAGGATAGCGGCGCGGCAGGGACGCGATCGCGTGCACGGAGAACAGGGATGGACACGAGCTATTTGGGTGGCGCTCTTGCCCCCGACGCATCGCGCCGGCATCCCCTCGCTGCAGAAGGCATCTGGCAGTGGACAGGGCTGGCAGCCGATTTGTTTGTTGGCGCCCGCGGCGATTGCGCTCGCATCTTTACCTGGGACGGTTTGCTTCTGCTCATCCGCGGCTATACCCGGCCCGCCGGATCGACCAGCCCGCTCGACCTGGAACGCGTCGCTCAACAAGTACGGGGAGAATACCTCGAGCACGGCACGCTGGCCGTCGATGCGCTCGATGGCAGCTTTTCGCTGGCGCTGCTCGACGGCCCGGCGGGACGAGTCATCCTGTATCGGAACTTGGTCGGCGCTGGATCGACCTACTACCACACTCTGCCTGGCGGGCTGCTGTTCGGGACGAACCTCGCCGATCTGGTTGATGCGGCGGGCAGCGCTGCAACGCCCAATCGCGATGCGCTTCCTACTTTTTTCCTCTATCGCTCCGTGCCGGGTCGAGACACATTGTTCGATGGCTTCTACCGGCTTCTGCCGGGTGAGCAAATTAGTTGGGATGCCCGTGGGTTAACGCGGGTACAACGGCATACTTTTGCGGACTTGCGTGCGCGTACGCT
>Ga0326727_10025846_pt1 | contig 10969 bp, 8 predicted proteins | sample MB2enrmetagenome_FD_207643 | JGI IMG/M metagenome (GOLD analysis project Ga0326727, IMG submission 207643) | Lab enriched peat soil microbial communities from McLean, Ithaca, NY, United States - MB29MY | ecosystem: Environmental > Terrestrial > Soil > Wetlands > Peat | place: USA: New York... | reverse complement strand
CAAACGCATGCAAACCACCGCCAGCGGCAACCAGGAAGAGGTCTGCGATAGCTATCCGTTCGGCGACGGGCTGAGCTGCAGCGGCGGCGCGGACGCCACCGAGCACCACTTCACCGGCAAAGAACGGGACACCGAATCGGGGCTGGATTACTTCGGGGCCAGATACCTCACTTCCGATCTCGGCCGGTTCATGACGCCAGACTGGGCGGGAGAGCCTACGGCCGTGCCCTATGCAACCTTCGGCGACCCGCAAACGCTCAATCTCTATGGCTACGTAAACAACAATCCCAACACAGGGATCGACGTCGATGGGCATCTCGGCGGTAATAACATGGATTCGATAACCGGGATACTGAACGGTGGGGCATATACGCCAGGCGATCCGCAGGACCAGGGCGCCACAGGACAGAATTCCAGTTCTGGAAACTCGACAGGGGCTAGCTCCAACTCCGGGACCCCCAATACGCCGCCGACAGCTACAGAGCCCAAAGCGCCGAACCCAGACCCGCAGGCCCAACAGCAGAACAGCGTTCAAGCGCAGAGTTCCGGAGGAGGTTTCTGGTCTTGGTTGAGTGGGCTGTTCGGCGGGAAAAAGCAAGCACCAGCGGCACCTAACCCTGCGAACCCTTGCAGCAACGCTAACGCGGCCACGCTTGATTACAATTCAGCTAATGGGCAGAGCCATATCACGCAAAACCATGTTGGGGGCGGCAAGACGGGAAAGTCAGTTTATACCGGCGATTGGACGGCAGTCCAAACGCTTAACAGTTCCACACTAAGTTTCGGATACGCGCCCCCCAACCTCCAACGTCCAGGAACTGTCACGTTGGAGTGGTCAGCTCCTCAGCCGCTGCAATGGATGGGAATCAGCAACTACATTGGGTGGGACCCTTCGGGCAATCTGACAATCACTAATCGCCTAGTGGTGCTATCAGACTGTCAAACCGTTGTCACTTCTTATCCCGTACCATGATGAGGCTGGACATCGATGAATAAGAGGATCTTGGTTAGTTCTGTGTTGATTGGCGTCTTTGCTATGACCGTCATCTGTGCAGCCGTATGGAGGCACTGGTCTAGGAGGTACATTGTAGAGTGGCGTCTACCTTTCCGTAGCCGGATACCTAGTCCGGGGACAAAGGCCGTTGGAAATGTGTGTATCTTTCAACACGCAGGCGCAACGGGGGAGCCGCTAATATGCGCCAACGTTGATCTCTTTCCGCATGTGTACGGGGCTATAGGTGTGAGCGAGAAACGAATGATCGGATGGCAGAATAAGTACGGATTCGATAGCGGCGGGATTGATCCGACTGGAGCATTTCTAGCTCCTGGCTATCCAGTCTTCTCCCGGCTCGCTTGGACTCAAATTGCTCCCGTGTATCTGCAAGGTGAAGAGCTATCGAGCCTGCTGGAAGAGTGCAAACGCATTTCTGTGGCCTCGGATGACCCTTCCGTTAAGACCACTCTTAACAGGCTCGTGGCACTCGCAGAAAAAGCTCAGGCTGATTCCAATGTTCTCCGTTTCTTCGGCTGATCCTTGGAGCACAGGCCATCCCTTGGGTGGCAGGCTTGGCGATCGGCATCGTTACGCCGCCTGCGGCGTCGGGAGTATAGGGACACGTCACCCCTAAAAGGTTGTGTAGAGCAACCTTGGGGAGCTTGGGGGGAACCACTTTAGAATCAGGCAGCTAAAAGAAAAACTCTCTAAAAACAAGGGGTTTACCGGTTGCTATATGGCAACCGTTGAAGCTAAAGCAGTTATGCGCGGCAGTGCCGATTCCGGTTGCTGCGGCGTTAACGTGTTGAAAACACAGGGGTGGGGCTGATGAAGGCCGATGAAGGCTGATTTTTGGCGGGTGGCCCCGGTCCCGGTTACCTTTCCAGACCAGAATGAGGGTGCCCCCGGTCCCTCGCCTTCGGGGACCGGGGTTGATGTACGATGTGGACGAGTTGACCATGACGTAACCCGCCGATTGTGCATCTCACATATGTTCTTCGCCATCCCTCTTCACCGGAAGAATACAGCACATCGAGCACGCCGCCGGTGGGCAACGCCAGCGGCGCGCCGCCCTGCATTGCCGATGCGATTGCCTAAGCATCGGAACCGAAATGCCTCAACCCGATCTGCTCCCCCGTCGTACACTGAAAGGGTTCTGTCAGGATCTCCTATGAAAAGACTCGCCATCGGCCTCTCTGTCGCCGTCACCGTCGCCCTCATGGTCTGGGGCTTCTACCAGGCCATCTACGTTGCTCCCGACGAGCAGACCATGCATGAAGTCCAGCGCATCTTCTACTACCACGTGCCTTCCGCCATGGTCGCCTTCCTCTTCTTCGCCATCTCGCTGTGCGGGTCGATCGGCTTTCTGGCCTTCCGGCGCAACCGGCCGGAGTGGGCGCAGGCCTCCGACGCATGGGCGCTGGCCGGCGCCGAGGTCGGCGTAGTCTTCTGCACCGTCGTGCTCATCACCGGGCCTCTCTGGGGACGCCGCGCCTGGGGCATCTGGTGGACCTGGGACGCCCGCCTCACCACCACCCTTGTCCTCTGGCTCATCTACGTCAGCTATCTGCTCCTGCGCCGCTTTGCCGCCGGCCCACAAATGCAGACCCTGGCCGCGGTGCTGGGCATCTTCGGCGCGCTCGATGTGCCCATCGTCTACATGTCCAACCGCTGGTGGCGCACTCAGCATCCGGCCCCGGTCTTCGGCGGCGGAGAGGACTCCGGCATCAAGGATCCGGCCATGATGCACGCCTTTGGTTGGAATGTCCTCGCCTGGCTGGCCTGGGGCCTGCTCATCCTCGCCCTGCGCTACCACGTCGAGCGGCAAAACCAGAAATTCGCCGCGCAAAACGCTCAGCAGGCCCTGGACGCCTGAGTTTCCCCCAACCTGCTCCTGGAGAAAACAGCATGGACGAAAGAGCGATTCTCGACCACCAGTTCACCGTAGCCGCCTACGCCATCACCTGGATCATTCAACTGGCCTACGTGGCATGGCTAGGGTTCAAGTGGCGGGCGCAAAAGCGCAACCAGGACTCCCGCGGCCAGCGGCTCTGACGCCGTCAGAAATCCACGTGGGCCCGCACCGACCCCACCCAGGCCGGGCCGCGGTCGCGGTTGTAGCCGGGATTGGCGATGTGCTGCACGTCCAGCGCATAGAACAGCCCCCGCCAGGCGTGCCAGTTGTAGTAGCTCTCCACAATGTTCTCGCGCCCGTAGTTCAGGTTCCCGTCGCCGAGTAGAAAACCCAGCCCGCCCAGCTTCAAATACTCCTGGTGGTCGCGCTTGATGGCGTTGGAGACGACGGCCAGGCCAATCTTGTCCACCGGGCGATGCCAGCGCGTTCCGGCGTAGTCGGCTCCCACCTCCGCCGTCTGATCCACCTCCGTGTAGGCAAACGACTCGTGCTGGCCCTCGTTCCAGCCGAAGCGGCCAAAAACGCGGAGATTCTCGTCGATCTCCTGCTCCGCGTTGTAGCCGAGGCCGTACTTGAGCGCGCCGAAGTGCTCGTGGCGGACGATGTCGGGAGTCTTGTCGGTCCCGGCCAGAAAGGCGTTGACCGCCTCGCGGTAAGTCCCCATGTGGGCGCGATTGGCGTAGAAGAGGATGCGCTCCGTGCCTTTGCGCTTGGGAACGAAGCTCTGGCGCAATTCAAACTCGCCGTTCTGGCCGTGCGCGCGGCTGAACGCCCAGTCCATGTCGATCCCGTTGGCCACCGTCGGCATGGCGAAAAGACCGTACCGGATCGACCAGATGCGGTCGTCGTACTCGGCCATCCCGCCCACCGTGTAGCCGCGCGTGTCGGCGGCATAATCCCATGCCCCGTTGTTGTCCACGGTCCAGTTCATAAACTGAAGATGCGAGTCGGAGCCGGGGCCGTTGACGTCGAAGAAGTCCGGCAGCGTCATCTTGCCGATGCGCAACTCCACGCGGCGAATCGGCACAGTAGGGGCCAGCGCAAAGGGGCCCGGCTCCTGGCTGGTGGTCCTCTGCGTCAGGCCAATCACCTGGTGAATCTCATAGCGGGCCAGGTAAGGTTTGGAGCCCAGGTTGGGGTTGCGCACTACGTCAAGATTCGTAAAGCCTGCCAGCCCCAGCGCCTCGCTGAGCCCCCGCCCGCCGGAACTCTCGAAGTCCAGGATCAGATCGGTGTTGTAGCGAATGGAGCGATCGGGGCGCAGGGCGGTGTAGAGCGTGCCCAGCAGCGAGGTCTTGTACTCGGCCGAGTTGCGAAAGCTGTTCGTGCCCTGGTACTTGGAATGAAAGGGCAGACGGCCCTGGTAGATGATGTTGGCCTCGCCGGAGATCCACCACAGGCTGTTCTCGGGATGAGGGAAAACTGCAACAATGGGGGCGTCCTGGGGCTCGCGGCCGACGGGGCTCACATCGCCCGTCGCGCCACCGATTCCGCCACGCTGAGAATCGGCTAGCGGCGGTGCGGGGCCGGATTGGGCAAGTTGACCCAGAGGCTGCGTTTGCGGCTGGGGCGCGGAAGGCAGAGAATCGGGAATCTGCGCGGCCGCGGCGCTTGCTCCCAGCGTCAGGCACAAAACCAGTACAGGCTTCGCGGCCATGCCGGTCAGTACAGGTCGCGCGCCGGGCTTCGGGCTGGGAGCAACGGAGGAAGACATGCAAAGCACCTATGCGCGGGCGACCGTCAGGTTCAGGGGAGTAGAATAGGGTGCAAAGGATACCCCCACTGGGTATATAGTATACCCCCTATGGGTATTGTCAAGAGGAGAAGCTCGATGATCGGACACGAACGGGAAAAGATGAAGCTGCTGCAGCGCGTGCGCAAATTGCGTGGGCAGTTGGACGCCGTGGAGCGGTCGCTGGGCGCCGGAGAGGACTGCGGCGACCAGCTTATGCTGCTGGCCGCGGTGCGCGGTGGCGTGAACGGCTTGATGGGCGAGGTGCTCGAGGACCATATACGGTTTCATCTGACCGACGGGTCCAAGGAGCAGATTGCCCCGGAACTGGCCGAGGACCTGATCGACCTGGTGCGCGCCTATTTGAAGTGAGAGTGCTTCCCCCAGCGTGCCCATGCGATAGCTCCTGCCTATCGTAGTCCGCGTACGGGGCTGCGATTGTTAAGGTTTGGTTGATTTGTCCATGAATGGCGGCTGCAACGGCCTTGGCGCGCCTGCCTCTTCGCTATCCTGTGGACGCATTTCAAGCACTGCTCCATTGACTCGGGTATGAGCGCCCAACCCAGCGAGTCGACGCCCGGTTCAATGCTGAGGCGCAGGGCAACCATCTCAACTTCGCTGATTTGCCGTCCCATGGCGGCCACTTCCGCGCGCAGGCGGGCTTCGTCCGGCTCGCGGCAGACAAGTTGGATTCCGTATGGCGTGCTCCCTTGCCTCAAGCGGCAAATCACCTTAGACGCCGCAGGACCCCGGCGAGGTACGGATTGAGCAGCATGCCGGCCATGACAAATGCCGAAGCACCGGCTGCGCACGACGATGCCCTTTCCCGCGGCAGTTGCGGGAGCCGCGAGTTCAAGCTCTTCTACGCGCACCGGCGCAGCCCTTCTGCTTCAAGATTCGAGGAGGGCAGCGCCGTGGAAGCCGTGCGGGAGTTGTCGGCAAGCGACCAAACGCACTTCAGCGGCATTCTCTGGTCGCCGGTAAGCACCCAGGTGCAGGTCAAGCGCCTGGACATGCGGTTGATTGGAAACAGGCTGTTCATGGTCCCTCCTTCGGCGGTTCGCGGCAAGCCGGCGTCCTCCGGCGCCAGGGGCGCGGAAGGGCAAGGCAGCGCGAATCATCGGTTCGGGAGGAGTGAGTGCGGTGGTTACGACCTTGCTCACACGCTCAATTCACAGGTCGCGCATTGTGAAGAACGGTGAGGAAAGCCACTTCAGAAAAACCGGAAGCGGATCTCCGGGCGCTCATCGCAACACAGGATGGCTCTCCGAATTCTCGGAGGGTCTTGTGCGGATTGTTTGCTCATAAAGCTCTGGTGCTTCTCCTGCACGGACATGATCCGTACTCTCGATCTATAGCATACCCCAGTAGGGTATTGCAAGAGGAAGAGAGAAGAAACTCAAGAAAAAACGGAGCGGCGCCCCAGTGCCCATCTTGGCGGAAATCGGCCATGCGCGCGTCAAACCGTCTGCCTGTTGCCGGGAGGGCAGTGGCGATGGCTGGCTGAAACAGGTTCTGGGTTCCGGGAAGTAGCCGGGACCCGGTAATCGCGGAGATGAAGAGGGCGGTGAGGGTAAGTCCCATAGCCTATCCGGCGGTTGGAGGCCCGATCTTCTGCGCAACCGCGACGATAAGCGCCAAGAGTGCGTATAGGAAATGACTTCTGCTTTAGTTTTTCTGACTACTCTCCTTCTGTAACAGCCCGCCAGGGCGTGAGTGCGCAGGACTCTCCCATCGGGCAGGAATCCTCGCGAAACTGGAGCAGCAGGCCGGGCCTTGATGCCGACCTAGGGAAGCTCTGATTAAGTCGATGTTTTGAAAGGGCACGGCCGGGAACCCTCTGGGTGCCGTGCCGTAAGCGCCTCAAAATCAACGTGGCATTAGCCCCTGAGGGAATGCCGGGTTGCAACGGGAACTTGTTCAGATGTTCCCTAGGCTATTCGTCGCGCCGCCGCCGCTGGTGGGTGGAAGGAATGCCCATATCTTCGCGATACTTGGCCACCGTCCGCCGCGTCAATTGGATGCCCTGGGCCTGGAGCAACGCGGCAAGATGGTCGTCGGTCAGCGGATGGCGCGCATCCTCCTCCTCGATCAGCTTCTTCACCTTGCGCTTGAGCACCAACAAGGGCGTGTCGGCGCCCTCCGGTCCGTTGGATCCCTCGGAGAAGAAGAAGCGCAGCTCGATCACGCCCTGCGGTGTGTGCGCGTACTTGTTGGCCACCGCCCGGCTCACCGTCGAGGGATGAACCCCGATCTCCTCCGCCACTTCCTTGATCATCAATGGCCGTAAAGCCTCGATGCCCTGATCCAGGAACTCCCGCTGCCGGCGAACGATCACTTCGCAGGTGCGAAGAATGGTGCTCTTGCGCTGGGCGATGTTGCGCATCAGTTGGATCGCAGAGCGGAACCGCTCCTTCACATAATCCTTCACTTCCTTGTCCGTGCCCTCGGCGGCCAGCATCCGCCGATAGCGCTGGCTCAGCCGCAGGCTGGGCAACTCCTCTTCGTTCATCGAAACAGCCCAGTCGTCGCCGCGCTTGAAAAACACCACGTCCGGCTCGATCAGCCGTGTTTGCTCGCGGTTGTAAAGGCGGCCCGGCCGCGGGTCGAGCGTCCGGATGAACTCGATGCCCGCGTGAGCCTCCGCGGGGGTGATGTGAGCCGCCCGCGCCAGATCCTTCACGTCCTGCTTTTGCAGCAGCGGCAGGTGCCGGTCCACAATCAGCGCCGCCACCTCCATACTGCGGCGCCGCTCCTCCAGCCGCGCCTCGGCCTCGGCGCGAAAGCTGCCATGCGGGTCCTCGTCCCCCTCCACCGTTCGCTTTGCATACAAGTGGCTGAATTCCTGCTGCTGGGCCGCAATCTGAATCAACAGGCACTCGCGCAGGCCCCGCGCACCCACCCCGGCGGGGTCAAGCTGTTGCACCACTTCGATGCCCCGCCGCGCCAACTCGGTCGCTTTGGTGCGCAGCGCTTCATCGCCGCTGACCGGCACTGAGCCATTCCCGCCGTTGCCCGGCAAGGCCTGCGGTTGAAGGGAAGGCAAAAGCAGCTCCGACAGTTCTTCCTCGGAGGCGGCCAGATATCCATCTTCGTCCAGATTGCCCACCACGAACTCCGCCGCTTCGCGAAGGCCGGGCTCCAGGGTCATAGATCCCAACTGCCACGCCAGGTGATCGGACAGAGTCGTAGGCTGGGAGAGAAAGTTCTCGAACGAGGGCTTCTCGTTCTCCTCAAACTCAGGCTGCGTGCGGTAGCCGGGGTCGAGGTAGTCCTGGAAGTACGATCCAAAATCGATTTCGGCGAAGACGTCCTTGGGTGGGGCCGCGGCCTCCTCTGCGCTCCGCGCCAACTGCTCCTCGCGGCCTGCAACCTGATCCAGCATCGGAACCGATTCGTCAATCTCTTCCAGGACGGGGTTTTCCACCATCTCGGCATCGATCATCTCCTTCAGTTCGACCTTATTGAGCGCCAGCACGCTCACCATCTGCATCAGACCCGGAGTCAGGATCTGGCGCTGTGACACCTTCAGGCCCAGCTTTGCTTGCAGCAGCGTCATAGAGGTTTCTCGTTTCCCGTCTGGCCTCAAAGTAAGTGTAATCGCATTAGAAATCGTCTAGAAAGCAACTTGCCCCTTGTGGGCTCCGTTGTCCCGCATTGGGTCCCGGACCATCTGACGCTCTCTGCCGGGAATCCAAGGAACGATTTGCCGCTTCAGACCATTGACGGAGGCCGGCCCCAGGCGATCTGTTCTTTTCCACCGTTGCCCCTCCAAATCAACCCAGGGAAAAACCCTCCCCCAGGTAAAGACGTCGCACATCTACGTTATTCCCAAGTTCACGCGGTGTTCCTGCAAAGAAAATCTTGCCTTCGGCGATGATGTACGCCCGATCGGTGACGGAAAGCGTTTCGCGTACGTTATGGTCGGTGATCAGAACCCCGATGCCGCTGGCCTTCAAGTCGAAGATGATCTTTTGCAGTTCCAGCACCGCGATGGGATCGATGCCGCTGAACGGCTCGTCGAGCAGGATGAAACTGGGCTGGATGCAGAGCGACCGGGCAATCTCCACCCGCCGCCGCTCGCCGCCGGAAAGCGCATACCCGCGTGTGGTGCGGATGTGGCCCAGATTCAGTTGATGGATCAGCCGCTCGGCTCTCGCCCTCCGCTGCCTGCTGCCCAGCGGCTGGGCCTCCAGCACAGCCAGAATGTTCTCCTCAACGGTGAGCTTGCGAAAGACCGAAGGCTCCTGCGGAAGGTAGCTGATGCCGAAGTTCCGTGCGCGCAGATACATCGGCACCCGCGTGATCTCGGCCTCGTCGACAAGCACACGGCCCGTCTCGGGCGCCACCAGACCCACGATGATGTAAAAACAAGTTGTCTTCCCGGCGCCGTTGGGTCCCAGCAGACCTACAACTTCGCCCCGGGAGATGCCCGCGGACCACCTGCCGCCCCTTGTAGCTCTTGCCGATTCCTTCGGCGATCAGTGTTTCCATCTAGGGCCTGTTAACACTACTGGGGTGGACGGCGTTCCACCCCAGCGCACAAAGATCGTGCGCCGGGGACCCCGGGTTGTGAGCGGAAATCCGGCCAGACCGGGGCCCCCGCGGACAGGTCTTCGTCCGTGGGGTGGGAGCCGAGGCGGAGCCCGCAGGGTTTGGTGGTTCCAAGCACAAGGGCGACAACGAAGTATGGCCGGATTTCCGCCGCAACCCGAAGGGACGGGGCCGGTTTTCCCCATTTCGTTGTCGCTCGTCGCTCCAGTGATCGACCACAGTTCGCTCCTCGCTTCTAGAACTGGGAAAAACCGGCGCCCGTCGCCGTCATCCCAGTAGTGTTAACAGGCCCTGGCCTTCAAGTTCGGCTCCGCTCTCACTTTGGCGCCGTGGTCTCGGTGGTTGTTTTTGGTCCTGTGCCTTCCACGCTCACTCTATCGTCGCCGCTTTGGAAGATCAACGCCTCGCCGGTCACATTTCCCCGCGCCGGATCGGTCATCTTCGGCGGCGCGGCCGCGGTCCCAGTCAGAACATACTCCCCGGTCTCGCCGGAATAGACTAACTGCTCGCCGGTTCCGCGGCGGCCCCCGGAGGTCACCGTTACGCGCCCCCGCGCTGTGATCCTGTCCACCTGCGCCGCTCCGCCGTCCTTGCCGGCGCGATCGCCCGCTGGAAGCAGAACCAGTTCAACCTCATTCGAAATCGACGTCGCCGTTCCCGTCTCGGCAACCACCTGCCCCAGTGCGCCGCCGCGGATCAGCGCTTTGCGCTCCGCGTCGGAATACTTCAGGTCGCCGCCGCGCACACGGATCGTGGAAGGCGCGCTCTGCTTTCCAACCGAACCGTTGCGTGCGTCCTTCTCCGCCAGGCTGGCGGCCTGCGATTTCGCTTCAAGCTGGCCGGCGCTTATCAGCACCGCCTGCACCGGTTCGGCCGCATCCGTGCTCCGCGCCACCAGCGTCCGTTTCTGGCGATCCAGGACAATGACCGGGCCGGCAATCGAATCCGCCTGCTGCCAGAGCCGCGCGTGGCCCTGGAAGGTGGCTTCCCCGGTCGACTGGCGGAGCCGCGCTTCGGTCGAGACGACGTGCGCGGGACCCTGCCCACCCAAACCCACGCTCCCCTGCTTGCCGTCCTTCGATGGAACGTCGCCTACCCAGGTTGCCTTCACGTCTCCGTGGGCAAACGCTTCTGCTGATTCCCGGGAAACGTCGATCTCCCGCGCCGTCAATTGCAGGCCGCCGTCCTCGACTCGCGGGCTCAGCGTCAGGTGCAGCCACTCTCCCGCTCCATCATAGGCGGCGCGGCCGGCTGTGGCGCGCATCGCCGCCTCCGCCTGCCCGCCGCCTTTGGCTGCCGCTTCCTGTATCAGGACCACGTGCCCTTCCAGCACACCCGACAAAACCTGCATCCCGCTGCCCAATCCGCCGATTGCGTCTCTCTTCTCTCCGTCTTTGATCCCTGAAGAACCGGCCTGGGCAAAATGCGCCTCCAGCCGATCCCCACTCGAGGTTTGGCGAATTCCCGCGGCATTCGTCTCTTCCATCCTTGCATGGCCTGCACCGATCATCGAGCTTATCTGCGAATTCGGCCCGAACTCCCCGGTCACCTCGTCGGCTGCCAACCTGGAAGGCACGAGAGGGCCCTCGCCCGTCTGGCTTTCGGCCGTCACGGTCACACCTTCCGTCCCGTGAATCGTGGCTGGCTCGACATGTCCCTGGCGTGCATTGCGGAACTCCAGGTCGGCCACCGGCGAGCGCCATTTCCGGCTCTCGCGCCCCATGCCGCCTGCCGACTCGATCGTCCTCTGGCTTTCAATTTCCACGTCACGCTC
>Ga0326727_10025845_pt1 | contig 10969 bp, 11 predicted proteins | sample MB2enrmetagenome_FD_207643 | JGI IMG/M metagenome (GOLD analysis project Ga0326727, IMG submission 207643) | Lab enriched peat soil microbial communities from McLean, Ithaca, NY, United States - MB29MY | ecosystem: Environmental > Terrestrial > Soil > Wetlands > Peat | place: USA: New York... | reverse complement strand
CAGGATCAATGGACATTATAGCCTGTGGGGCGTGGTACGTGCGCCGTAGAATGAGGTCGTACAGCAAACGCCGGCAAAGAAGCAAGCGAGACCGCCATGGGGTCGCCAACGATGGGCAAGGTTGTGGTGAGAGCGCACATCGCAAACGTCGGAGATCTGTACGCAGCCAAGAGAGGACTAATCCCGGCCGATCAAGTTCGTTCCGTCGAGATTGCCGACGCATTGGTCGACACCGGGGCGACCACGCTATCGCTGCCCAAACGAGTCATCGCTCAACTGGGCCTCCAGCCCATGCGTTCCCGAAAAGCCAGGACAAGTGCCGGTCAGATTACGCTGCAGATGTACGGCACGGTGCGACTTACCATCCAGGATCGCGAGTGGAGCGGCGACGTGGTTGAAATCCCGGATGATTGCCCGGCACTGGTCGGCCAATTACCACTGGAGGGGCTGGATTTCGTGGTTGATCCGGCCAATCAGCGACTGATCGGCAACCCGGAACATGGCGGCGAGCACATCATCGAGCTGTATTGAACTACTCGCAAGGCTTTAACTTTTCTATGCCCGCACAGCCCACGCGCACCTGTCGTCTTTTCACACTCGGTTGCAAGGTCAACCAGTACGAAACGCAATTCGTCCGCGAGATGTTAGAAGGCGCCGGCTACGCCGCGGCCGTTGGCGAAGAACCGGCCGATCTTTGCCTTGTCAACACCTGCACTGTCACGGGCGAAGGCGACGCGAAGAGCCGGCAACTGATTCGTCGTCTGCACTCCGAGAATCCCGGTGCGGCGATTGTCGTCATGGGCTGCTACGCCACGCGAGATCCGGACGCCGTCCGCCGTCTGCCCGGCGTTACTTCGGTCGTCACCGATAAAGATCGCTTGGTCGAGGAATTGCAGCCGTTCGGTGTCATGACCGTACCGTCGGGCATCTCGCGCTTCGACGATCATCAGCGAGCCTTCGTCAAAGTCCAGGACGGCTGCCTGCTGAATTGCAGTTACTGCATCATCCCATCGGTTCGGCCGACGGTTCGCAGTCGGCCGGTCGAAGAAATCGCAGCAGAAGTTGAACGCCTTGTCGCCGCGGGATACCACGAGATCGTTCTCACAGGCATTCATCTCGGCCATTACGGCATCGATCTCTGCCGCGGCCGACCAAAGTCGGAATGGACCCGTCTCTGGCACTTGCTTGAAAGACTCGACCGTCTCGCCAGCGATTTTCGCATCCGATTGAGCAGCCTGGAAGCGGCAGAGGCACGTGGCGATCTCATACGCGTCCTGGCCGAGAGGCCACGCGTTTGTCCGCATTTGCATCTCTGCCTGCAGAGCGGCTCCGATCGCGTTCTCGAGCGCATGAAGCGGCGCTACCGCAGCGCGGGTTTTCTCGAACGATGCCGACGTATTCGCAACGCGCTCGATAACCCGGCGTTCACAACCGATGTCATTGTCGGCTTCCCCGGGGAAACCGATGCAGACTTCGCGGCCACCTGCCGCGTGGCACGTGATGTTGGCTTCGCGAAGGTTCACGTCTTTTCGTATAGCGCGCGCGAGGGCACACCGGCGGCAACGTGGCGCGACAGTGTCCCACCTCGTGTCATTCGCGAGCGCCGCCGTCATATGGAACAAGTCGCGGCTGAAACAGCGCACACCTACGCCAGAACGCTGCTCGGTCGATCACTAGATGTTCTCGTGGAATCGGCCGATCCGGCGCGCCCGGGTTTTGTCCGCGGCACCGCTTGTCGCTCGGTGACGGTCGCCTTTCGCGGACACTTGCCGGCGCTTATTCGCAAGTGCGTACCGGTGCGAGCAATCGAAGTTGCTGACGGCGTCGTCTTGGCGGAGGCGGAGCTGATGGATTTCGAATCGATACCAACGCTCCACGCGAGAAAGTTGCCACTTCCCCTCGTTTCGTGAACAAGATCACTCTCTAACCCGACTCAGACCCGGATTTTTTGCCAGCGCCCGCTTGCAAATCGTGCGAGGAAAATAACTCCACGCACATAAATGTCAGCGCTCATCGCTAACCACGCGCCGAACAGTCCAAAGCCAAACCCTTGCATCGTGCCCAAAGGGCCCAAGTCGACGCTCGACTGTGTCAGCACATAAGCCAGTGGAATCCGCACCAGGAAAAAGCCGAGCCAGGTAAACAGCACTGGCACGCGGGTGTCGCCGGCTCCGCGTAAAGCAGCGGTGAAGATGTTGCACGACGCCAGCGCTGGCTGAGCGAAAGCCACCAGCCGCAAAACCGGCACGCCAGCTTCAATGATCGGTTGCTGATCCGCCTTCGGACAAAAGAGTGTGAACAGCGGCCGGGCTGCCACGAAAAACGCTGCACCCATCGTCGCCATCACTGCGCCGCCGGCAAGAAAGCCGACCCAGCCGCTCCTGGCAGCGCGCTTCGGTTGGCCGGCGCCAAGGTTCTGTCCCACCAAGGTCATCGTCGCCGTGGAGAACGCCTCGCCCGATTGATAGCTCAGCGCCTCCAGATGAATGGCGATTCCGTGCGCGCCTTGAGCGGCAATGTCGAGGCCGTTGACGATGCGCAAGAACCAAAGTTGGCCGCCCACGCGAGAAAAACTGTCGGCTCCGGCGGGAACGCTCACGCGCAGCAATCGATAGAGCAACGACCAATCCGGGCGAAGCAATCGCCAGTGCAGCTTCAGGCCCGAACGACCGCGCGACAGCAACGTAAGCACAGTCAACCCGCCAGCCGTGTGCGCCAGGGCGGTTCCCAATGCGATGCCGGGAAAGCCAAGAGCCGGTACCGGTCCCACGCCGAAGAAGAAGAGCATCGTTAGGGGAACGTTGAGGGCTGCCACCCCACCTAACACTGCCAGTCCCGTTCTCGTATCGCCGGAACCGATGAGGCACGCGATTCCCGCCGCCTCGATGACCTGAAACGTCAGGAGAACGATCAATGGTTGCATGAACTGGCGCGCGTAATCGCCTGCCTCGCCACGCATCTGCATCCACTCGAGCAGCCCCGGCAAAACGAGCATGCCGATTACGCTGCCCGTCACGCCCAGTACCGCTGCCAGAAGAATCGACTGATTCGTCGCCCGAATTGCAGAAGACTGGACGCGCGCGCCGCAGAAACGGGCAACCAAAGCCGTGCTGCCGACCTGAACCAGCACACTGTAGTTGGTGAGCATCCAGGCGAGATACGTGGCTGTCGTCTGCGCTGCCTGGGCGGCAAGTTGTCTCTCTTCGGGCAGATCCAGATACCGGCCGGCCAGGAGTCGATCGCAGAATTCAACCGCCAGGTTGAGGAGTTGATAAATCCAAACCGGCCAGGCTAACTGAAAGACCAGGCGGAGCGCCGGCCGCTCGAGGTCGAGGAGCGGTTTGCCCCGGGGTTTGGTCAGCCCGTGATCGTCCACTCTCCCGCCTCCGCCGTGCCGAAACGATCGCCGCCTCGAAGCTTCCGGCCGGGCTGCGTCACCGGGGTACCGTTGACCGTCACGATTCCCTCGCGAACCAGGAATTTTGCCTGCCCGCCGCTGTCGGCCAGGCCGACAGCTTTGACCGCCTGCGCCAGCGTGATGTGATCGCTTCGCAAAACGAGTGTTCGCGATTCGGAATCTGACTCATTCATGGGACAAGTTGTCCTTCAATCCCCGGCCGGCATGGATAGCATGGCTATCTACCGCGGGCAGATGGCTATGGTAGTGGCCGCGTAAACAGTCGTCTCGCCCCGGTAGCCGATCCGAGGTGCGTTATGTCCGACAAAGTCGTCGACAATGCGAACGATCACGCGAAACCACCCCTCTGGCGCGTGCTGCTGCGCCGAGTATTGCGCGTTCTGCTCGCGCATCTGTTTGGGTTCGTTGGTGTGCTGCACTTCGTGCGTCCGCACTTCTTCGAACAGATCGTGCCGCCCTATCTGCCGTGGCCGTTGGCGTTGGTTTATATCAGCGGATATTTCGAGATTCTCGGCGGATGTTGCATCATGATACCGGCCGTGCGCCAGGCGGCCGGCTGGGGATTGATTGCTCTGCTGATTGCGGTATTTCCGGCGAACCTGCACATGGCGATGAATAATGTTGTTCCCGAGGGGGCCACTTTCACGCAGACGCAATTGTGGCTGCGCTTGCCGTTTCAACTGGTGTTCATCGTCTGGGTGTGGTGGTGTGCTCGCGACGGATGAGGCAGTCCGGTCCGTGTGCTTAATACCAATATTTTTGATCTTAGCTGTCAGCTTTCAGCCGTCAGCTATCAGCCACAACACGCGAATCTTGCAGTTGGTCATTTGGTCTCTCTTAAGATCGCCCGCACCGGTGAGCCATCCGCTCCAACCAGCTTGAGCGGCAGTGCGATCAGTTCGTAGACGCCCTCCGGTACTGCTGACAAGTCGAGGGACTCGAGGATAGAGACGCCATGTCGCCCCAGCGCATGATGGATCGGCAGCGTCTTGCTATCCAGTACATCCACCGAGGGTACATCCAGACCGAGAAGAATCACGCCTTTCTCGGCCAGCCAGGATGGCACCGCTTCGTCGAGCACCGGAATCGCTTCCGGAAAGCGGCTGTGGTCCGTCCATGCCGCGGTGCGAAGTAAGAGTCGCGGAGTGTCTTCAAGGCTCAGATCGGCCAGGTCCGCTACTTTGATGAGTTTCCGGTTGGATAAGTCCACTACGCGTGCGGTGCCAATATAGGGAGTCAGCGATAGTCGTTCGGTGGTGGCGCCATCGTCGTCGAAGTGAAACGGTGCGTCGATGTGCGTGCCCGTGTGAATGCTGCACGATATTTGACCGACGTTGACCGAGGCGCCGCCGGCACGGGTGCATGTCCATGCGAAGCGATAGGCAGCATCTCCGGGCCAACCTGCCAGTGTGTCGGAGACAGCTAATGTCACATCGTAGATTTTCACGATTCTGATCCCTCGGCTTTCGTCCTACTATCTTACGGGCAGCCTCCGTAACGGGGCGGACTGGAGCATCGCATATGCGGACCGACTTCGACTACGCTCGGGAACTCGATCGGATCGATCCACTCGTCAGCTATCGCGAGCGTTTCGTGATCGATGGACCGGAGATTTATCTCGACGGTAATTCGCTCGGCCGGCTGCCGAAAGCTGCGCTGACCTTGGCAGAGGACCTTATCTCACGCCAGTGGGGACGACGATTGATCCGCGGCTGGAACGAAGGCTGGATCAAGCTGTCCGAGCGAATTGGAGCCAAGATTGCCCGCTTAATCGGGGCTAGTGCTGACGAGGTGCTGATCGCAGACTCCACGACCGTCAACCTGTTCAAGCTGGCCGTCGCCGCACTGCGAGCCCGTCCGGAACGACACGAGGTCGTCACGGACGACCTCAATTTTCCTTCCGATGTGCACGCTCTCGGAGCGGCCGTGGAGATGGCAGGCACGGGCCAACGATTGAGGATTATCCACTCTCAAGATGGAATCGACATTCCTGACGAAGCACTGTCTGACGCTTTCAGTTCGGACACGGCCCTGGTCGCGTTGTCTCACACGACATTCAAGAGCGGCTTTACCTATGATCTGAACCGCGTCACGCAGATGGCCCATCGTGCGGGGGTGCAGGTGCTATGGGACGTCAGTCACTCCGTCGGAGCCGTGCCGTTGCGAGTGGGGGAAGCGGGCGCCGATTTTGCGGTGGGGTGCACTTACAAATACCTGTGCGGCGGGCCGGGGGCGCCGGCGTTCCTCTACGTTCGCCGCGACCTCCAAGAGGTCTTGCTCAATCCGATCGCGGGCTGGTTCGGAAGAGACGATCCATTTGGCTTCGCACTCGATTACCGGTCGGCCGCCGGGATAAAGCGGTTCTTGACGGGCACACCTCCCGTGCTCTCGACGGCGTTGATCGAACCGGGTCTGGATCTGTTATTAGAGGCAGGTATCGAGCGAGTGCGGGAGAAGTCGATCAAGCAGACTGAGTTTCTCATCGCATTATGGAAAGATTGGCTCGAGCCGATCGGCTTCGTGCTGAAATCGCCGCGCGAGGCATCGCGCCGAGGCTCGCACGTCTCCCTGGGCCATCCCGAGGGCTGGCGGATCGGCCAGGCGTTGATCGAGCGTGCCGGCATTATCCCGGATTTCCGGCCGCCGGATAACCTGCGGCTAGGTGTGTGTCCGCTTTACACGACGTACTCAGAATTGCTGGACGCCATGTCGACGCTCCGTCAAATCGTCGTCGACCGAGCGTATGAGGAGTATTCGGCGAAACGCAGCGGCGTCACTTGATGTTGCGATCATATCACAGGTACGTTAACCAGACCGATTTACTACGTCGCTTCACTCCGGAATACCACCAGCACGGAATGAATAATATCGTCAGGACGATCGCCCAGGTTGCATACACCTGAGGCAAATCGAATCCGAGATGCTCAGGCCGCCGCAGCGATTCGAGGGACGGATAATATCCGTAAGCAACTCCCACTCGGGCAGTAATCATCGAAAGCCCGAGAATTAGCGGCAGGTGCAGGAGATAGTAAAACATCGGCACCCGGCCGAAGACAATCAGCACTTTACCGACCGGTCCCCAGTTCGCCTCAAATGCCGATAAGAGCAACAGCGCCGGCCCCAACGTCATGAGTAAATAACAGAGTGAGGGTGGATATTTATGGCAGTTCAAGAAAGAGAGAACCGTGTGAGTCTGGTCCTTCTGCAGCGTCCACGCGTGTAGGTCGCCATAAACGTTCGTGGCCCGCAGAACAAAGAAGCCGACTGTCATCAACGAGCCGAGCCCGAGAATCCACGTGCGCCGCTCAGCCTTTTGCATCAGCAGCACCGGTCCGAAACAATAGCCTGCGGCGAGGACACCGATCCAGGGAATCAGCGGATATGCAGAATGAAGAACGACACGGCTAGTCAAATGAACTTGTCCCGGAACGTGAAGAACGTGCCATACTTCGGCCCAGTCACCGAAATCGCCGGGTCGGAAGATATCGAACATGTTGTGGCAAAGAATAACAAGCAGAGCAAACACCAAAATGACCGGCCGGGGTAGCCAGACGAGGAGTGACAGAGCGACCATCGACGCACCAATCGCCCAGAAGACCTGACCGAAGATCTGGTAGTTGAACTGATCCAGCAGCCGGTCCTTGACGAGCAGTCTTTCTCCTTGCCACATCGGGCTGAGGATCAATGCTTCGACGGCGATGATCCACAAACCGCGGCTGAGCAAGTACCACGAAACCTCACGCGTGGTTCGGCCACGGCTGCCATACAGATACGTGCCGACTCCGGTAAGAAAAACGAACGTCGGTGCACAATAGTGCGAGATCCAACGCGTGAAATAAAGAGCCGGGTACGATTGCTCCGGGTCGATTGCAGGAATCGTCATGTCGCCGAAGAAATCGCGGGTGTGGTCGAGTGCCATCAGTACCATCACCAACCCGCGCAACATATCGACGGAATCGAGCCTTGGCCGCGCGACAGATTGCGGTGTCTCGCCCATGCTCTCACCTTTATTTACCTGGCACTGGAGCCGGATTCCGCCAGAAAAACGACGCGATCAACACCAGCATTGCTGCCAACACAAGACCGTAGGCCTCGGCCTCGAACACGGTCGATACGCCCCAGAAATCGGCGGCTTCGCCTGCGAGCCAAACGCCCAGGGGAACAGCTCCACCCAGCGCCATGGTCCAGATACCCATAATCGCACCGCGGTTCTCATCCGTGGCGCCAAGCTGCATGATCGCTTGACCGGTCGGGAAGAACAAGATCAGGCCCAGCCCTAGAACAGTGCAACAGGCTGCGGCAGCCACAACTGATTCGACGAAGCCGAGGCCGGCCAAGCCGACTGCCGTCAGCGTCACGCCGGCGGCCAAGAACGCTTTCTGCCAACCACGAGAGCTGAAACTCGCGACCAGTAGCGCCGCCAATAAAGCTCCGACACCGACTGCACTCACCAGTAGGCCATATGTCTCCTTGGCGTGTTGTTGAACTTCAGCCAGGGCCGGCATGCTGCCGGGCGCCGTCCAACCGGTCTGCGCTGCGGCCCCGGCTCCGCCGGCGATTGCGGCCAGGAATTCCTTCGCATAGAGCCGCGCATTGGCTAGCGCCGGCATGAGCGCTAGTGTCGGCCAGCCGAACAAGGACAGCGCGCAGCTGAGGAGCAGCAATAGGAGCAGACGGCGGTGCTTCCCCAGGTAGCGAAAGCCGGAACCGAGCGACCAGCGCCGGCGCCCCTTATCTTTCGCCGGGCGGCCGTCCACGTCCATCATCCATAGCCCGATGAGAACCGCGACATAGCTCAAAGCGTTGAACAGAAAGCACTGGGCGGGCCCGTACGCAACGTAGGTGAGCGCGCCCAGTGCCGGACCCAAGACACGCGCGACGTTGAACATGAGCGAATTCAGCGCCACGGCGTTTGGCAGGTCCTCGCGTCCAACCATGTCCATGACAAACGCCAGTCGAGCAGGCAGATCGATTGCTCCGATGATCCCGTTGAGCGTCGCGATCACCAACAGCGGCCAGGGATTTGCCTGTCCGGTAGCAACCATTGCAGCCAGCACGAGTGCGATCAGCAACATTCCGGACTGAGCCAGGATGATAATGGTGCGCTTCGGCTTGCGATCGGCGAGCTCTCCGCCCCAGAGTCCCAGAACGACCAACGGCACCAGTTGCGCCGCCGTAATTCGCGCCGGCCAAGCCGCCAGATGTGTCAGATCGTAGGCGAGCAACGAGAGAGCGGCATTCTGCATCCACGTGCCCGTCATCGAAATCACCTGGCCGATGAAGTACAGCCTGTAATTCCGATGACGCAGCGAGCGAAAAGTGTTGATGCGCCAGCGCGACGGAGCTGCTTCAAGCTCCGAAGCGATAGAAGGGAGTTCGACGTTCGCGTCGGCAGCGCGGCCCGGGAGTTCCATGTGCGTAAGCTACGTTAACGCCCGCTTTCACGGCAAGATGGGTTCAGCGCCGCTCCGCAGCCGGCCGTACTTTCTCGTACACCAAGGCGACGAACTGCTCCAGCAGATCGAGATGTTCACTATTTGCGATCGCCAATATGCGTTGCACCAGCGAACGGCGCCGTTCCATGTGTTCGACCGCGACATCGATGCTCTCGGCCGTGAAGGAACCGCCACTGGCCTGCAGTTCCAGTAGCTCGTTCACCTCGTCCGTGCTCAGACGGCGGGCGCGGTCGGAGTTTTCGTCGAGCCACGCGAGCAGTTCCGGCCGTGTGGCCTCGTCGCGCAAGCGGCGGCGTGCATCCGTGCCGTTGCTCGACGCTTCGGCCGCCCGCACTCGTAAGAGGAGTTGTTCGAGCGGCAACGTCCGCAGGTCGTTTACGGAGAGGCCAAGAGCGCGTGCGCAAGCGCTGGTCGTGGCGTTTCGCAAGCGGCGCTCGCCGCTGAGCAGGATTTGCCGGACGGTGTGCCGATTGAGGCGCGTAATACGCGCGAACTCTTCCTGATTCCAACCGCGCTCTTCGACGAGTCGGGCGATCTTGTTGGCAAGGTCGGCGCTTTCGTTGATCGTGTGCCCTTCCATGTCATCGATCGTACCCGCATCGAACGACAACGGACAGGTACGTTGGTGCTTGTGTCCGAAAGCAAGATCTTGAACGCTCACTAACTTTTTGTACTCTTTCCCTTGCAGGTATCCCGATCTACTGCGACCAACTAAAACAAACGCCATCTCTGCCGGCCAACCGCGAAGGAGTTGCCTTGATCGACACCTTCATTTTCGATGCGGTCCGCACTCCCCGCGGACGAGGCAAGGGCGACGGCGCCCTCAACGAAGTCTCGCCGACGTCTCTCAGCGTGACTACGCTGAAAGCCCTCAAAGAGCGAAATCACCTGCCCGACGACGCGGTCGACGACGTCGTCCTGGGCATCGTGGAACCGGTCGCCGAACAAGGCGGCGACCTGGCTCGTATCGCTGCTCTGCAAGCGGGTTTGGGCGAACAGGTCGCCGGCGTGCAGATCAATCGCTTCTGTGCCTCGGGCCTGGAGGCAGTGACCATGGCGGCCGGTCGGGTCATGGCCGGCCAGGCCGATCTGACCGTCGGAGGCGGCGTCGAATCCATGAGCCGCTGCAAGATGGGCATGGGCGGCATGCCGATGGGTCTCGACCCGGATCTCGCCACACCGCACTACTTCGTCCCGCAGGGCATCTCCGCTGACTTGATCGCGACCAAGTACGGCTTTTCGCGTGAGGACGTCGATCGCTTCGCCTGCGAAAGCCAACGGCGAGCCGCCGCCGCCTGGCAGGCCGGCTACTTCAAGAAGTCCGTGGTGCCGGTGAAGGATGAGAACGGCCTGACCATCCTCGATCGCGACGAACACGTTCGTCCGGGCACGACGATCGAAACCCTCGGCAAGCTGCCGCCGTCGTTCGAGAAGCCGGGCCAGCTCGCCGGCTTCGATGCCGTCGCCATTCAGAAGCACATGGAAGTCGAAAAGATCAACCACGTTCACACCGCGGGCAATTCCAGCGGCGTGGTGGATGGCGCGTCGGCGGTTCTCGTCGGGAACAAAGCTGCGGCGGACAAGTACGGCCTCAAGCCGAGGGCGCGCTTCAAGGGATACGCCGTCGTCGGCTCGGAACCGTGCATCATGTTGACCGGCCCGTCGTACGCGACCGAAAAACTTTTCAAGCGCCTGGGCATGAAGGCGGGCGACATCGATTTGTACGAGCTGAACGAGGCGTTCGCGTCGGTGGTGCTGCGTTACATGGACTTGATCAAGGTCCCGCACGACAAGATGAACGTAAACGGCGGCGCGATCGCGATGGGACACCCGCTTGGCGCAACCGGCGCGATGATCCTCGGGACGCTGCTGGATGAGATGGAACGGCGCAGCCTGGGTACCGGGCTGGCAACGTTGTGCATCGGCGGCGGCATGGGCATCGCTGCGATTATTGAGCGCGTCTGAGCGGACCGGCCGGAGTTCAAACCCAATCCCGATCCACAGGGCGAACACGAAGAAGACGAGGATTCGGCAATGGCTTCAGCGATTCGTTCCGAGGTTGATTCCGACGGCATCGGCCTGATCACCTGGTCCG
>Ga0326727_10025844_pt1 | contig 10969 bp, 11 predicted proteins | sample MB2enrmetagenome_FD_207643 | JGI IMG/M metagenome (GOLD analysis project Ga0326727, IMG submission 207643) | Lab enriched peat soil microbial communities from McLean, Ithaca, NY, United States - MB29MY | ecosystem: Environmental > Terrestrial > Soil > Wetlands > Peat | place: USA: New York... | reverse complement strand
AATGCGGGCGGCCATTTCGGCCGGCGCGGCGTAGGGCGCGCCGTCGGGCGCGTTGTGCAGATAGTGGAACTCGCCGACCGCGGCGAAGCCCGCCTCCAGCATCTCGACGTAGAGCTGAGCGGCGACCGCCTCGACATCGTCGGGCGTCATGGCGAGCGCGAAGCGGTACATCGTCTCGCGCCAAGTCCAGAAGGAGTCAGCCTGCCCGCCGCGGCGCTCGGCTAGCCCGGCCATGCCGCGTTGGAAGGCGTGCGAATGCACATCGCAGAGCGCCGGGACGAGGATCGCGCAGCGCTCGTCGCCGGGCCGCGGCGCGACACCGGTCTCGACCGCGGCGATCGTCGCGTCGCCGAAGGTCAGCCGCGCGTCCGCCTTCCAGCCGTCGGGCGTCAACGCTGCGGCCGCATGGATGACCGGCATCGCGCTCCCTCTCGTTGGCGTGGGCGCCTGCGCCGCTTGCCGTCGCGTTAATATGTCTATACATTAAATCCAAGCGAGGGGGAAGGGACGAAACGAACGCATGGTCTACGCCGACGCCGCCACGCCGCCGGACGCGATCTGGCTCAACGCCCGCCTGGCCACGCTCGCCGCCGGTCGACCGGGGATCGGCGCGATCGAGCGCGGCGCTCTCGCCGCCCGCGACGGCCGCCTCGTGTTCGTCGGCGCGGAGGCCGATCTGCCGGCCGGCTGGCGCGACGACGCGCAGACGACTGATTGCGGCGGCCGCTGGATCACGCCCGGCCTCGTCGACTGCCACACTCACCTCGTCTACGCGGGCGATCGCGCCCGAGAATTCGAGCTCAGGCTCGCTGGCGCGAGCTACGAGACGATCGCGCGGGCGGGCGGCGGCATCGCCGCCACCCTCGGCGCCACGCGCGCGGCGAGCGAAGACGAACTTTTGCGCCAGTCGCTGCCGCGCCTCGACGCGCTGATCGCAGAAGGGGTGACGACGGTCGAGGTCAAGTCGGGCTACGGGCTTGAACTCGCCGCCGAACGCCGGATGCTGCGCGTCGCGCGGCGGCTCGCCGCCGAGCGCTGTGTCGGCGTTCGGACGAGCTTTCTCGGCGCGCACGCCATTCCGCCGGAATTCGCCGGCGACCGCGCCGCCTACCTCGCCAATGTGATCGATGGAATGCTGCCGGCGCTCGCCGCCGACGGCCTCATCGACGCCGTCGATGGTTTCTGCGAATCGATCGCCTTTAATCGCGACGAGATTGCGCGCCTTTTCGCCGCGGCGCGCGCGCGCGGGTTGCCGGTCAAGCTGCACGCCGACCAATTGTCGAACGGCGGCGGCGCAGCGCTGGCCGCCGAATTCGGAGCGCTCTCGGCCGATCATCTCGAGCACACCGACGAAGCGGGGGCGGCGGCCATGGCGAATGCCGGCGTCGTCGCGACGCTGCTGCCCGGCGCCTTTTACACGTTGCGCGAGAAGCAGGCGCCGCCGGTCGAGCTGCTCCGCAAGCACGGCGTGGCGATGGCGGTGGCGACCGATTGCAATCCCGGCACGTCGCCGCTCACCTCGCCGCTGCTGGCGCTCAACATGGCGGCGACGCTGTTTCGCCTCACGGTCGACGAGTGCCTCGCCGGCGTGACCCGCAACGCCGCCCGCGCGCTCGGGCTCGACGGCGAGATCGGCGCGCTCGAACCAGGCAAATGGGCCGATCTGGCGATCTGGGACATCGAACGCCCGGCCGAGCTCGTCTATCGGCTCGGCCTCAATCCGCTTCACGCGCGCGTCTGGAGGGGGCGATGACGGTCAAGCTCATTCCCGGCGCCGTTCCGCTCGACGACTGGCGCGCAGTCTGGCGCGGCGCGCCCGTCGCCCTCGCCGCGGGGCATGAGGCGTCGACGGCGGCGAGCGCGGCGGCGGTGGCGCGCATCCTCGAGCGCGGCGAGCCGGTCTATGGGGTCAACACCGGCTTCGGCAAGCTCGCCGGAGTGCGCATCGCCGACGCCGACCTCGCCGAACTGCAACGCAACATCGTGCTGTCGCACGCCGCTGGCGTCGGTCCTGCGACGCCGGTCGAGACGACGCGGCTGACGATGGCCCTCAAGCTCGCCAGCCTCGCTCAGGGCGCTTCCGGCGTGCGGCTGGAGACGCTGCGGCTCATCGAAGCGATGCTGGCGCGCGGCGTGACGCCGATCGTGCCGGCGCAGGGCTCGGTCGGCGCCTCGGGCGACTTGGCGCCGCTCGCTCACATGGCGGCGACGATGATCGGCGTCGGCGAGGCGCGATTTGCCGACCGTGTCCTGCCGGCGGCGGAAGCGCTCGCTTCGGCCGGCCTCGAGCCGATCGCGCTGGCGCCGAAAGAGGGGCTGGCGCTGCTCAACGGCACGCAATTCTCCACCGCCAACGCGCTGGTCGGCATGTTCGAGGCGGAAGCTCTGCTGCGCGCCGCGCTTGTCGTCGGCGCGCTGTCGACCGACGCAGCGCGCGGCTCCGACGCCCCGTTTGACCCGCGTATCCATGCCTTGCGCCGCCATCGCGGCCAGATCGACGTCGCCCGTTCGCTGCGGGCATTGATGACCGGCAGCGCGATTCGGGCTTCGCACGTTCACAACGACGCGCGCGTGCAGGACCCCTATTGTTTGCGTTGTCAGCCGCAAGTGATGGGCGCCTGCCTCGACCTCCTGCGGCAGGCGGCCTCGACCCTCGACGACGAGGCCAATGGCGTCTCCGACAATCCGCTGATCTTCGCCGAGACCGACGAGGCGCTGTCGGGCGGCAATTTCCACGCCGAGCCGGTCGCCTTCGCCGCCGACATGATCGCTCTCGCCATCTGCGAGATCGGCTCGCTTGCCGAACGGCGCGTGGCGATGCTGATCGATCCGGCGCTGTCCGGCCTGCCGGCGTTTCTGACGCCCAAGCCCGGCATCAATTCCGGCTTCATGATCGCCCAGGTGACGGCGGCGGCGCTGGTGTCGGAGAACAAGCAGCGCGCCTATCCGGCGAGCGTCGATTCGATCCCCACCTCGGCCAATCAGGAGGACCACGTGTCGATGGCGGCGCACGGCGCGCGGCGGCTGCAGCCGATGGCCGAGAACGCCTTCGCTGTGATTGGAATCGAGCTCCTCGCCGCGGCGCAGGCCTGCGAGTTCCATCGGCCGCTCGCCTCCAGCGCGCCGCTCGAGGCGGCGATGGCGCGGCTGAGAGACGACGTCGCGCGGCTCGAGGCCGACCGCTACCTGCATCCCGACATCGCCGCGGCGTCCGCGCTCGTCCGCGGCGGCGCGATCGTCGACGCCGTCGGCGCGACGCCGCTGCCGACGCTGGCGGGGGCAAGGTCATGAGCGCCGCGCCCGATTGGCTTTCGGTCGAGCGCGGCGAGGCGCCGCTGATCGTCAGCATTCCCCACGCGGGGACTGAGCTCGACGGCTGCGAGGCTCGCTTCGTCGGCGCGTGGCTGGCGCGTCGCGACGCCGATTGGCACATCCCTCAGCTCTATGATTTCTCGCGCTCGCTCGGCGCGACGATCGTCACAACTGCGCTGTCGCGCTCGCTCATCGACGTCAACCGCGATCCGAGCGGCGTGTCGCTCTATCCTGGCCAGGCGACGACCGAGCTCTGCCCGACGACGACCTTCGACGGCGAGCCGCTTTATCGCCCAGGGGAAGCGCCCGGGGCGCAAGAGATCGCCGAACGGCGGCGGCTCTATTTCGAGCCCTATCACGCCGCGCTCGCCGCCCAGATCGCGCGGCTCAGCGCCGCACATCCGCGCGTCGCGCTCTACGACGCGCACGCGATCCGTTCGCGCATTCCGCGTCTGTTCGACGGCGAGCTGCCGGTCTTCAACCTCGGGACCAATTCCGCGGCGAGCTGCGATCCCGCTTTGCGCGAGCGCGTCGTCGCCCTTCTGGCGGCGAGCGGCGCATCCTTCGTCGCCGACGGGCGCTTCAAGGGCGGCTGGATCACCCGGCGTTACGGCCGACCGAAGCAAGGCGTCCACGCGTTGCAGATGGAGCTCGCCTGCCGCGCCTACATGGCCGAACCGGAGCGCGTCGACGCAACGAGCTGGCCGACCCCGCTCGACGAATCCCGCGCCGCTCCGACCCGCGCGACGCTGAAGCGCGTGCTCGAGGCCGCGCTGGAATGGGTCCGCCTCTGATGCGCGGCGCTTGCCGCCGATTCCCTTCCCCCCCTTGCGGGGGAAGAGCCTGCCCCCGGGCGAAGTCCCGGGGGTGGCCGGCGAAGCCGGCCGGATGAGGGGTCGCGCCGCAAGGCGCGTCGTAACGCAGGGACACGCGAAGGCGAAAAGGCGCTGACGCGCCGACCCCTCATCCGTCATCCCTTCGGGACGACACCTTCTCCCACAAGGGGAGAAGGGGGCGCGCACTCCGACAGGCCTTGTGCGCCATTGATTGTAAGAAAGGCTCCGCGATGAACGTCTCCACCCGTCTCGACAACATGCGCGTCGTGCGCGCGCCGCGGGGAACCGAACGCACGGCGAAGAGCTGGCTGACCGAAGCGCCGCTCAGAATGCTGATGAACAACCTCGACCCGGATGTCGCCGAACGGCCGGGCGAACTCGTCGTCTACGGCGGCATCGGCCGCGCCGCGCGCGACTGGCAGGCGTTCGACCGCATCGTGGAGACGCTGCGCCGGCTGGAAGCCGACGAGACGCTGCTCGTCCAGTCGGGCAAGCCGGTCGGCGTTTTCAAAACCCATGCCGACGCGCCGCGGGTGCTGATCGCCAATTCCAACCTGGTGCCGCGCTGGGCGACCTGGGACCATTTCCACGAGCTCGATCGCAAGGGCCTGATGATGTACGGCCAGATGACGGCCGGCTCGTGGATCTATATCGGCGGCCAGGGCATCATTCAGGGCACCTACGAGACCTTTGTCGAGATGGGCCGCCGGCACTATGGCGGCGATCTCTCCGGAAAATGGATCCTGACCGGCGGTCTGGGGGGCATGGGCGCCGCGCAGCCGCTCGCCGCGATCATGGCCGGCGCGTCGATGCTCGCCGTCGAGTGCCGCCCTTCGGCGATCGAGTTCCGCCTGCGCACCGGCTACCTCGACGTCGCCGCCAAGACCCTCGACGAGGCGCTTGAAATCGTCGCGCGCGCGACCAAGTCGCGCAAGGCGGTTTCCGTCGGTCTGCTCGGCAACGCCAGCGAGATCTTGCCGGAATTGGTTCGCCGCGGCGTCAAGCCCGACATCCTCACCGACCAGACCTCGGCCCACGATCCGGTCAACGGCTACTTGCCCAAGGGCTGGACGCTCGAGCAATGGGAGGAGCGGCGGACGAGCGACCCCAAGGGCGTCGAACGCGCCGCCAAGCAATCGATGGCCGAACACGTCAGGGCGATGCTCGCCCTGTTCCACGCCGGCGTGCCGACCGTCGATTACGGCAACAACATCCGCCAGATGGCGTTCGACGAGGGCGTGACGGACGCGTTCGACTTCCCCGGCTTCGTGCCCGCTTATATCCGGCCGCTGTTCTGCCGCGGAATCGGGCCGTTCCGCTGGGCGGCGCTGTCGGGCGATCCCGAGGACATCTACAAGACCGACGCCAAGGTCAAGGAGCTGATCCCCGACAACCCGCATCTGCACAACTGGCTCGACATGGCGCGCGCGCGCATCCAATTCCAGGGCCTGCCGGCGCGCATCTGCTGGGTCGGCCTCGGCGACCGCCACCGTCTCGGGCTCGCGTTCAACGAGATGGTGGCGCGCGGCGAGCTGAAAGCGCCGATCGTGATCGGCCGCGACCATCTCGATTCGGGCTCGGTCGCCTCGCCCAACCGCGAAACGGAAGCGATGAAGGACGGCTCCGACGCCGTCTCGGATTGGCCGCTGCTCAACGCGCTGCTCAACTGCGCCTCGGGCGCGACCTGGGTGTCGATCCACCACGGCGGCGGCGTCGGAATGGGCTATTCACAGCACGCCGGCATGGTGATCGTCTGCGACGGCACGCAAGACGCGGCGCGGCGCATCGCCCGCGTGCTGTGGAACGACCCCGCCACCGGCGTCATGCGCCACGCCGACGCGGGGTATGAGGACGCGGTTCGCTGCGCCAGGGAGAAGGGGTTGGACCTGCCGAGTTTGGAGGCGTGAGTAGCAGCGCGAGCGTCACGTGCTTGGACGGGCCCGAGTGTTCGTAACTGACATCGTGGAAGTCTGATACGCTGGGCTCGCTGAAAACATCAGGGTGGAACCTGTGCGCTTCCAGATGCCTCACTACCCTTGCAGCTTTGAGATTTCCGACGACTGGCTTGCGGAGGCCGAGATCGCTGGGTTCGTACCGGCGACGCCTTCCTACATTTCGACTCCGCAGGCAACGCTCGTCCCGCTGACGGAGATCGAACCGGTCGCCCGACTCCTGTCCTGTCGCAAGGATTTGGATGGTTTTGACCGCGACCGGCTAATCAAGCTGTTGAAGCGCTTTGTAGCCGACGAAGTGGTCGATCCGGTTCCGATGGATCGGCTGCACGTGCTGGAATTCCCCTCTTCGCCGTATCGCTACCGCATTTGCGACGGCTTCCACCGCTTCTACGGGTCGGTTGCGGCGGGGTTTCAAAGCTTGCCGGCGACTGTCTTCTGATTCAGGATTCTCAGACGTCATGGCCGGGCTTGTCCCGGCCATCCACGCGGTTCCACTTGCGCGACGCTTCCCGGCGCCACTGCTGCGTCACGACGTGGATGGCCGGGACAAGCCCGGCCATGACGATCCGTGAGAGATCACAGGGATCAGAACGCATTGCGGTCGTGATACGTCTGCAAAAACTGCCGCACGCGCGGCTCCGCGCTTTCGTGGAACACCCGCCGCGGTGGGCCGTCGTCGAGGATGCGGCCAGAGTCGATGAAGGCGATGCGCTTCGCGACGTGGGCGGCGAAGCCCATCTCGTGGGTGACGATCAGCATCGTCATGCCTTCGCTCGCCAGGCTCTTCATCACCTCGAGCACTTCGCCGACCAGCTCGGGGTCGAGCGCCGAGGTCGGTTCGTCGAACAGCATCAGCCGCGGCTGCATGGCCAGCGCCCGGGCGATGGCGACGCGTTGCTGCTGGCCGCCCGACAGGCGGGAGGGATAGGCCTTCGCCTTGGCGGTGAGGCCGACGCGGGCGAGCATCGCCATCGCCCGCTCGTCGGCCTCGGCGTGGGCGAGCCCGCGGACGCGGCGCAGCGGCTCGGCGACGTTGTGCAGGGCGGTCATGTGCGGCCAGAGATTGAAGTGCTGGAACACCATGCCGATCTCGCGCCGCATCTGGCGAAGGTGGCGCGCCGCCATCGGCCGGCGGGCGCCGTTCGGCGCGTCTTCGTAGCCGATCAGCCGGCCCTCGATGCGCACCTCGCCGGAATCGTACGGCTCGAGGAAGTTGACACAGCGCAGCAGGGTGCTCTTGCCCGAACCGCTGGGGCCGATCAGGCAGACGACCTCCGACGTGTCGACGGTCAGGTCGACGCCGCTGAGCACCTCGTGGTCGCCGAAGCGCTTGGTCAGGCCGCGGATCTGGATCGTCGGGTAGCTCATGCCGGGCTCGCTTCCTGCGCCATGAAGGCGGTGACGCGCGCTTCGACCCGGCGCCCCAGCCGCGAAGTCGCCTCGACCAGCAGCCAGTAGAAAACCGCCATGGCGAAGATCGCGTCGAAGGCGGTGAAGGTCTCGGCCGCCATGGTCTGCATCTGGTACATCAGCTCCGGCACGGTGATGATCGACAGCACGACCGTCTCCTTGGAGAGCACGATCAGCATGTTGACGATCGGCGGCACGGCGGCGATCAGCGCGCCGGGGAGAGTGACGCGAAGCAAGGTGTCGCGCGGGCTCATGCCGATGCTCATCGCCGCTTCGATCTGTCCGTGAGGCACGGCGGCGAAGCCGCCACGGAAGATCTCGGCGAAATAGGCCGAGGAGTAAAGCCCGAGGCCGACGATGCCCGCCGCAGTAGCGCTGAGCTTGAGCCCGACATAGGGGCCGCCGGCGTAGAGCAGGAACAGTTGCACCAGAAACGGCGTGCCGCGGAACACCTCGATCAAGGCGCGCAGCAGCCAGCGCAGCGGCGCGAACGGCAGGCGGTAAAGCAGGGAGACGACGAAGCCGAGGACCAGCCCGAGCGCGCCGCCGGCGCTCCAACACATCACGGTGACGCCGAAGCCGCTGATGAGCGAGGGCGCGTAGCGCCACAGCACTTCGAAGCTCATCGCGCCGCTCCCGCCGCCAGCCGACGCTCGGCGATCGCTCCGAATCCGGCCAGGCAGAGGTTGATGGCGAGATAGAAGAGGCCGCCGCCGACATAGGCCTCCAGCGGCCGGTAGGTCGAGGAGGCGATGTTCATGCTTACCCGCGTCAGCTCGGCGATGCCGACCACCGAGACGAGCGATGACGCCTTCAGCAGCAGAATGAACTCGTTGATCAGCGGCGGGATCGAGATTCGCAGCGCTTGCGGCAGCAGGACGCGCCGCCAGATTTCGATCCCGGGGAAGCCGAGCGCCACCGCCGCCTCGGCTTGGCCGCGCGGCAGAGCGTTGAACGCGCCGCGCAGGATCTCCGCCTGATAGGCGCCGGACGACAGCGCCAGCCCGCCGACCGCCGCGACGAGCGCAGGGATGTCGAGGCCGTACTCGGCGAGGAAATAGTAAATGAACAGCAGCAGCACCAGCAACGGCACGCCGCGGAATACGCTGACGTAGGCGCCGCCGAGACGCCTGAGCCAGGCCTGCCGCGACAGGCGCGCCGCGCAGACCGCGGCGCCGATCAGGAAGCCGAGCGCAATGCCGGCCAGCGATAGGGCGAGCGTCGTCCCTGCCGACTGCGTCAGGTAACCGAAGGAGTGAAAGATGACCTGCGGGCGCATCGCCGGCGAAGGGCGAGGACGGCCCCGCCGGCCGCCCTCTTGAATTGCAATCGCGTCAGATCGTCGGTTCGGGAACGGTCGTGGGCAGGTCCATGGTTTGGCCGAACCACTTCTTCTGGATCGCCGCCATCGTGCCGTCGCCGTCGAGCTTGACGATCGCCGCGTTGATCGCGTCGAGCAGCGACTTGTCGTCGAGACGGCCGACCCACGAGAAGTAGGTCGGCTGGCCGAACGGCGGCAGCACGACGGCGAAAGCGTCGGAGCGCTGCGCGGCGGCGTAGGCGAGGTTGGGCAGCGAATTGACCGAAGCGTCGATGCGCCCCGCCGCGAGGTCGGCGTAGGACTCGTTGTTGTCGACGTATTCCTTGACTTCGACCGGCTTCGGCAGTTTGGCGGCGAAGGCTTTGAGCTGCTCGAGCTGCGAAGTGCCCTTCTGGCCGCCGACCGTCTTGCCGGCGATGTCCTCGGGCTTGGCGATGCTCTTGTCGTCGGCGCGCTTCATCAGCGCGGCGGTGGCGTCGGCGATCGGCACCGAGAAGGCGTAGCGCTTCAAGCGCTCCTTGGTGATGGTGACCGGCGCGATGCAGAGGTCGAACTTCTTGGCCTCGAGGCCGGGCAGCACCGAAGTCCACGGCAGGTCGAGGTAGGAGACCTTGACGCCAAGCTCCTTGCCAACGGCGTCGATCAGTTCGCGGTCGACGCCCTTGTAGACGCCGTTGTCGGAGATGTCGAAGGGCGGAAACTGCATTTCGGTGGCGGCGACGAGCTCGCCGCGCGACTTGATGTCGGCGAGCGTGTCGGCCCAAGCGGCGCGCCCCGCCCCGAGCAGCCCACCGACCGCCGCCGTCGCCGCGAGGCCCGTCTTCAGCGCCTCGCGACGCGTCAAGCCGATCGTCTCGATTGTCTTCATCGCAATCCTCCAGTCCCTTTCGACCAACAGCCCAGCCGCCCCGGCGCCAGACTTCCGACCTCTGGAGCAATCAGAGCAATCCCCGTTCGCGGGCTGCCCGGACGCCACACCATCGATTTTCAAGTCTATACACGTGCGTCAGGTCAGGCCAAGCAAAGAGAGGCGGCACAATGCTTACGGAAAGAACGCTCACGGATGAGGATGCACGAAGGGCGCTCGACGCAATGGCGTCAAAATGTGCATCCAAGGGGTTCAAGGCGGTCCTTGCCGTCGCAGACAACCACGGGGAGCTGATCGGCTTGCTCCGCCTGGCCGGCGCTCCGCTTGCTTCGATACAGATCGCTGCCAACAAAGCCTACACGTCCGCGCGCGAGCGAAAGCCGTCACGCGCGGTGGGGAAAGCGTCGAGAGATCCCGCCAGCGGATTTGAAATGGCCTATTTCGGCGACCCGCGATTTACCGGCTGGGGCGGCGGGGTTCCTGTTCTCGTTGGTGGGGAGTGTGTCGGAGCGGTCGCCGTAAGCGGCCTGTCGGAGGACGACGACGTCGACCTTGCCGAGATCGGCGTGAAAGCGGTCTTGGAAGGAACGAACACCCGGTCATAGAGATAAGCGTCGGCGTCGGTTTTCAGGAGACGACTTTGAGCGCCCCGGGGTCTGGCGTAGACCGAGTCTGACTGTGTCATAAATTGGATTGCTCATGGCACAGGCGGGTCGTCTCCCAGGACGTGGCGTAGCAGCGGCCGCATGGGCGCCGCGCTCGCCGGCATGAGCTGGGCTGGTCAGGCGGCCACGGCGGGCAGCCCGACGATGGGATCATCGCTCAACGGGGCGATGGTTTCCAGGGCCATGCAGCGGGCGCGCGGGACAGCCCATTCGTCGTTCCGTTCCAAGAGGATCGCTGAGGATCGCTGTGAACTCGCACCGAAGCGGGCCCTCATCGCGATGCGACGTAATCTGTGAGTTTGCACCGAAGCAGGCCCCCATTACCATGCGACGTAATCAATTGAAACCACGAAGGAATTTTACGTCCGTTAGGGGTCCCGGTTCGACGCAATTCGGGACGCCTTTTCGATACGACTTTCTAAGACGACTCAATAGCTTGGATACCCCCAATCCTGGGGGCCCGGTTCGGCGCAAGTTCACAGTCAGCTCGCGAAAGTGTATTCAACGCCGGGGTGAAGGCAAGCGCCGGAGATGGCGGAGGGCAGCGCTCAGACGCCAGCCGCGTAGAGCGCGTGGCCGATCGGAGCAGGGCGCAGCCGTCC
>Ga0326727_10025842_pt1 | contig 10970 bp, 7 predicted proteins | sample MB2enrmetagenome_FD_207643 | JGI IMG/M metagenome (GOLD analysis project Ga0326727, IMG submission 207643) | Lab enriched peat soil microbial communities from McLean, Ithaca, NY, United States - MB29MY | ecosystem: Environmental > Terrestrial > Soil > Wetlands > Peat | place: USA: New York... | reverse complement strand
GCGTCACGAAAGACTTCGCTAGCCGGTCCGTTGGACAGCAACATCGCATCGACGAGCCGATCGAACCAAACCGCCCGACAGTCGCCTCGCATCCAGGCAGCGAGCAGCGCTCCGCTGCCGAGCGGCTTGGTAAGGATGAGCACATCGCCCGGCCGCAGCGCATTCTTCCGAAATAAACCGTCTTCTTCAGCAAATCCGGTTACCGCGAACCCGAGCGCGGTTTCGCTCCCTTCGGTCGTGTGACCGCCCGTCAGGATTACTCCGGCTTCACGGAACGAGCGCAGCGCCCCGGACAATAGCTCATAGAGGTGCGCTTCCTGCACGGGTCCGCGGGCGTAGCCCAGCGTCGCCAGCGCCAGCGCCGAAAACGGCCGGGCGTTCATCGCGTACAGATCGCTGAGAGCGTTGAGTGCCGCGATGCGGCCGAAGAGGTAGGGATCGTCAACGAACGATTTGAAAAAGTCGACCGTTTGCACTTCGACCAGTTTGTCCGGTTTGGCACCGAACCGGTCGGGCTGGACTCGATGAACGGCCGCATCCTCGCCGTCGCGGCATCCAAGTAAAACACGCGGATCCTCGGGGATATCGAGCCGCTTGAGCACTCTCGACAGAACATCGCCGGGTATCTTCGATCCGCAACCACCACAGCGCATGCGGTATTCATCAGCCTTGGCATCGCCCGATCCCGGCATCGGTGCGAACCGTGTGAACTTATCAATCCAATCGCGATCGATCTTGTCCTTTAGCTGACGGGCCAGCTTGCTTCGACTCGCGAGCGCACCGTACGACAGCACAGCTCGCCCGTCCGCCGTGTTCAAGAGGCATAGACACCAACGTTGCGGCCGGTACGGGCGCAACGGCCTCTCGTGCAAGAGCGCGTTGACGTTGTCGAACAGAACTCGGCCCTGGCGTACTGCGTGAACGCCGTTTCGAGGAAGATCGGGATACGCATCGAATGCGACGCAGTCGCCCGACCCGAAGACAGATGGATCGCTGATCGATTGCAGCGTCTCGCGCACGCGTAAAAAGCCGCCGTCAGTGCAGAGCAAACCGCTTTCACGCAAAACATGCGCAGGCGACGGCCGCGTCGCCCAGAGCACCGCGTCGCACGCAATCGCCTCGCCACCTTCCAGCAACAACTCGCCCGGGCGGGCAGCATTCACTCGAGCATTCACGCGATACGCGATACCGCGTTCGCGAAAAGCCTCGGCGAATGCCGCTGCCACGCTCGACGCGAACTCCGGGAGGATGCGAGAGTCGCCCTGCAGCAGGCTGACGCGAAAGCCGGCATGTCGCCCGAGACGCTTGTGCAAAGCAAGCGCAAGCTCGCAACCGCTGGCGCCGCCACCGACCACCGCGAGGTGAAAAGGCCGGGGAGCCTTGGTCAATTGCTCGTCGAGTCGATCGATTCGGCGAACCAGCTCATCGAGCGGCCTGAGAATCAGACTATTGTTGTCCGCTTTTGTATTTGGCGGAAGCTGAGGAAGCGAACCGACACCGATCGACAATACGTCATATCCCAACGGCGGCCGGTCGGCGAAGCTGACACTGCGAGCTGCTGAATCGATGGCTGTCACACGCTCGGCCATGAACCGGACCTTGACCGACTGACAGAGTCGGACAAGGTCGATGGTGATGTCGTCGCGTGGATAGTCGCCTGCGATGTGTGCAGGTACCATCGCCGAGTAGGGGACCACGGCGCCGGCATTGACGAGCGTCACTTCAACGCCAGGCATCGGCCGCATTCGCCAGCGTCGGACAAATACCAGATGGGCGTTTCCCGCGCCCACCAGGACGATGCGTTTTTCAATCGGGTATGAGGAAGCGGATGGCTGCATGCCAGGTCTGTTCACGCCGATGGTTTGATTCAAGAAAGAAAGCGAAAGCGATCGCTCGCCCCATGCCTCTTATATGATAGGTGTCCGATCACCGGAGAGAGACCGATGGCAGCGGACGGCTTGCGGGCAGAGTTCCGGCGCTTACGGCGACTTGCCGATCCCGGAAGCTCCGGTCTGAGCGACGGCGAGTTACTGGAACGCTACGCCCGCAATGCTGACGAAGCGGCTTTCGAGTTGTTGCTGTGGCGCCATGGACCGATGGTCTACGGCGCTTGCCGTCGCATGCTGCGCCGCGACGAAGATGCGGAGGACGCGTTTCAGGCGACTTTCCTGACGCTGGTCCGCAAGTCCAACTCGGTGCGGCGCGGCGGCGCGGTCGGTGCCTGGCTTTACCAGGTTGCCTATCGCATCGCCTTGCGAGCACGCTCAAAGTTGACCCCTGTCGCAGAGCAAGTTGTCGAACCGGCGGCCAACACGGCCGATGACTCTTCGTGGCGCGAGCTGAGCCCGATCATCGACGAGGAAATCCGCCGGTTGCCCGCACGCTACCGAGAGCCGGTCGTTCTCTGCTACTTGGAAGGCCGCACGCACTCCGAAGCGGCACGCGAGCTTGGCTGCCCCAAGGGGACCGTCGCTATCCGTCTTCTGCGGGCCCGCAAACTTTTGCAAAAACGACTCACGCGCCGCGGCGTCACCTTGGCTGGCGGGCTCGTTGCGCTCGCGGCGATACCCTCGGCATCGGCGGCTCTCGTAGCCCGAACGCTACGGACGGCGTTCGGCGGTCCTGTTCCCGTTCGCGTTATTTCCTTAAGCGAAGGAGTGATTCGAGCTATGTCATTCACTCGCGTCAAAGCGGCCATCGCGGCGCTCTTGCTGACGACCGGTCTTTTGGCGGCAAGCACCGCCTTTCTCTCGCGTGAGGCCCCGCCGCAGGATCAGCCACCGCCCGAGCCGGAGCGCTCGGCGCCCCCGGCTCAATCAACGCCAGCGCTAGCGGAGCAAGTCGCGCGCGTTCCCGCCCTACGCGATGGGGTCGTGCAGTTCGTCGGCGCCGAGATCGCTCCGGGAGAAAGCGTCCCGGCTGAGCACCGAATTGTTGCGGAGACCGGCAAGCTGTTGATTCAGATGAAAGAGGGAGAATCGGGCAAAGGGAAAGAAGTGATCCTCGGCGTGGCGGGCACGCGCTGGCGTCCCTGGCGCGACGACGATCCAGTCGAGCCCGGCAGGCTAATGCTCTATCGCATCAAGAAGGGATTCCGACGTCTCAACGTCGGTGACAAGGTCAAGGCCGGTGAACTGGTTGGCCACATCGATCCGTCGTTGGCGCTGGCTGACCTGGCCATCAAGCTTGCGTCGCTCGAAGCTCGTGAGTCCGAGCGTCGAGTTTCTGTGAAGACAAAGGAAGAGGCGGAACGACGCCTTGCGGCGATGGAGGAATCGATGCGGCGGGTGCCCGGCAGCGTATCGAAGGATGATTACGAGGGCGCGAAATTGACGGTTCGACGCTATCAGGAGGAAGTAACCGCCAAACAGGGCGGCGTACGACGCACTGCTCAGGAGGTTATTCAAGCCGCCACAATTCTCAGCATGCACGAGGTGCGTACACCGCTGTCCGGGACGATCCGTACGCTTGAGAGTGAAACAGGCGATGCAGTCAAGGCGCTCGATACCGTGATGTCGGTTGGTCCGCCGCTACGGTCGCCGAACGGTGCTGCCGGCGCCGTGAAAGAGCGGGTAGTGCGCTCTTTGCACGACGGAGTACTGGTCGTTGTCGGGACGCCGCTCAAGAACAGCGAAGTCGTGCCGTCCGATGATACGCTGGCGGTGACAGGAGGCGGAAAGACCGTTCGTTATCGCCGAATGCGTGTCGGCGATACGGTTGAAGCCGGCCAGCTGATCGCGCGGCTTGACGATCGACTGGCGCGCAGTGAAGTGAGCCTCCTCGAAGCGAGTTTGGAAGCGGCCAACGCAGATCGTCGATCGGCCATCAAGGCAAAGGAGGAAGCCGAGCGCCGTGTCTCGGCGATGGAAGAGTCGATGCGCAGGATTCCCGGCTCGGTTTCTAAAGACGATTACGAAGGGGCCAAGCTGATAGCCAAGCGCTACTTCGAAGAGGCAATTGCCTTTACGTCGGCGGTTCGTGTCTGTGAAGAGCAGATCAAACGCGCCCGAACTGTTCTGGCTGGTTATGAGATTCACAGTCCGGTAGGCGGCGTGGTGCGCGAAGTGCTCAAGCAGGCCGGCGAGGCTGTCCATCCGATCGACCCGATTCTTCGGATCGCGCCGTCGGCGAAGCCGTAGGTCTTGCAATGACTGCCGACGGAAAAAGAAAGGGAGGGCCGAGCGGCCCTCCCTCTCCGAGATGTGCATTAGAGGCAGACGAGTCTGATTAGCGGCTGACAACGCCGGCGATGGCTGCTTCGATCGTAACGTTCACTTCGGCGCCAGCGCGGACGGACACTTCCTTGCTCACCACAACGGGCTTGCCGTTCTTGGTGAACTCAGCCTTCAGCGAGTAGGTGAATTCCTGGCCAACGGGCAGCTTCGGGGAGACGAAGATGCGGCGGGTCGACGTCGAAGTCGTCGCGGCATCGTCGATCAGAAGCTTGGCGTCGGCGGGCAGGTTGACGACCAGCGTAGCCGGGGCAGAGGTCGAGATCTCTTCGGAAACCTTCTTCTCGGCCGGCATCGGAGCCGGGGCGGCGGGAGCAGCCGGGCCAGCCGGTGCGCCACAGCAACCGCAAGTCACCGGAGCGCAAGTCTCGCAGCACTCATGGTGGTGGTGACGGTGGAACCAGCCACCGTGGCAGCTGCCATAGCAGCTTCCGTAGCAGCCACCGTAGCAAGAAGCATAATTGCCGCCGTAGCAACCGTTGCAGCCGTAGCAGCTGTGGTGGTGGCCCCAGCCATGGCAGCCATGGCAGCTGTAGCCCCAACCGCTGCAAGACCAACCCGTGCAGCTGTAGCCATTGCAGGACCAGCCGTGGCAGCTATGCCCGTGGCCCCAGCCGTGGCAGCTGTAGCCATGGCAGCTTCCGTAGCAGCTGCCATAGCAGTCGTGGCCAAAGAAGCCGGCCGGTGCTTCAGCGCCGCCCGTCATGGCCATCATCAACACAACGCTGTACATTCCTAACGCCTCCCACAAGAACAGGTTCGATCGAACACGTGTCGACACCAGCCCCGAAGGGCTTAAACCGCTAAGCGATGCGGCATTCCTTTGCCACCTCCCGATCACAGCCTGGCGACGCGCGCAGTCCGGACCTCGGCCGCTTCGGAGAAGAAGCCGGCGAGCGTTGCTGGATTACGCTCTGTTGAGGAGGAATAAGTGTTCCTGGCAACATGGTAAATTTGAGCTGGATGTGTCGCAAGCGTGGTCTGCGAAAAGTGTGAAGGCAGTACGCTACAAAAGTCGGATTATGCCGACTCTGTGCCTTTCATCGGTTGTGAATGATTTGCCCGAAGCTCAACGGGCGAATTATCGCGAACGAACGCACGGGCTGTCGGGACGGAAGAGAATCGTATCGCTCTGTGAATTGTTTTGATTTGACAATTTCATTCCCGAGAAGACGATGCGGAAGCCGTGAAACGGATTCAAATCCGGAACCTCGTGTCACCCGCCGATTTTCATCTCGATGCCCGACACCGGGCTCGCCCGCCCGAACTTGAGCCTATTTCCCGAGGGTTCCCGGGCCCGCCATCGAGACTCTATCGGGCTTGCTACAGTTGCCACTTGTGCCAAACAAACTCACAAGAGCTAGTCGGATCAAGCGGAATCAAATGTCCTAAGAGTCCGATCGCGTCCGATGTAGGAGGCGGACCGGTCGTGACGCACCTGAGAAGCCGCGCGAGCAGCATCGACAAGCTAAGGGCAAGGACGACCTCATGAAGAGCTGGTATGGCATGTCGCTAATGCTCACGACGATGCTGATCGCGGGCGCCGGCCCGGACACGCCGGAACGTCAACCGGCCGCACCGCCCATCGATATTGCGCCCGCCAATTGCTCAAGCCCGCTGACCGTGTTGCAGGGGCCCGTGGTCTCCGAGGGCAACGCGCCGTTGCGTCTGCCGCCAGGCCAGCTCCGCGACACCGACCTGGCGTTGCCCATCAACCTGGCCACGGCGCTGCGCCTGGCTGACGCCCGGCCGATCGTTATCGCCGCGGCCCAGGCAAGTCTGGAAGCTTCGCAGGCACGCCTCGATCAGGCGAAGGTTCTCTGGCTGCCGAACCTATACATCGGCGCGAGCTACTACTACCACGGCGGCGGCGCCGAAGGTAATTCCGGCACCGAATTCGAAAACAGCAGAAATCAATTCCTGGCCGGCGGCGGCCCGACGGCAGTCTTTTCGACGACCGATGCGATCTATGTTCCGCTAGCGCAGCGACAGGTAGTCCGTGCTCGCGAATACGACGTGCAGACTGCTCGCAATGACGCTCTTCAAACGGTCGCCGAGGCCTATTTCAACGTGCAGCAAGCGCGCGGACGTCTCGCCGGCGCCGAGGATGCGGTGACCAAATCCCGTGAACTGGTGCGACGAGCCGCCGGACTCGGACGGGATCTGGCGGCCCCGGTGGAAGTGAATCGCGCCCGGACTCAGCTCGCCGATCTGGAACAGACCGCGGCAACGGCTCGAGAACAGTGGCGCGTGGCCAGCGCCGATTTGACCCGCGCGCTGCGCTTGGCGCCGAGTGCAGTAGTCGCGCCGCTCGAGCCGCCTTATTTGCAGGTCACACTCGTTTCGCCGCGCGAGTCGGTCGACAACCTGATCCCGATCGGACTCACGAATCGACCGGAACTGGCCTCACAACAGGCTTTGGTGCGAGCCACTCTGGCCCGGCTGCGCGCCGAGCGAATTCGGCCGTTACTGCCGAGTGTCGTTCTGCTCGGCGACGCCGTTCCGGCCGCGCCGGGCGGCTACTTGATGGGCGGTATCTACGGTTCCGATCTCAACGGACACGGCAATCCTTGGACGGGACGGATCGATCCGAGCGTCCAGGTCGTGTGGGAATTGCGCAACCTGGGCCTGGGCAACCGAGCTGCCGTCCGTGAACGCCAGGCTGAGACTCAGCAGGCCAACATCGAGCTGTTTCGCATTCAAGACCGCGTGGCGGCGGAAGTTGCTCAAGCGGTCGCCCATCTTGAATCCGCTGCAACCCGCATCGAACGAGCGGAAACCGGACTCAAAGAGGCGCAAATCAATTTTGCCGGCAACCTGCGCGGAATCAGCGAAACGACTCGCCTTGCCGACGTGCTGACGCTGGTCATTCGACCGCAAGAAGCGGTGGCGTCGCTCGACCAACTGGCCAAGGCCTATGACAACTATTTTGTATCTGTAAACGATTATAACCGAGCGCAATTCGCCTTGTTCCGGGCGCTGGGCTATCCGGCGAGCTTGCTCTCGTGTGAGCGGTCGCCCGGCCCGATTCAGCCAGTCGACACGACGCGTCCGCCCCTGATGGCGCCAGTGTGCGCACCGGAACCTTGCCGCAGGTAGAACAATCGTGTTTTTCAGTTGCTCGCTGTTGCTCGCTCTTCGAGCGGCTCGAGACAGATGATGTGTCGCAGTGCAATTTGATGAGTCACGCGATACAGCTCTTCGTTCTCGTCAGCTGGCAGACCGACGACAGCCGATCCGAGGCCGACCATCAAGAAATCCCGATGCCGAACGTCATAAGTGCTACCGTCAGACAGGACGATGCGAAACGGTCGGAATGGCTGCGTTCGCAATCGCTGCAATAGATCAGCAGGAGGCACGAGGTACTCCTTCAAATCGCGCAAGGCAAGATCTATAGCGAGTGCGGATTTCCTCTCGATTGTACCAACCCGATTAAAACCACGCGAAGTGGCTTATCTGCACCATTTCTCGCGGTAGCGGCGCTGACGGAAACTCCCTTGCGAGCGCTCGAAACTTCCCTGTCCCGAACGGGTTGAATATTATCGACGAATGCCCGCCCCCACCAGCCGCCGATTCCCTCGACCGCCCGCCTCTTCGAAAGGGTTCCTCTCGATGCGACCGACCTCATCGTTTCGTGCTCCGTCCATCGTCACGCGTTTGGGTATGACTGCTCTGGCGTTGTCAGCGGTCGTAACCGCCACGGCCGATGCTGCTCCGCCGATGCCATCCTTCGCGGAAGTGTCCTACGGCCCACACGCCCATCAACGCATCGACATCTATTTGCCGCCGAAGGGAGACGGCCCCTTCCCGGCGATCCTCTGGTTCGGCGGCATTTGGAAGTCGGACAAGCACGCGGTTCGCCTCGATTATTTCCCGAAGAACAGCGTGGCCGTGATCGCCGTGCAAGTGCGTACCATGCAGGACGCGGTCCAAGACAAGGTAGACCCGCCGATCTCGTACGTCGCGAACGATGCCTGTCGCGTGGTGCAGTTCGTTCGCTTGAATGCGGAGAAATACAAGCTCGATCCGAACCGGCTCGCCGTGGGCGGCGGTTCCCAGGCCGCGTTGCCGGCGCTGTTCGTCGCCTGCACCAAGGACCGGTCCGACCCGAACTCCGCCGATCCGGTCGAGCGCGTGTCGAGCAAGGTGACTTGCGTGGCGGCGTTTCGCAGTCAGCCGTCCATCGATCCGAAGCGCATGCAAGAATGGGTACCGGGTGTGGAGTGGGGCGCGCCGTCCCTCGGCTGTGGCTTCAAGGACTCGCTCAAACGTCGTGAAGAACTACTGCCTGTTATTTCAAAGTGGTCCCCCGATGCTTTGCTGCACCAGGGAACGCCTCCCATTTATTTCGAGAACAACTGGGGCCTGACTCAGCCGGATAACGTTAAGGAGATGGATTACAAAGTGCACTCACCCGCCTGGGCACTGGGATTCCAGAAGCTGGCGAAGGAAGCCGGTGTCGAGTGTCACGTCCAGTATCCCGGCCATCCGGTCGAGAAGTATCAGGATATATGGGAGTTCGTGGTTAAAGAGTTGAAAGCGGGGAAATGATAGTTCTGTCGGCTCGCTGCCTGCTCCGCAAGCATGTTATTCCATCGTAAAGCTGATGGCTGTTTAGCTGCCGGCCGTCAGCTTTATGATGCGACTGATACGTTTCTCGAATTCAAACTCGCAGACGATCAGATGCGGGATCGTGAGGCACGCGCCAGCCAAGTGCCGCTCAAGGCCCTCACCCGAGTGTTCGGGCGTTCGCTCCAGTCCGATTGACCTTGTCTTGTCGTGGTTGGTGAGTATACACTTACTCAACAGCCCTAGGACGCTTGGTCATGACGATTTCAGGAAAGCTTACCGGTGAGGAACGACGTGCGGCCATTATCAAGGCGGTGCGTCGCGTCTTTGCCGAAAAGGGATTTGACGCTACCACGACGCGCGAGCTGGCAGCGGCGGCGGGAGTGTCGGAGGCACTCCTCTTTAAGCATTTCCCGAATAAGGAGGCACTATTTTCGGCCATGCAATTGGCCTGTTGCGCCGAAGAGGACATGGGCAAATACGAGCTGCTCTCCGCCATGGAGCCCTCGGCGTCGACGCTCGTATTGCTGATTCATTTCCTCGTTTCGCGCACCGTTGGCGGCCGCGGTGATGGTGAAGACGGCCAGGCGATTCACCTGCGTCTCATGTTGAGAAGCTTCGTCGCCGACGGCGAGTTCGCCCAAATCTTCCTCTCCAAACTGGCCCGAGACTGGGTTCCGAAGCTTGCCGACTGTCTTCGCGCCGCGGTTGCTGCCGGCGACGCAGTCGACGAGCCGGATTTACCGAACCTGGCGGGCTGGTTTGTCCACCACCTAGTGACCGCCGTGCAATTCCATCTGCTGCCGGAGACTCCGGTAGTCGAGTATGGACTGCCACGCGACAAGCTCGTCGAACAGGTCGTGCGCTTCTCCCTGCGCGGCCTCGGCTTGACTGAAAAGGCGATTCGGCGGTGTTACAACCCGCGGGCCCTGAGCCTTTTCGATCGTTGACGTGTCTTGGACATACAGGTGTGTAAGCACCCACTCAATAAAGGACGGTGAAGAGTGTCGTATCCCGGCATCCGCTTGCCACGAAGCGCGCTGTTCCTGCCGCTAATGGCAGTTGCCTCCTACGGTTGCGGCCCGGCTGCTCCGCCCGAGATGCTCTTTCCGCCGGCAGCCGTCACCGTCAGCTACCCCGTTGAGCGAGACGTCACCGACTACAGCGATTTCACCGGGCGAATCGCTGCCGTCGATGCCGTGCGCGTCCGCGCCCGCGTGTGGGGCTACTTGCAAAAGATCAACTTCAAGGAAGGTGCGGAGGTTCAGAAGGGCGACGTTCTCTTCGAGATTGACGCGAGTACCTATCAAGCTGATTTCGATCGCGCTGCAGCCAATCTGGCGCAGAGCCAGGCGCGCCGAGAGCGCATGCAGGCCGATTTCGAACGTGCTCGGCGACTCTTGCCACAACGCGCGATCGGTCAAGAAGAGTACGATAAGATAGTCGGCGATCGCACCGAAGCTGACGCGGCCGTGCGACTGGCCGAGGCCGGCATGGCCGCCGCTCGCTTAAACCTCGACTTCACCAAAGTGCGCGCTCCCGTATCCGGGCACATCAGCCGAACGCTCCTCACCGTGGGTAACCTGATCCAATCGGGCGAGACCGGCGGCATGACCCTGACAAGCATCGTCTCGGTCGATCCGATGTACGTCTATTTCGACGTCGACGATCTGACCTTCATGAAGGTCAATCAACTGATGCGCGATGGCAAGATGCAGACGTCCGGAAGCGTGCGGCCGCCACTTCTCTTGGGCCTGGCCGGCGAGCCCGCCTACCCGCGCCAAGGCGTTATCGACTTCGTCGACAACCAGGTGGATCCGGGTACCGGCACGCTGAAAATGAGGGGATTGTTCCGGAATCCGGATCGTACGCTCACGCCCGGACTGTTCGCTCGCGTGCGCGTGCCTCTCGGCTCGTCCCATCGCGCGATCCTGGTGACCGACCGATCGATCGATACGGACCAGGGACAGAAGGTCGTCTACGTCGTCAACAAGGACGATGTCATCGAAAAACGAGCCGTGCGGCTCGGACGCTTGCACGACGGTCTGCGCGATGTTGAATCGGGCGTCGCGCTCGGCGAACGCGTCGTCGTGGACGGCATCCAGCGCGTCCGCGGTGGAGTGAAGGTCAAACCGGAACTCGTCGACATGCCCATCTTACCTGGCACCA
>Ga0326727_10025841_pt1 | contig 10970 bp, 6 predicted proteins | sample MB2enrmetagenome_FD_207643 | JGI IMG/M metagenome (GOLD analysis project Ga0326727, IMG submission 207643) | Lab enriched peat soil microbial communities from McLean, Ithaca, NY, United States - MB29MY | ecosystem: Environmental > Terrestrial > Soil > Wetlands > Peat | place: USA: New York... | reverse complement strand
AGAAAGTACTTCTTGATGTCGGCAAGCTCATAGGCGGGAATCGGGAACTCGGTCATGTCGAGCCGGTCGACGGTCTTCAACACCACCTGTTGCGGTGGCCGCGAGGGATCGCGCGCCAGCCGCGCGATCAGTTCGTCGGTCGCATCGCCGAGCTCGCCGACATGAAGATAGTCGAACGAGGGATAATAATCCGGACAGGCACTGACCGAGGGTCCGCCGATCGCCACCGCCAGATCGAATGCATGCGCCCGATGACAGATATCGTTCATCTGCTGGCGCTGAATATGCATCCCGCTGACCAGCACGGCGTCGGCCCACGCGAAGTCCTCGGGTGTGGCGCTGCGGATGTTTTCGTCGATGAAGCGGACCGGCCAGTGCGCGGGCAGATAGGCAGCGATCACCAATAGCCCCTGCGGCGGCATGAACGCCTGGACGCCGTCGGTGAGGGGATAGGCGTATTCGAACGTGCCGAAGGAAGACGTATAGCGCGGGAAAACGCAGAGGATGCGTCGTACCGTCTCAATGCCCTCGGATCTCATCGGATTTCCTTTGCGACCTCAGGTAACCGCCGCCAAGTTAAGCACGTGTCTGGAAAGTGAGCCACAAATTCCTCAACATTGTGGCCGCCGCTCAACGTTGGAACCGGCAAATGGTTGCAGCAACGGCCATTTTCGGACCTTACGCGATCAGTCGCAGCGCAAAATCGGGCAACAGGCCGGTTTCGCCGGTCAGGCGAAAGTCGGCGTCGGCAAGTCCGACACGCCGCAGCCAGTCGTCGAACTCCGGTGCCCGCTTCAGGCCGAACAGATCACGGATGTAAAGCGCATCGTGGAATGAAGTGGATTGGTAGTTCAACATCACGTCATCGGCCCCCGGCACCCCCATGATGAATGTCACGCCAGCGGCGGCGAGCAGCGTCAGCAGGTTGTCCATGTCGTCCTGGTCGGCTTCGGCATGGTTGGTATAGCAAACGTCCACGCCGAGCGGCAGCCCCAGCAGCTTGCCGCAGAAGTGATCCTCGAGCCCGGCGCGGATGATCTCCTTGCCGTCATAGAGGTATTCCGGGCCGATGAAGCCGACCACGCTGTTGACCAGGAGCGGATCGAAGGCGCGGGCGACGGCGTAGGCACGGGCCTCGCAGGTCTGCTGGTCGACGCCGTGATGGGCGTCAGCCGACAACGCCGAGCCCTGCCCGGTCTCGAAATACATGACATTGCTGCCGACGGTTCCACGTCGCAGCGAAAGTCCGGCTTGGTGGGCCTCGTGCAGCAGCTTGAGATCAATGCCAAAACTCCGGTTGGCCCGCTCGGTCCCGGCGATCGACTGGAATACCAGATCGACCGGCAGGCCCTGATCAATCAGCCCGAGTGTCGTCGTCACATGGGCCAGAACGCAAGCCTGGGTCGGAACCCGCAGCCGGGCAATGATATCGTCGAGCAGCTGCCACAGCCGGCCGATGACGGCCGGATCATCGCTCACCGGATTTATTCCGATGCAGGCGTCGCCGGACCCAAGCAGGATGCCGTCAAGGATCGACGCGGTGATGCCCTTGGCGTCGTCGGAGGGATGATTGGGCTGCAGCCGCACGCTCATCCGCCCCGCAGGCCGATGCTGTTGCGGAAGGCTGTGGTCACCCGGCATTTTTTCGCGACCAGGATAAGATCCTGGTTGCGCATCAGCTTCGACACCGCGGCGGCCATTTCCGGGGTGATCCCGCGCGAAACCTTCCCGAGCGCTTCGCCGCTCGCCGCATCGGACAATAGCCAGTCGCGGAATGCGCCGACGCTCAGCGATGATATCGGCGCAAAGGCCGACGCGTCGTGGCTGTCGACGATCAGGCGGGTAACCTCATCGTTTTCGTAGGGAATGACGGTTTCATGAAGGAATTGCTTCAACGGAACGTCCGCTAGCGCGATCCGCGCCGCGATCATCTCTTTAGCGCTTTCGGCCGCGAGCCCGGCCAGCCGGTCGCCAGAACGCGGCGGCGTCGCCTTGGCCATGAGGTCGCGGAGATCGTCGAACACATGGGTGGTGGCATCGATAGTATGTCGATAGATCATGGCGGTTCCGGCCCGTCGGCGCTCCAACTTCATCCGGCTGAAAGTTTCAGCTCGGCGAGGGCTCGATTTTGTCAAAGGTTAACAACTTATACACCACAACTTCCCATGATTTTTTGGACGGTCGACGGAGCTGACCGGCCTCGCAGGAAAGGCAAAAGATGCCCATAAACCGTGAAATCCACTGGTTCCAGGTCAGGTCCTAGCATGACATCCAGGCTTTCGCTGGCAGCCAAGCTTTATTCGATCTTCGCCCTGTTCGCGGTCTTGACCGCGGCGATCACGGTGCTGTCCGACTTCAATAGCCGCCAGAAGGCCGAACTCACCGCCGCCATCGACACCGCGAGCCACGCCGCGATCAATGTCGAGCGCGTCAACGCGCTGGTTTATGCGGTCGTGATGGAGTCCAGGGGCGTCTACATGTCGACGGAGCCCGCCGATGTGAAAAAGTACGGCAGCGGCCTGCTCAAGTTCAACGACAAGATCCTCGGCGTCGTCAAGGACTGGCAATCCATCATCCAGGCCGACGACGCCGAGCAATTCGCCGCCTTCAGGAAACGCATCGAGCAGTTCGTCGATTTCCGAAGGGAGCTGGTACGCCGCGCCACCGAGATCGCTCCCGCCGCGGGCCGCGAATGGGGCGACAACGACGCCAACCGCGCCGTGCGATCCGCGCTCAACAAGGACCTTGAAGCGCTTTCCGCTGTTTATGCGGAACGCGGCAAACGGATCGCCCGGCAGGGTGAGGCCAGTCGCACCTTGGCGCTGGTTCTGACAGCGCTCGGTGGTCTTGCGCTGGCGGCGGTCGCCTTCGGTGTGCTCTTGATCTCCCGCGCGGTGGTGCGGCCGCTTTCGGTCATCACTTCCACCATCACGCGCGTCACCGAGGACACCGAACATGTGGAGATCCCGCATGTCGATCGAGCGGACGAGATCGGTGCCCTGGCGCGCGCGATCCAGATCTTCCAGGCGGCGATGGAGCGCAACCGACATCTGAGTTCGCAGGCCTCGCTGGACTCCCGGGCGCGCGAACAGCGCACCCAGCACATTGAAACCGCGGTGGAAGCCTTCCGAGGTACGATCGGATCGGTATTGCGCGCGGTCAATGCAAGCGCGACCGCCATGCGCGATATCGCGCTGTCGATCACCCGGGTAGCCTCCGATGCAAGCGGACGCGCTGACGCTGCCGGAGATGCGACCCAGCAAGCCTCCGGCAACGTCCATGCCGTCGCCAACGCCGCCGAAGCGTTGTCGGCTTCCGTGCAGGAAATCGGCCGCCAGGTCCGTCAATCCGCTGAAGTGGTCGAACAGGCCGGCCTGCGGACTGAGAAGTCGGTGGCCGAAATCGAGAGCCTGGTCGCGGCGACCCAGCGGATCGACGGGGTCCTTAATCTCATCCAGACGATCGCCGAGCAGACCAATCTTCTGGCGCTGAACGCCACCATCGAGGCCGCCCGCGCCGGCGAAGCCGGTCGCGGCTTTGCCGTGGTTGCCCACGAGGTCAAGGCGCTTGCCGAACAAACCGCCAAGGCGACCACCGAAATTAGCCAGAACGTCAACATGATCCAGGGATCGACGCGGACGGCGGTCGAAGCCGTTCGTGAAATAGGCAGCGCTGTCAGCGATATCAATAAAGTCACGTCGAATATTGCCGCCGCCGTCGCGCAACAGGATGCCGCGACCCGCGACATCTCCGCGAATGCGCAAATGGCCGCCAAAGGCAATGAAACGCTGGTCGTCAATATCGGTTCGCTCAACGCCGCCATCGACGAGACCAACAAGGCCTCGACCTCGGTGCTGTCGGCGTCCAGCGAACTGACATCCACAGCGGAAACTCTTTCGCGCGAGGTCGACAAGTTCTTTCACGATCTTCGCGCCGAGGCCGCGCCACGGCGGACCGGCACCGCCGCCTGACAGCCCGGCGTCGGCCGCGGCTGTCGGCGTGGATAGGATCGCCACGACCCGCGGGCCAGGCGGCTTGCGCTCACTCCACCAGCAGTACATCCACCGCCACCGCCAGCTTTTGCTTGCGCGATCCCACGATAATGCCGTCGACCGGCGAGACATCGGAAAAGTCGCGTCCCACCGCCAGAATGATGTGATCGTTCTCGACGATGAGGTCGTTGGTGGGGTCGAAGCCGACCCATCCGAGCTCATGCCCGCACCACAGCGAGACCCAGGCATGGGTCGCGTCCGCGCCCTGCAGACGCGGCCTGCCCGGCGGCGGGATGGTGCGCAGATAGCCGCTGACATAGGCCGCCGGCAGCCCAAGGCCGCGCAGCCCCGCGATCATCACATGGGCAAAGTCCTGGCAGACGCCATGGCGCTTTTCGAACACTTCCTCAAGCGGGGTCGAAATCACAGTGGCCTTCGGATCATATCTGAAACCGGTACGGATCCGGTGCATCAGGTCGACCGCGCCGGCGAGAATGCCTGCCGCCTTCGGAAAGCTCGCCGCCGCATAGGCCGTGACCGGTTGCTGCACCGGCACCAAGGGGCTTGCAAAGACGTAGCCGATCGGCGAATCGGGGCCGAGGCTTTTGGCCTCGAACGCGGCGTCGCGCACGCTCTCCCACGCCGTGCTGGGCGCGCTGCGGTCGGGGGCTTGGCGGAAGACCGAAACCCGCGACTTTGAATCGATCCGCAGGTTGCGATGGGGCACCTCGATCAGGATGCTCTCGGTCAGCGTGCCGAAAAAGTCGCGTCGCGCCGTGCGGTCGAAAGGCCGCGGCCTGATATCGACGGCGTGCGAGATCAGTTCCTGTCCGTCACCGCTCCTCGGCTCCAGCCGCAGCGAACACCGCGCGAAACTGACCGGGCTTTCATAGTTATAGGTGGTGACGTGACGGATGTCGTAGATCACGCAAGGCCCGTCAGCTTCTCGGGTCGGCTCGCATTGGGCCCGTGCGGGAAATAATGCAGTCCGATGGCGTCGGCCAGCGTGAGCAGATCCTGCTCCAATGCGAATAGCGTTTTGGTATCGAGGCTTGCGGCCTCCGCCGTCGTCAGCATCGCCTGCAGGGCAACGGCCAGCCGCTGCGGCCGCTCGATCAATCCTCCCTCTCTCAAGGCCGGCAGGCTCGCGATGTGATCGTTCAGCCCGACCACCTGAAAGGCCACCGATCTCGGATTGTAGGGGTCGAGCACCACGAGGTCGCGCACCGGCGCCAGCAGCGGACCGATCAGGTAGCGCGAGCGATAGGTGATCTGGCAATCCACTAGCGTCAGCAGGATATCGAGATCCTCGCCTCCGGCATCGTCATAGGCGAATTGCCGGGCGAAACGCACCGTGTTGATAGCGCGCTCGGCGCGCCGGCCCATGTCGAGAAAACGCCAGCCGGCGGCCCGGTTCATGTTCTCCTGCGCCAGCCCTGCGAAGCTCGCGAGTTCCTGCAGCGTCAGTTCGGCGGCGCTGATCACGCTGTCATCATCTTCGACTTCCTGGCCGAGGCGTTCGGCCATTTCGGTAATGACCTGCCAGGCATCCGGCGACAGCCGCTCGCGCAAGGTCGTCGCGGTCCGCTGCGCCGAGCGCACGAGCGACAGCGCCGAGCCGAACCTGTCGGCGTTTTGCAACGTATCGGCCGCGATCCTGGCGGGCAGCGCACGCGCCGCCAGCGAGGTGGCGCCCCAAGCCACCAGGAGCCTTTGGATCCGTTCCAGGGAATGCAGACCGGTGGACGACCCCTTGCCGGAGTCGCGCAGCGGCGCGCCGAGCGCCCGCACCAGCCGCAGCGTCGCCTCGGCGCGCTCAAGATAGCGGCCGAGCCAGAACAGATTATCGGCGGCGCGGCTCGGGACCACGCCCGCGATGCGCCGGATGCGCACGGTATCCACGGCCGGCAGCAAGGTGGCGCTCGAAACCGCCTTGTCGGAGACCACCCAGACGTCGGCGGCCCGCGCGCCATCTCCCATCGACACCGCCCGCGCATCGAGCTTGTCGGCAATCCGGCAGAAGCCGCCGGGCATGATGGTCCAGCCGCCGGGCGTCGCCGCCGCGAAGACCCTGAGCACGAACGGGCGCGGCACAATCCGCCCCTGCTCCCAGATCGGCGTGGTCGACAGCCGCACCAGTTCCTGGCCGACATAATCGATGCCGCGAACGCTGATCGCCCCTCTCAGCCGCTCGCGCTCGCTCTCCGACAGCTCGCTCGCCAGCACCGGCCCTTGGCCCGGGAAACCGGGAACGCCGATGCCGTAGGCCCCCTCGATGGCAACCTCATCGAGCCGCGACAGCACTTCCTCGCGCGCGGCCTTCTGGCCGCACCACCAGGTCGCGATATTGGGCATCTTCAGGTCCTCGCCAAAGAAACGCCGGCTCAGGCTGGGCAGGAAACCAAGCATGGCGCGTGCCTCCATGACACCCGCGCCCGGCATGTTGGCGACGACGACGCCGCCCTTGCGGAGCACATCGATCAGGCCGGGCACACCGAGCTGCGAGGAGGCGTTGAGTTCGAGCGGATCGAGAAAGTTCGAATCGACCCGGCGCAGCAGCACGTCGAGCCGCTTCAGGCCGGCCACGGTCCGGATGTGAATGCGGTCGCCGCTGACGGCGAGATCGTCGCCTTCGACCAGCAGAAATCCGAGATAGCGTGCGAGCGTAGCGTGCTCGAAATAGGTTTCGTTGAACTGGCCCGGCGTCAGCAAGCCGATCCGAGGTTCGTCGCGGTCGGCGCTGGCGCGCAGGCTGTCGCGGAAGGCCTCGAAGAACGGCGCCACCCGCTCGACATTCATCGATTTGTAGAGCGTGGTGAAGGCGCGCGACAGCACCAGGCGGTTTTCCAGCGCGTAGCCGGCCCCCGATGGCGCCTGGGTGCGGTCGCTCAATACCCACCAGCGCCCGTCGGGCCCGCGGCCGACATCGGCGGCATAGAGATGCAGATAGCGGCCGCCCGGCGGTTTGATGCCGCATACCGAGCGCAGATATTCGGTAGAGCCGGCAATGGCGGCGGCGGGGATCGCGCCCTCGGCGATCAACCGCCCCTCGCCGTAGAGATCGGTCAGGATCAGCTCCAGCAACTGCGCCCGTTGCACGATGCCGGCACTCAATTGCTGCCAATCGGCCTCGTCGATCAACAGCGGCAGATGACTTAACGGCCACAGCCGGTCGGCCATCTCGCCGGGCGCGCGGTAGGACACGCCGGCTTCCCGTAAGTGCCGGTCGGCGGCCCCGAAACGTCGCTCGATTTCGGCAGGCGTCAGGGCCGTGAAGGCGTCGAAGAACCGGGTCCAGACCGCGCGAGGTGCACCATGCTGGTCGAGATATTCATCGGGAATCCCGGGCAGACGGACATAGTCGCGGGTCCACTGCGCCACCCGCCGGCTTCCCGGACGGACCTTGCCTGTCTGACTGCTTCCCTGGCCGGCCTGTCCCGCCATCCCTGCCCTCTTGCCCGCCACTTCTCAATGCAGGAGCCGCGTTCTCAAGTCGAGGGTCAAGGGAAACTCTATTGTGCGTTCCTCCCCCGGCGGGTCGATTTTGCCGGGCGTGTGACCGTGATCCTGGAAGCGGGCGAGCCGGCGCGCCTCGGCCTCGTAGGAATTGACGGGCTTGGTTTCGTAGTTGCGTCCGCCGGGGTGCGCCACATGGTAGACGCAGCCGCCGAGCGAGCGTCCATTCCAGGTATCGATCAGGTCGAAGGTCAGCGGCGCGTGCACGGGAATGGTCGGGTGCAGGCCTGAAGCCGGCTGCCAGGCCTTGAAGCGAACGCCCGCGACCGCCTCGCCGGAGCGGCCGGTAGCCGTCATCGGCAGCCGCCGGCCATTGCAGGTGACGACATGGCGGCCTTCGACGAAGCCGTCGGCCTTGATCTGCAGCCGCTCCACCGAGGAATCGACGTAACGCACCGCTCCTCCCGCCGTGCCCTCCTCGCCGAGCACGTGCCAGGGTTCCAGCGCCTGACGCACTTCCAGCGCTACGCCGCCATGATGGACCCGACCGAACGCCGGAAAGCGAAATTCGAGCTGGGCCGCGTACCAATCCGGAGAAAAATCGTAGCCGGAGGCGCGCAACTCCGCGAGCACGTCCAGAAAATCCTCCCACAGGAAATGCGGCAGCATGAAACGGTCATGCAGCGTCGTGCCCCAGCGCACGAACTTGCCGTGCTGCGGCTCGCGCCAGAGTTTTGCGATCAGCGCCCGGATCAGAAGTTGCTGGGCGAGACTCATGCGCGGGTCGGGCGGCATTTCGAGCGCGCGGAATTCCACCAGCCCGAGCCGGCCGGTGGCGCTGTCCGGAGAATAGAGCTTGTCGATGCAGATTTCGGCGCGGTGGGTATTGCCGGTGATGTCGACCAGGATATGCCGGAACAGCCGATCCACCAGCCACAACGGCGCCTTGATGCCGGGCGGCGGCACCTGGCCGAGCGCGATCTCCAGTTCATAGAGGCCGTCATGGCGGGCCTCGTCGATACGCGGCGCCTGGCTGGTCGGACCGATGAACATGCCCGAGAAGAAATAGGACAGCGCGGGATGGCGCTGCCAGTACAGCACCAGGCTCTTCAACAGGTCCGGCCGGCGCAGGAACGGCGAATCGGCCGGCGTGCCGCCGCCGATCACGACGTGGTTGCCGCCGCCGGTGCCGGTATGGCGGCCATCGACCAGGAAGCGGTTGGCGCCGAGCCTGACCTGGGCGGCATCTTCATAGAGACCAAGGGTAATCTCCACCGCGTGGCGCCAGCTTGTCGAGGGCTGGACGTTGACCTCGATGACGCCTGGATCGGGCGTCACCTTGATCACCTCGACCCGTGGGTCGAACGGCGGCGGGTACCCCTCGACATGAACCTGGATCTGCATTTCCTCGGCGGTCGCTTCCACCGCCGAGACCAGTTCCAGATAGTCTTCCAGTCGCTCCACCGGCGGCATGAAGGCGCAGAGAATGCCGTCGCGGATCTCGATCGACATCGCGGTGCGGACACCGCCGCCCTTGAGCTCTTGCTCTTGGACCTCCTGATGCGGCGCGCTGTCGGCTGGCGTCGTGCCGTCGTAGACCGGCAGTTCCTCGCGCGGCTCCATCGGATCCTGCTCGACGACGTAGGGAAATTCCTCGGCGGGAATATGCGGCAGCGAGTTGATCGGCAGCCGCAGGCCAAGCGGCGAATCGCCGGGGGTCAGGAACAGGTTGCCGCGGCGCAGCTGCCAGCGCTCGCTGCGCCAGCGCCGGGCATCGGCATTCCAGCGCTGGATCGGCAATACGAAGCCGATGGGGACGTCGAGCCCGCGCTCGAACACCCGCGCCATCCGCGAGCGCTCTTCCGGATCGGGCAATTTGGAATCGGCCGGCACGACATTGACCGGCAGCATGGCTTCCTTTTGCTGCCAGTGATTTGGATCTTCGAACGCCGGCACGATGAACTCGGTGTCGACGCCGAGTTTCCCAGCCGCGGCTTGCACGAAGCGTTCGGCATCTTCAATTCCCGCATGGTGCGGGCCTTTGATCCCGGCGATCAGATCGGAGTTTTTCCAGATCGGCACGCCGTCCTTGCGCCAATAAAGCCCAAAGGCCCAGCGCGGCAGGCTTTCGCCGGGATACCATTTGCCCTGCCCGAAATGCAGCAGGCCGCCCGGCGCAAACCGCGTTCGCAGCCGCCGGATCAGATCATCGCCGAGCGCGCGCTTGGTCGGTCCGACCGCGGAAATATTCCATTCCGGCCCTTCCAGATCATCGGTTGAGACGAAGGTCGGCTCGCCGCCCATGGTCAGGCGGACATCGTTCACCTTCAGGTCGGCATCGACCTTCTCGCCGAGTTGGTCCAGCCGCGCCCAGGCTTCGTCGGAAAATGGTTTTGTGATGCGCGGGGCCTCGCGGATCCGCTTGACGCTCATCTCGAAGGCGAAATCGACATTGGCAAATCCGACCGCGCCCGAGATCGGCGCCGCCGTGCGATAATGCGGCGTGGCGGCGACGGGAATGTGACCCTCCCCGGTCAGAAGTCCGGAGGTGACGTCAAACCCGATCCACCCGGCGCCGGGGATGTAGACCTCGGCCCAGGCGTGCAGATCGGTGAAATCGCTCTCGGCGCCACGCGGCCCATCCAGCGACTCAATATCGGGGCGCAGCTGAATGAGGTAACCGGAGACGAAGCGCGCCGCGAGCCCGAGATGCCGGAAGGCCTGGATCAACAGCCAGGCGGAGTCGCGGCACGATCCGGCGCAAGTTTCCAGCGTCTGTTCCGGGGTCTGGATGCCCGGCTCCATGCGGATGATGTAGCGGATTTTCTGCGCCAGCTGCGCGTTGAGATCGACCAGGAAATTGACCGTGCTCGGCGCCTCCCTCGGAATTCCGGCGAGGTATTCGGCAAACTTGGGCCCGGGCTCGGTGGTCGCCAGATAAGGCGCCAGTTCGGTCTTCAGATCGTCCGAATAGCTGAAGGGGAAACTGTCGGCCGAGGGATCGACAAAGAAATCAAAGGGATTGATCACGGTCATCTGCGCCGTGAAATCGACCTCGATCTTGAGCTCGGTAGCTTTTTCCGGGAAGACAAACCGCGCCAGCCAGTTGCCTTGCGGGTCCTGCTGCCAGTTGACGAAATGATTAGACGGCGTGACCTTGAGCGAATAGCTCAGGATCGGCGTGCGGGTGTGCGGCGCCGGCCGCAGGCGGATGGTCTGCGGACCGAGGTCGATCGGACGGTCGTATTTGTAATGCGTGACGTGATGTAGTGCGACGAAGATCGACAAAGGTGGATGACTCCAGCAGCAATTTTAAGCAGAACACCGCTACCAGCGGGGATCAAGCACTAACAACGGGCAGTTGTTGCCCAGGCGAGGGGCGGATATCACGAATTCCCGATTTTTGTCTCCAGACGCGCCTAAACGCCCCGCGGCGCTGGGCGCCCGGGCTTTTGCAGGAACGTCTCGCCCTCGAGATAAAGAGGGCGCGGGGAATGCCGCGATGCCCAGAGGCACTCGCGG
>Ga0326727_10025839_pt1 | contig 10970 bp, 10 predicted proteins | sample MB2enrmetagenome_FD_207643 | JGI IMG/M metagenome (GOLD analysis project Ga0326727, IMG submission 207643) | Lab enriched peat soil microbial communities from McLean, Ithaca, NY, United States - MB29MY | ecosystem: Environmental > Terrestrial > Soil > Wetlands > Peat | place: USA: New York... | reverse complement strand
TTCATCCCCTTAGAATCCTTTATTGTTTTTCTGGCATTTTGTATTTTATTTACATCGGAAATTGGTATATATATAATCTAGAATTTTCATCCCCTTAGAATCCTTTATTGTTTTTCTGGCATTTTGTATTTTATTTACATCGGAAATTGGTATATATATAATCTAGAATTTTCATCCCCTTAGAATCCTTTATTATTTTTCTGGCATTTTGTATTTTATTTACATCGGAAATTGGTATATATAATCTAGAATTTTCATCCCCTTAGAATCCTTTATTGTTTTTCTGGCATTTTGTATTTTATTTACATCGGAAATTGGTATATATATAATCTAGAATTTTCATCCCCTTAGAATCCTTTATTGTTTTTCTGGCATTTTGTGTTTTATTTACATCGGAAATTGGTATATATTTAATCTAGAATTTTCATCTCCTTAGGCTCATGTATTGTTTTTCTGGCATTTTGTGTTCGATTTACATCGGAAATGTATGCTTCCTTCTCTTCATAAGCAATTTTATAGGAAACTCGATATTCTCCGAGTTCCTTTGAGTTTACATTAATGTGAATATAATTATTATATATTAAATAAAATTTGAACTGGGGTATACGAATGACTCAAAAAGAACCATTAAAAATAACGTTAAGTGGGATACTTTGTTGGATATTTGGATTGTTCTTTATATTAATCGCTTTAGGGATGATTATAGAACATGAATATTTTTCATCAGTATTTTGGTTTCTTGCAGCTTTTGTAACTTTTTCTCCGATTTCAAACTTGATTGAATCCGAGTTGAATATTTCAGTATCTGGAGTAGGGAGATTTTTAGTGGTAATAATCCTTTTAGCAGGATCATTTGCTGTTTATGATGCTCATACTTCTTCTGGTCTTCTTCAGGATTTTTCCCAGAACCTCATAGCACAATTCAGGATGAAATGTTTGCTATTACTATTGGAAATGGTATGATATATCTAATATTAGATTTATGAGTATGCTGTAGTAACGCTATATCTACGAAATAATGGTTGTCAAAAGATTACTACAGATCCACTCGGTTGGAATTTGATAATTTACTGAGCCATCAGGATATCGAAGTTGTCAACGGCGGAGAAATTGAAACACAAATGGTGTATCTAGTAAAAGGACATCCAACCAATGCTCAATTGCAATACGATGGAATATGGGGCTGGGTCCGAGCTTTGAAAAAATAGACTATTAATGGAAATCAAAATTCATTATGAATTGGAGAGGGAGATGCTGTTGAAGATGCACAAATCAACAGTATCTGATTTGCCATATGATGTTTTTTTTGTCTGTTCTACTAAAAAGTATTGTTTTTTTACTTTATAAACTTTTGTTAATAAGTTTTGTCTTAAAATATGATATTTTCTTTTGATACAAAACCACAGACTTATTTTTTGTTCATATTATCTAATCGGTGATAATGTTGCGTTAGGACTTCAGTACTCTCTTGCTGCCGAAGCAGCTAGCATAACATATCATACATTCAATTCCTGGATCAATAAGGGTCATACAGATAAATCCGGGAAATATTATTAGTTTTATCAATACATTCAAAGATGTAATACAAATGGTGCTAAAAAACTTTTGGAACGCCTAAAAACAACAGCAAAAGCTGGAGACACTCGGATATGTATGTGGATTTTAGAGAGACGTTTCAGTGCAGACTTTGGTAGACGTGAATACCGAAAACAAATGTTGGCTCAGAGAATAAAAATGAGAATGTTGAGATTATTGTAAAGGACATCGATAATAAGGAAAAAAAATCACGGAAAAACTTTCTATAGTTGGGGAATGAAATGATTAGCTAAATGTTTAAACTTTTTAATCCAAACTCGACCCATATGCATTAGACTATTTCCAGTTGCATTTCATTCTTTGGTATAATTGTGGCCAGAGTTACCAAAATCGCCACCATGGTCTCTTTGCTCCAGGTGCTTCTATAGCTTTTTGATTAATCAAGGTCTGCATCTGGATCATGTAATTATTATATAAATTTTTGACATCATCCAATTCTTTCTTTAGTGTTTCATTATGGGCGTGTAATTCTTCAGACTTTGTGTGGAGTTGCATAAACTCTATCGGATCCGGAGCTTTACGTAATACATCTTGTAATTTTTCAATTTCAGCGTATTTTGTCTGTAATGTAAATTCAAGATTTTGTATTTCAATTTCTTTGCTTTGTAATATTTCAGTGTTTATTAATGTTTTTTGTTGTGTATTATGAAGTATTTTTTCAAGCGCTTCTATAATACAGGTCGTTTTATCTTTGTATTTCCCTTCTTCAATCGCTAAAAGCATTGAATCATGTAAACCTTTTGGGATCTTAGCATTCACAGGTATGCGTATTTCATTAAACATACTGCAGTATTATGATGTATTACTTAAAAATACGTTGTATTCTTTTCGAAAAATAAAAAATATTATTAGTATAAAATTTGGATTCTCATAGCTATAAGGCAAAGATTGCCTTTAAAGAAGGTACTCTTGATAAAATGATAATCTCTCTATGTGCTGCCTACGGTGCTCAAGAACATGGAGATGCTAGGAAAGCGATAGACATTTTACGGGTTGCCGGTGAACTTGCAGAAATGCGAAAAAGTCCAATTGCAGAAGAATCCGACGTAAAAAACGCTAAGGAAAAGATAGAAGTCGATAGAGTAATAGAAGTCGTTAAAACATTACCCACACAATCGAAAGCTGTATTGATAGCCTGTATTTATAGTCTAGCTTCTGGGGTGGAAAGTACAATCTCCAATGTGTATCAAATCTATAGGCTCATTTGTACTGCTCTAAGTATTGATATTTTGACACAAAGAAGAGTTACGGATCTTACAAATGAATTAGATCAGCTAGGAGTGATAACTTCAACACTGCAATATAAAGGAAGGTATGGTAGAAACAAAAAAATTCTAAGTATATCGTCTGAACGCTCTACTTTAGAGGTCTTACTTAAAGATTTCCGTATGCAATCAATTGAAAAAATCCCTCTTACGAATTTTATTCCCAAGTTTAAAAAGTGACATTTTTGTTTGTATGTATCCAATTTCTCATGGAGAACACAGACAAGTTACTCCTTTTTTTTAAAGGAAATGCCTTAGGTTATTAATACATAAATGCCATGTTATTGTGCTATAAAATTTATAGTATTTATCTTTTGTTAAAAGATTAAAAAAGAAGTACTTTTGAGTTCATCTTAAATACTTTGAAAAATAGTTGGCTATTGCTACTGTTCTCCATGAGAAATGTGATACACATATACAAAAGTACTCTCTTTTAAATTTGGTATTTTGAAAACCTTCATTCTCTGGTTACTGTTCTCCATGAGAAATGTAATACATATACGTATATTCCAGCCTTTATCTTGATTGGAATCGAATCACTAGTTAGTCGAATGTCTCAATCTAGTTATATGCAAAAGTTCTGGAAACAGTTTCATCCATAGAATTGCAATGATTATTGTACCAGTTCCACCAAGTAACACAGCAGGTATAACTCCAAACAAGGATGCAGTTAACCATGATTCAAATTCGCCAAGTTGATTTGATGTACCTATAAACATTGCATTTACGGCGTTTACTCTACCTTTCATATTATCTGGGGTTTCCATTGGTATCAATGTTGAACGAACGACTACACTTACCACATCAGATGCTCCTAACATTATAAGTGATATGAGTGATAATACAAAAGAATTTGATATAGCGAAAATTATGGTAAACATTCCAAAAAACATTACCACGATACACATAATAAAACTTCAATTTCTCTTTAAAGGCTTGTGTGCCAAAAAAATGGAGATAATCAATGCACCTATGGCAGGGGCTGAACGCAACAATCCTAAACCTAAAGGTCCAATTTTTAAAATATTGCTGGTATAACCAGGTAATAAGGCTGTCGCACCTACAAATAATACTGCAAAAAGGTCAAGGGATATTGCCCCAAGTATAACAGGCTTGCTTTTAATGAAAGATATTCCCCCGAATATTGAATTTATGGTTAGTTGTTCAGAGTTTTGCTGCTCCTTCCTTATTGAAATGAATAGAACAATCACACTTGTTGCCAATGGTAATACACTAGTTATAGAGTACGCAACTTCGGGGTTTAATGCATAAAGGACTCCTCCAATTGCTGGACCTAAGATGATTGCAAACTGGGCTATAGAGGTTGCTAAAGCAGCTACCTCTGGAAAAAGTTCCTTGCTGACAACATTAGAGGTAGCAAAGATTGCATTGAAGGGCCTTGAAAAGCATTTGCAATTCCTATAAAAAAGATAGTAATGAGAATTCCCTCTTTGGTAATCCATCCATTATGACTTTCGAAAGATGCAAGAAGTAAAATCCCTATACTTTCTACAATTTGACTAAAACAAATTATCAACTTTCGGTCATAACGATCTGCTACATAGCCGACTACAAGAGTAAGTAGAAACATAGGCAAAAACTGGACTAATCCAATAAGTCCAAGATAAAAAGGCATTTGAGTAAGTGAATAAATTTGCCACCCTACAGCAACGGTTAACATTTGGAAAGCAATTGTAGTTGATATACGGGCAGCCAATAAGAGCATTAAGGATTTGTTTTGAAATATAAGCGGAAATTTAAGCGGAAATTTAAGCGGAAACATTATATTATTAGCTCCTTTTCTTGGCTACTTTTTATTTTAGTGGATTACAAAATGGCGATATGAAGGCTGCTCGTGATATAGAAATGAAAATTTACCCAGATAAAAAGGGATTGAAGCCTTTACATATCAAAACGATTACTTTGGCGTATATCAAGTTGTTTATCTAGGGGAAATATCATCCAAAGCTAGGAAGGGGGTTAAATAACTTTATTAATGGCTGGTTGCGAAATATGATTGCGTTTCCGTGATATCAATTCATAGAAGCAAAAAGTGAAGATTAGTAAGTTATTTTATAATAAAATAGTGTATATTAATGGGTCATTTGGTATTTTATATAACCGAAAATAAAGCTTTCCACATTTAATCGCCGCGTATTAACGTAATACCTTTGACCCACCAATCACCGTTTCTTTTCTATTGAACCGATTCCAAAATTAGAGTCTTTTTAATATCTTTTGGTTTCTCTTAAATTTCAAAAGAACAATAGAATATTATCTATATTTATTGGAACTCTTTTTATATTTTAAAAAAGTTTATCTATTAACATCTTTGTTTTTATGCAAATTTCATATCTTTTTCAAAATTATTCGACAACTATCGCTGTAAAGTTGTAGGTTTAGATTGAAAATTTCCATTCACCCTTATATTTATCTATAATAGAATCTCGCCATCATCAAAAGTGAGAATTCTGTCCATTTTTCTGTACGGAAACACGTTTATTGAAATAAGTAAACAAATTGTGACAAAAATGAGTTAGAACACTTTAAGTTATTTCGTAATAAGTTCTTAAAGGGGTAATACCAGTATAGCTGTCGTCAAGTGCCAACTTGCTGAATAAAAAATAGCTATGGAATCTTTTAATAATCTTATTCATGCGTCGTCGGTTAGGTGAGAAATCTGATCAATTATACTGATTTCCACAAAAACTCTCCAAAATGCTCATTGATTTGAAGTTGGGGTTGAGTACCGATTCGAAATATGGGGATATTTTTTTGTCCGAAATAAATAGTATATAGATATGAAGATTCCTTGAACGATGACCAATGAACTTATTTTTAATTTTCTTCAGTTTCTCTTCCGATTACGATCAGGAGTGAAGGACGTACTGCAAAAATTGAAAATATGTACTGACTATAACAATCCCGAAACTGAAGTTGGAAGAGCCAGCAAAAGAAATACAGATTGAATAATTTTCAAAACACATTAAGTAATTCTCGATGTAATATAATATTTATTTCTTTTTTTCTGCTTATATAAATAATATATTAATCGAATGTTTAACAAAACAACCTTATAATGATCAAAAGAGCTTCTAATCACGTTATACAAGCTTTATTATAAAATTAACACCTCAAACGGCTTTATTTCTTAAAGTTAATTTTTATTTAATTTCTCATATTTTAAAAAGTAACTATTTATTAAAGGTAATCAATTTAAGCACTGTAAATCCAAAAAAACAACTTTAGGAATTTTGAAATAAAATAAAAATATAAAACAAATAGATAAAAAATAATATATTTTTATCAATGCAGTCAGATTTGACTTAGTTAGATAAACTTACATCAGTGTTTTGTAGAAAATTTCTTTGAAATGAATGAAAATGAGATAAAAATAAGGAGATAAAAAGATGTTGAAACAAATGAAAAAGACACTTAGTATTCTACTAGCAGTTTGTTTTTTAATGTCCGTGACTGCTGCTGCAGTAAGCTCAGGACCTGTTTTGGTTAAGGAAAAGAAAACAACCATGATAATTTTGAAAGATGTGAAGACGAAATTCTTCAAGCACAACCACCACAAAAATACAAATATGAATGGTGGAAAAGGTAAAAAAATGGGCATGAAAACCGGAACCAACACAGATATGCCTATGAATAGCTGAACCTGCAAAGATATAACATATATAATGGATAGCTGGAGCAGAAACACTGCTATTCACATAGATGACTTCCAAAACATATTTCCTTAAGCCACCATGGATATCACAAAGAACAAAAAAATTATTCTAAAAATAACAAAAAAATATTTAGATAAAATTTCAACAAATCCCAATTTTTGGTTGGGCGTTTATAAAATTCACAATAAGCAACTTGTTGAAATCAGAAGTTTGTTGAAATTCTCTATGCTTTAACATGTTATTAATTTAAACAATATAAACGGAGTGAAATAAATGTTGAAACAATCATCTAATAGAATGAAAAATGGAATTGCTGTTTTGTTTGTAGTCCTTTTTGTAGCATCGTTGACAGCTGTGACAGTTAGTGCAAAAGGTGGTAGCTACTGGAGTGGCCATGGATATTATGGTGTTCATGGACGCTATGGTGGTTATGGTGACTGGGGCTGGGGCGGCTGGGGCTATGGTGCTGGATGCTATATTGTGAACGGTGCATTAGTTTGCTCCACACACGGCTACCCGTATATCTGAATATGAAAACATGCCACATGGCCATATGGTAATAGCATCTTAATGAAAATAAAAACTGCAATAGATAAAACCTGTAAATAAAGTATATGGAATAACTCTACAGAATATAAATTGATAGCAATCCCTGCATGCATAATGGAATTAGTTCCCATCTGCATTTAAAGTCAAGATTGCTCATTATGTAATTATAAAACTTGATTTAATTTTGAGACATGTTACCATTTGAAAGATTGCTATCATTATTGATCTTTAAGATTCTGCACTCTTTGATCCCACGAGGCTATCTTAATGATATTGAATCTCGATCCTTGACCATGACTATAGCAGTGAACAACTGAGATCTTATGGTAATCAATGATATCAGAAAAGTAGATTTTTATAAGTCGTAGGAAAGAGACGCCTTCAGCACGGACTCTCTAATAGGAAGCTTTGTTACAATATTTCACGATCAGATATAATTACGACACTAAAACGGTAAGAGATATCTGCAGTTGGAAGGCTAGCTGTTGGCGATCTCCTTTACAATCTCTCACTGTTAGACACATACTACACTAAAACATTTTATTTCGGGATCTATGATGTAGTGTATTTATGTGTCATGGCATATTAACTAAACATAGATAATATTTATTTTTAGTATATATTTAAGATCGTAATAACTTTAACTAATTCATATCAAATGCATATAATCCTGATCCCATGCATCATGAAAGCAATTTTTTGGGCATGAAGATTGTCAGTCAACTAATATTAGATATAAAATCATAAACATTATGGTGAAGAACATTAAGTAGTTTTTTTCTATTGAAATAAGAAGATGATGAAATTCGTTAGAAAATTATTAAGTGGGACTCTGATACCAAAAAATTGAGTTTATGATTCAGTTTATTTAAGTTTTGAATCTTGTTTAGAGTACTATATCAGCATTTTTTGTTCTGATATTTCCATTTATGATTATGATTTATGTTAATTAGTTTTAGATGTTCCATGAGCTCTATATGCTCTATGAGTCCTATAAGCTCCATGAGTTGTAAATCATCAATATTTTCTTGTGCACACTACCATAATAATGGTCATGTTGGTTCTGATGGCTGTGGTCATAAAGTTATGAAAGTGATATCTACCCGGATGTCCGCTTTGGTGTTGTGCAAAAACTCACTTTATTTTGCTTATAAAAAACACTATCAGAAATTTTAAAGTTTTTATTTAAGTTTAAAAACTTGCTACAGTATGTTTATCGAAGAGTTCATTTATTAATTTTAAAGATTTTAATAAGTAAGGTTATACACTAATTAAAATATCATATGTATGTCTATTTGTAGGCAAGAATTCAGAATGCGGATGTGTGAACTTTGTATGGGTTTTCCCCACTGCACAACAGCCAGCTATCCGTATATCTAAATATGAAAATCTGCTACATGGTCGCATGGTGATAGCTTTTCAATAAAAAACGAAAATTAACTTAGTTTCAATATAATTATTATCATATAAATAAATTAAAAAATTAATTTTTTAATTTATTTATTTAATTTAACTATTTATCTATCTATTTCTCTATTACGATTACAAGGTAGTATATCCACTGCTTAAGCAGTGGGCTTATTACATTATAATCATAAAAATGAGATAACATTTAGTATTAAGAATTGTAAATAAAAAAAGCAACTTGGACTGAAAAGAAAATTTTCTCGTTTTAAAAATCATGTATGTGTTTTTCTATACTTTTAAGTTTGTGAATATAGGTACTGGTGAATAAAATAAGAATGGAAAGTTTACACTGAGAAAATACATATGTTTTCTATTAAAACCTATGTATAGATACATACAATAACTTCTGATATTAGTGATTTTATAGAAAATCGTCACACTACCTATTCGTTTCTTGGCTTTTACGCAGAATAGATAAGTTTTGCACTCTTTTCCTTATCGATAATTTATAATGATTAAGAACGAAATGGATATAATTATAATAACTGATCTCACAAAGCCAAAATGTTGCTCTCGGATTGGATTAGACTTTTGTTCAGACGTTTATGAACAATCTGTTTTTCAGAGAAATTCTTACAGGTTTATTTTCGTTTCCAGGGCTATTTCAGCGTTTTCCTTTACCAATCTACCTTCCGAAAAACGATATGTTGCAAGTTCACCTGTGGAGAATCTGATTCCCCTGATATCCTCGTCAGATATGTTTTCTATATACTTGACCAGAGCTCTCAGACTTCCCTGATGGGCACAGATTATCACATTTTTCCCATTTTTGATTGCAGGCAGAACTTTTTGCTTGAAATATGGTACAGCACGGTCATAGACAGCTTTGAGACTTTCCCCTTTAGGTGGGCCTGGCTCAAAATCCCAGCGCCAGGAAGCAAGCCTTTCGGGTCCATATTTTTCTTCAATTTTTTGTTTTTTCCTGCCCTGGAGCTTACCATAGTAACGTTCGTTTAAAGCAGCTGTATGATATACTGAGATAAAATTATTCTTAAGTATCTTGGGGTAGGAATACCATTTAACCTTCCCTATCTTGCTTTTATCACCCGCTTTTTCATGAACAACCATACCTGTTTTGTTCTGACTGGACAGTATGATGAAAAGAGTTTCCCGCGTTCGGACGAGGTTTGAGGTAAAAGCAAGATCTAGTTCGATATTTTTGAGTTTAACTGCGCAATCAAGAGCTTCTTCAATTCCTTCCCTGCTGAGAGGAATGTCCAGCCAGCCAGCAAGTTTGTCATCAGGCTTAAAACATGGCGCTCCATGCCTAACAAGTATAAGATATCCCATAGAATTATACCTCATTTAATTATATTAACATAAATTATGCCAATAAACTAAAATTAGTAAACATCATGGTTTTGTTCTATTAAGAAATTTTATATATCTTTGGTTAAGTCAAGAATCATGATTAATTGCACTATTCCCACAACAGTTATCCAAAATATTCATTGGTTTGATGCTGGAAGATATATCTATTATTAGTTTTAGTACTATAAATTTGGAACTATTTTTTTCTCAAATTTTATATCAATTCGCTGGATGTAGGATTTGTAATTAAAATTATGCATCCTCCTTTGATGTTGCTTAATGAGAAATTTTTTTAATACCTGATTGGATTGACTAGATTTACCATTAATCCCCTCAGCAATCGATTGTAATAGGCAGTGTACCAAAAGTTTTGTAAAATATAATTTACTCTGTATTCTTTTTCTTTGCAATAAAAAATAGGAATTACTAAATCGGTTAGCAGAATGTGTTATATTGTTCGAAAAATAAGCTTTATAGCATCGGATTGATTATCTCACGGGTTACATAAATTATTTTTTATTGTTGTTAAATTCATGTTGATAGATGTTCTCTCATGCATCATTAAAAAGAGTTCGTAAACCAATTTTTGGGGTAATGATGACATACCTTTAGGTTGTTGTTATTACCTCTTTTTATTTTTGTTTCTTTTTTGGCACCTTCTTGAGAATTTGTCTTAGCTGATGTACGTGACACGTCTGTCAGCTTGATCCAAGAAAGGCCTTCATGGCTGTTTTTGTATCCCTTTGTGTTCATCAGAAACGATTAACTAGATACCTCTTAAACCTCTTTCTTTCATATCATCGAAAAGATCTGCCCAGAACAAAGATTAGTCACTTTCTGCTAATCTTACTCCTAGGATCTCGCAGTAACTATCCTTCCTTATTCCAGCAACTACAAAGAAGTCCTGGTTTTCATAGTGAAGCCCATCTCTGACTTTAAAATAAGTAGCTTCAATAAGCAAGTAAGAGATTTCTTTTTTTATTCATTTTGAAGGAATTCTTCAACCTTTTTCATCCAGTTCTTTAGTAATCCTGGAAACAGAAGATGCTGAGATTTCACTTACTCCTATAGTAGCCATGATCTTTCCCAACTCTCGGGAGATATA
>Ga0326727_10025838_pt1 | contig 10971 bp, 9 predicted proteins | sample MB2enrmetagenome_FD_207643 | JGI IMG/M metagenome (GOLD analysis project Ga0326727, IMG submission 207643) | Lab enriched peat soil microbial communities from McLean, Ithaca, NY, United States - MB29MY | ecosystem: Environmental > Terrestrial > Soil > Wetlands > Peat | place: USA: New York... | reverse complement strand
GCTCTCCGCCGCGGCCCGCCCGGAGCACCACCAGGCGGCGCCGGCTGGAGGTGTCCACGGCGAGCACGCCGCCCGGGCTCGCGCCGGTCATGCGCCGACCACCGCCGCCCGTCTCATGCGCCGGCCACCGCCGCCCGCCAGGCCTCGAGCAGCCGGGCCGGCGTCGACCCCGGGTCCCGGACCTCGAGCCGGCGGCGCTCGTCCCCGGCGATGTCCATCACGAGGTGGAGCGGCCGCCAGGCCTCCAGATCGGCGTAGCCGGCCCACTCCACCGCCGCCGGGGCGCTGTCGAGCAGCGAGTCGAGGTCGAGGAGGGCTATCCGCGCGCCGGGTCCGAGACGGTAGAGGTCGAGGTGGTGGAGGCGGGGCGGGGATCCGTAGACGTGGTGGAGGACGAAGGTGGGGCTCCGCACCAGGTGGGCGTCCACCCCCAGCCCGACCGCCAGCCCCCTGACGAAGACCGTCTTGCCGGCGCCCAGAGGGCCGTCGAGGGCGACCAGGTCACCCGGGACGAGCGCCGCGGCGAGCCGGGCCGCCAGCGCCTCGGTGTCCGCCACCGTGGCTGTGGTGAGCTCGAGACCGGCGCCGTTCACGGCTGGCGGAAGTGCCGGGAGGCGACCCCGGGGAGGGGAAGGGGTGCGCCGCCGCGGCGGTCGAGGAGGCGGAGCCCGGAGCCGGAGTCCAGCCGGCCGACGACGTGGAGGGGCTCGAGCCCGGCGGGCCAGCCGGCGAGCAGCCCGTCGAGCCGGCCGGGGGCGATCGCCGCCAGCAGCTCGAAGTCCTCGCCTCCCCCGAGGGCCGCCGCCACCCACCCATCGCCGAGCAGCTCCCGGATGCCGGGGTCGGCGGGGATGCTCTCCAGCCAGATCTCGGCGCCGCAGCCGGAGGCCTCGGTGATCCGGCCGATGTCCACTATCAGCCCGTCGCTCAGGTCGCCGGCGCACTCGACGCCGGACCAGGCGAGCGCCCGACCCTCCGCCAGGCGGGCCCGCGGCCGGAGCTGGCGATCCAGCCAGCGCGCCCCGTCCTCCCCCCGCCCGTCGCGACCCTGGACCAGCAGGTGGAGCCCGGCCGCGGCGCCGCCGAGGCTGCCGGTCACCACCAGGGCGTCCCCGGGACGCCCCCGGTCACGCCGCAGCGTGCGCTCCGGATCGACCGTCCCCATCACCGCGACGTCGACCACCAGGGGCCCGGCGATCGCGCTGACGTCGCCTCCGGCCACCCGGCACCCCTCGGCGTCGGCGGCGGCGCAGATGCCCTCCTGGATGGCGAGCAGGTCGGCGACCCGGGTGCTGCCCGGGGCGCAGAGGGTGACCAGGCAGAGGCGGGGTCTCGCCCCCATGGCGGCGAGGTCGGAGAGGGCCACCGCCAGGGCCCGCCCTCCCAGGGTGCGGGGGTCGGTCCAGGCTCGGAGGAAGTCCTCGCCCTCTACCATCGCGTCCTGGCTGAGCACGATGCCGGCACCGGCGGGCGCCCGCCAGACGGCCGCGTCGTCGCCGCTCGCGACGGTGAGGCGGGGATCGCCGCCGTGAGCGAGGGCGAGGGCGGTGAGCCCGCGCAGCAGCTCCGCCTCCCCCACCTCGGAGAGGGTCGGCCCTTCGCCGTCGAATCCGCCCCGCGGTGGGGTGGAGATCGTTTCCATGGCCCCGACTCTAGTCAGGCGGCCGGGCGCACCCCCTCCCGCCTCGGCCCCCGGACGCCGCCGCCCGCGCGCGTCCGGCCGGGCCCCATCAGCGCGGCAGCCATTCTCCGCTCGAATTCAATTGACACATTTAGTGATAGCGTCATTGTCATGTGAGGTTGACCGCAGCCCCCCCTTGCAGGTAGTCTGCCGCGAGCTTGACTTCGTGGCCTGGCCCTGGGAGGGGTCGCGAGGCCGGCGCGACGCAAGGGGAGAAATATTGCGGGTGACCCGCAGGGTGTTCCCTGCCATCCTGGCCGTCGTACTGCTCATGGTGGGCATGCCCTCCGGCTCGGTGCCGGTCAGTGCTGACACCCCCGCCCAGCTCCAGGCGGAGCTGGCATCGCTCCTCCAGCAGCTGGCGGCCCTCAACTCGCAGCAGAGCGCCGCGTCCAACCAGCTCGCCGCATCCGAGGCCAGCTACAACGAGACGGCGTCGGCGCTGATCGCGGATCAGGCTCAGCTCGCCGCGCTGAACGGGCAGCTGGCCAACCTCTCGGCCGAGATCAGCGCCAACCAGCAGCAGGAGGTGTCGGCGCGCGAGGCGCTGGCCACCCTGACCCGCGCCACCTACGAGAGCGTCTCCGGCGACACGGTGATGACCGCGGTGCTGAGCGCCAAGGATTTCACAGCGGCGATGCAGAGCCTCTCCGGGGCGGAGAGCGTCACCACCCAGATCGAGGGGCTGGAGAACACGCTGAACCGCGACCAGGCCAGCCTGGAGACCGAGCAGAGCCAGCTCCAGAGTGACTTCGCCCAGGCGTCCTCCCTCCAGAACCAGCTCTCCGACGAGTCCAACGAGATGCTCACCGTCGTCTACGACCAGGACCAGATCGTGGAGACCCTGAGCGGGCCGGCGCGGGAGCTGGCGGCGCAGATCGCCACCATCGAGGCCGAGCTCGGCTACAACACCGTCGTCCCCAGCAGCACCAGCTGCTCGAACTCCTTCGCCTTCGGCGAGTGCACGTGGTACGTGGCCAGCCGCCGCTGCATCCCCTGGGGCGGCAACGCCGACGCCTGGTACTACAACGCCGCCAAGCTCGGATACCAGGAGGGGAGCACCCCCGAGATCGGGGCCGTGGCGGTCTGGTGGCCGGGTGCCGGGGGGGCCAGCTGGGTCGGACACGTCGCCTACGTGGAGGCGGTGGGACCCGGCCTCGCCGACGGCACCCTGGCGGGAACCGCGCTCCTTCCCGGCCAGTTCGAGGTGTCGGAGATGAACTACAACGGCGGCTGGGACCGGGTGGACTACCGGATCGTCGAGAACGACGCCTCGGTCTTCCAGGGCTTCATCTACGGACCGGGCTGACCCCTCAGCCGGCGGCCGGGAGGCGCGGCACCCGGGCTGACACCGCGCAGAGCACCTCGTAGCCGATGGTGCCGGCGGCGGCACCCACCTCGTCGGCGCCGAGCCACGCCTCGCCCTGGCGGCCGAAGATGACCGCCTCGTCACCCGCACGCACGCCCTCCACCAGCGAGACGTCGGCGGTGAGCTGGTCCATGCTGACCCGCCCGATGATCGGGCAGCGCCGCCCGCCCACCAGCACCGACCCCCGGTTGGACTGGGCGCGCTGGACGCCGTCGCCGTAGCCGGCGGCGATCGCCGCCACCCGCGTCTCGCGCTCCGCCACCCAGGTGCGGCCGTAGCCCACGCTCCGTCCCCGGCGCAGCGTCTTCACCTGGGTCACCCGGGCCCGGAAGGTCATGGCCGGCCTCAGCTCGGAGGCGCCCTCCACGCCCTCGGGCGCGTAGCCGTAGAGCGCGATCCCGCAGCGGACCATGTCGTGGCGGGTGTCCGGCATCCCCAGTGCCGCCGCGCTGTTGGCGGCGTGGAGGATCAGACCCGGCCAGCGTCGCCGCATCTCCCCCACCGCCACCAGGAAGACGGCGTCCTGGGTGAGGGTGAACTCGGGATCGGCCTCGGCGTCGGCGAAGTGGGTGAAGGCACCCACCGGCAGCACACCGCCCCCGGCGCGCTCCACCGCCTCGATCACCTCGGGGAGGGAGGCGGGAAGCGCCCCCAGCCGTCCCATCCCGCTGTCGACCTTGAGGTGGAGCCGCGCCGGGAGATCGCCGGCGGCGTCCGCCGCCGCCACCACCTGGCCGGGCTCCCAGACGGCGATGTCGACCCCCGCCGCGATCAGCGCCGGCAGCTGGGAGGGGGCCGACCACCCCACCACGAGAAGGGGGGCGGAGAAGCCCTGGGCGCGGAGCTGGAGGGCCTCCTCGGCCGAGGAGACGCCCAGCCAGGTCGCGCCGCCCTCGAGAGCGGCCCCCGCCGCCAGGGCGGCTCCGTGGCCGTAGCCGTCGGCCTTGACCATGGCCATGACCGCCACGCCCTCGCCGACCACCCGCCGGATCACCTCGGCGTTGTGGCGGATGGCGCCGGCGTCGACATCCGCCCACCTGGGGAGGTCCTGCCGCGCGGGCAGGGGGCGTGCCGCCTCCGCCGTCACCGGCGCCCCCGGCGCTCGAGGACGCGGCGGAGGCGCTCCTGGGCGGCGGGGAGCATCTCGACCACGTCACCGGCGAGGGCGCCCGCCCTCCCCCGCTCCGCCTCGACCAGCGCACCGGCCTCGGCATGGATGGTCACCGCCGCGACGGCGGCGTCGAAGCCCTCCAGGCCCGCCGCCAGCAGCGCGCCGCAGACGCCGCTCAGCACGTCACCGGTGCCGCCGGTGGCGAGGGCGACTGTCCGGTGCCTGTCGATGTGGAGACGGCCGTCGGGGGCGGCGACCACCGTCTCGGCGCCCTTGAGGACGACGGTGACGTCCCGCTCGGCCGCGAAGCGGGAGGCCAGCCCGGCCCGGTCGGCCTGGACCTGGGCGGTGGTCAGGCCGGCGAGACGGGCCATCTCCGCAGGGTGCGGGGTGAGCACGAGCGGCGCCGGTGCCGTCCTCCAGTCGAAACCCCTGGCGGCGGCGATGTTGAGGGCGTCGGCGTCCACCACAGACGGGCAGGTGAGCGCGCCGAGCAGCTCCACCAGGGCCGCCTCGGTCGCCGCGGAGCGTCCCAGGCCCGGACCGACGACCACGGCGTCGGCGGCGGGAAGGTGGCTCTCCCGGAGCATCGCGACCCCGGCGGCGTCCAGGCCGGTGGCACCCTCCGCCCCGAGCGGATGCGCCATCAGCTCCAGGCACTGCGCGGCGACGACCGGGTAGGCGGCGGCGGGGACGCAGACCCTGACCAGCCCGGCCCCGGCACGGGCGGCGCCGCGAGCGGCGAGCACGGCGGCGCCGGCGGTGCCCACCGCGCCGGCGATCACCACCACCGTGCCGAACGTCCCCTTGTGGGCGTCGGCGGGGCGGGCGGGGAGGCGCATCCCCTCGGGAGGGAGGAGCGCGGGTGGTCCGAGGGTCGCGCCGAGGGGCGCGGCGACCACCGCGATGGCCAGCCCGGCGTCGTGGGTCATGCTCACGGCGATCTCGGTGGCCTCTCCGCCCACCCGGATGGTGGGGGCCCCACCGGGTCGGTTGACGACCTCGATCGCCCGGTACGCGGGGATGCGCAGCCCGGCCTCCCCGTACAGCTTCATGACCGCCTCCTTGGCGGCCCAGCGGGTTGCGTAGCGCTCGGGCTTGGTCCCGGCCCGGCGCCGCTCTGTCTCGGTGAAGATCTTCTCAGCGAAGCGCGGATGGCGGTGGAGAGCGGCGGCGATGCGGTCGACCGAGGTGACGTCGACGCCGACGACCAGGCGCTTCACGGCGCCACGCTCACTCGACGGTCACCGACTTGGCGAGGTTGCGCGGCTGGTCCACGTCGCAGCCGCGCTCGACGGCCACGTGATAGGCGAAGAGCTGCAGGGGCACGACGTTGACGATCGGCGAGACCAGCTCGCTGCAGGCGGGCACCCGCACCAGGTCCCGGGCCAGCTCGGGATCCACCTGGTCGTCGCCCTCGGTGACCAGGGCGATCACCGGCGCGTCCCGGGAGCGGACCTCGGCGATGCTGCTCAGGGTCTTGGCCAGGGTTGCGGAGCGGGTGGCCACGGCGACCACCGGAACCTCCGAGTCGAGGAGCGCGATGGGACCGTGCTTGAGCTCACCCGCGGCGTAGCCCTCGGCGTGGATGTAGGAGACCTCCTTGAGCTTGAGGGCACCCTCGTAGGCGGTGGCGACGTTGATCCCCCGGGCGATGAAGATCGCATTGCGGACGTGGGAGTAGCGCTGGGCCATCTCGGCCAGCTGGGGCTCCAGCTCCAGACAGCGCCGGATGCGCGCCGGCACCTCGCGCAGCTCGGCGACCACCGCCCGGTGGCGCTCGGCGGAGAGCGTGCCGCGACCGCGGCCCAGGGCGAGCGCGATGAGCAGACCGCACACCATCTGCGCCACCAACGTCTTGGTGGCGAGCACGCAGATCTCCGGTCCCGACTGCATGAAGAGGACCGCGTCCGCCTCCAGGGAGAGGGCGCTGCCCACCACGTTGGTCACCGCCACCACCCGCGCCCCTCGACGCTTCGCCTCACGCACGGCGGCCAGGGTGTCGGCGGTCTCTCCGGACTGGGAGATGGCGATGACCAGGCTGCGCTCGTCGACCAGCGGCTCCCCGTAGCGGAACTCGCTGGCGTTCTCCACGTCGGCGCGCAGCCGGGCCAGCTCTCGGATCGCTGTGGCCGTGTAGAGCCCGGCGATCCAGGCGGAGCCCATCGCGACGATGCGCACGTCGGTGAGCTCCGGAATGGTCACGGCATCCAGGAAGCCCTCGAGGCAGACCTCGCCGCCGCCGTCGATGCGTCCACGCAGCGCGTTGTCGACCGCCTCGGGCTGCTCGTTCATCTCCTTGAGCATGAAGTGCGGGTAGCCACCCTTCTGCGCCTGCTCCACGTCCCAGTCGACGTCGATGGTGCGCGGGGCGACCCGGGCGCCGTCCAGGGCGGTGACCACCAGCCCCCCGCCGGGGGTGCCCGACACCACCTCGTCCTCGCCGATCAGGGTGACCCTGCGCGTGTACGGGATGAGGGCGGTGATGTCGCTGCTCAGGAAGACCTCACCCTCGGCGGCGGCGGCCACCAGGGGCGCGTTGCGGCGGGCCCCGACGATGGTGTCGGGCTGGTCGGCGGAGATCACGACCAGCGCGTAGGAGCCCTCGACCCGGCGCAGCGCCGCCCGCGTGGCCTGGGCCAGATCGCCGCTGTTGAGCTCCTCGATGAGGTGGGCGAGCACCTCGGTGTCGGTGTCGCTGCGCAGCTGGTGACCGCGGGCGAGCAGCTCGGCGCGCAGCTCGCGGTGGTTCTCGATGATGCCGTTGTGGATGAGCTGGATCCGGCCCGCGCAGTCCTGGTGCGGGTGGGCGTTGACCACCGTGGGCCGGCCGTGGGTGGCCCAGCGCGTGTGGCCGATGCCGAGATGTCCCTGCGGCATGCCGTCGTGCTCGCAGCGGGCGACGAGGTCGGCCACCTTGCGATCGCTCTTGACCACCGTGTGGCGTCCGCCGTTGGCACCGTCGAGCACGGCGATCCCCGCCGAGTCGTAGCCGCGGTACTCCAGGCCGCGGAGGCTGTCGAGGAGCACGCCGGCCGCCGGTCGCGACCCGGAGTAGCCGATGATCCCGCACATCAGAGGGCGCGCCTCCCGGCCCCGCTGCAGCGCGCTGCGCGCATGAGATTCCTCCCGGCCACGGCAAGTCCAACGGCGCCGGCGCCGCCCCGGTTACGCGCCATCTCAGCCACCCGAGGATGGCGTCGAGCTCGCGGACGGCGTGGGGGTGGGGATGGGCGTCACCGTGACGGTCACCGCCACGGAGCTCGACGGGCTGACGCTGATCCCCGCCGGCACCTGGATGGAGAGATGGTAGGTCACCGTCCCGCTCTGACCGGCGACGTCCAGCCCGCCGGTGCTCACGGTGGCCAGGTTGGGGACGTTGATCAGGTCCTGGGAGCCGGTGAGGGTCACGGTGAGCGGCGTGTAGGAGTCGATGATCGCCTGGTACCCGGCCGGGACCCCGCTCACCGGACCGACCAGCACCGAGCTGGTCCGGCTGGTGTCGAGGCCCACCACCGTGATCGCGACGTCGACAGTCGCCGGGGCGACGTTCACGTCGGAGAGCGGGCGACCGTCGCGGTCGTAGGGGTAGAGGGCGACCGTGCCGTCGAAGTTGGCCAGCTGGTTGGAGAGGTCGATCTGCTGGGTCCGGATCTGGATGCCCACCAGCTGATGCTCGGGGCCCGTCACGGTCACCGCTGACGGCGTCACCACGGTGGTGGACACCTCGTAACCGGGAGGCGGGGTGCGGCTCACCGCCACCGTGACCGTCGCCTGGGCGGTGGCGGAGGTGTCGACGGACGCTTCGACGCTGGTGGGCGGGCTGTCGAGCTCGATGTTGGGATCGGAGTTGGTCACCGTCACCGGCAGCCTCACCGTGGCCGGAACCCGGCTGCCCACCGACCTGATGGCGTCGTAATCCACGCTGACCTGGAGGCTGCTGCGGCTGAAGCTGTTGAGGTGGGCCTCGGTCCCGGTGATGGAGACGACGAGGTTGGGGATGGGCTGGGTCAGCACGTAGCCGGCGGGGAGGCTGACCGTGGGTGACGGGGGTTGGGGCACGGGCACCGACACCGAGCGCGTGCCGGGCGGGTTGGTCGCGAAGACGACGCCCGCCCACCCGACGGTCGCCAGCACCACGGCGAGCAGCTTGAGCTTCCAGTTGCGGGTGACGAAGCCTGGCATCAGGGGTTGCGCCGGCCCAGCGCCCGCAGGGCCTCCCCACTGCGCACCAGCGGCCGGATGGCGGCGCCGGGCCTTCGGGTGACCGGCCGGATCACGAGATTGGTCAGCATCTCCTGGAGCGTGGAGTGATCAAGACCCCGGTACAGCTTGCCACCGTAGGCGAGGCTGATCAGGCCGGTCTCCTCGCTGACGATCAGGATCACGGCATCCGTCTGCAGGGTGAGCCCCAGGGCCGCCCGGTGCCGGGTGCCCATCCGCCCCACCCCGGGGAGGGCCTCGGCCAGCGGCAGCACGCAGCCGGCGGCGACCAGGCGGGTGTCGCGGATGATCACCGCACCGTCGTGGAGGGGCGACCCGATGTAGAAGATCGAGGTCAGGATCTCGGCGGTCACCTCGCCATTGATGCGCACGCCGCTCAACGCGACGTTCTCGAGACCTGTCTCACGCTCGAAGACGATCAGCGCCCCCGTGCGACTCTCGCTCAGCGTGGCCGCCGCCCTCACCACCTCCTCCACCGTGCGCGCCACCGGTGGGGCGGGATGACGGCCCATGATGAAGCCGACGGTGCCCAGGCGGCCCACCTGGTCGAGGGCCCGGCGCAGCTCGGGCTGGAAGAGGACGATGACGCCTATCAGGATGGCCTGGCCGGCGTTGGCGAAGATGAACTGGAGAAGCCGGAGCTGAAAGGCCTGGGCCAGCAGACCGATCACGAGCAGGATCGCGAGGCCGACCAGCAGCTGGACCGCCTGGGTCCCCCGGATCAGCTTGAAGAGCTGGTAGAGGAGGAAGGCGACGATCACGACGTCGATGACGTCCCGGATCCCGATCGCCCCCAGGAAGACCGAGACGCTGTGGAGGAACTCGGTCACGCCGCCGTCCCCGCGCGGGCGGCGCGCCCACTCTCGACCGGCCCCGCGAAGATCAGGCTGAGCAGCGCCTGCTGCGCCCAGAGCCGGTTCTCGGCCTGGTCGAAGACCACCGACTGCGGCCCGTCGAGCACCGAGTCGGTGATCTCCTCGCCGCGGTGTGCGGGCAGGCAGTGCATGACCCGCGCGTTGGGCGGAGCCATGGCGAGGAGCGCGTCGTTGACCTGAAGGTGGGCGAAGTCATCGCGCCGCTGCTGCTGCTCCGCCTCCTGTCCCATGCTGGTCCAGACGTCTGTGTAGATGATCTCGGCGTCCTCGAGACCCGGGGCCGCCTCGTGGAAGTGGCGCACCGGCGAGTGGCCGCCGGCCAGAGCAGCGGCCCGCTCCAGCACCGCGGCGTGGGGCTCGTAGCCGGGCGGTCCGACCACGCGCAGGTCGATCCCGAGGATCGTCGCCGCGTAGATCCACGAGGTGCAGACGTTGTTGCCGTCGCCGACATAGCAGACGCGAGCGCCCTCCAGGTGGCCGAGCAGCTCGCGAACCGTCAGGCAGTCGGCGAGCACCTGACAGGGGTGCTCGCGGTCTGTCATGGCGTTGACGACCGGCCCTCGGGCCGACCGGGCCAGGGTCACCAGGTCGCGATGCGAGCTGAGCCGGGCGACGATGCCGTCGACGTAGCGGTCGAGGATGCGGCTGATGTCCGCCGTCGACTCGCGCTCACCGATCTGGATCTCGCTGTTGAAGAGCGGGATGGGGTGACCGCCGAGGTGGCGGATGGCGACCTCGAAGGAGACCCGGGTGCGGTTGCTGGGTCGCTGGAAGATCATCGCCAGGCTGCGCTCGGCGAGCGGACGCCCCGGGTCGGCGCCCGCCTTGAAGGCGGTGGCGACGTCGAGGACCTCCCTGATCTCGGCTGCGGAGAGATCGGCGATGGAGATCAGGTCGCGGCCCACGAGCGATCCCATTTGGCGCCATCTTCGCACCCCACGGCGCGGCCGGCGTGACCGCGCCCGCCCCCGGCCCCGGCTGATGGCGCTAGGGTTACGCGCAGATGAGGGTGCTGGTGCTGGTCTGGGGTCGCCAGGTGGAGACGCTGCAGGCCTCGCCGCTGCTGCGGACCATCGCCGCCGGGCTCCCGGAGGCGACCGTGACCCTCGCCTGCTCCCCGGCCGCGGCCCAGGCCGCCCGGGCCCTGGACGGGGTCGGGGAGGTCCTGGTCCTCCGCGGCCTGGACCCGCACGCCTCTCCCCTCTACGGACTGGCCGCCTGGGCCCGGCTGCGCCGCCGGCAATTCGATTACACGGTCCTCTGCGGCGCCGCGGCGCGGGCCCGGGTGCTCCTCTTCCTGGCCGGATTCGCCCGCCGGGTGGGACCCGGAGGCGGCCTCACCGCCGCCCTGCTCAGCGACCACGTGAAGCCCCGACCCGGGGAGAACCAGGCTGCCACCTGGCTCCGCCTCGCCCACATCCTGGGCATCGCCGCGGAGCGGCACGCGCCGCGCCTGGAGCCCGGAGCGGAGGCGACCCAGCGAGCCATGATCCAGCTCCACAGCACCGCGGTCGCCGACGGGAGGCTGCTGATAGCGCTCGCTCCCGGCACCGGCCACGCCGACCGCACCCATGCCGCCGCCTGGGAACCGGAGCGCTGGGCCCACCTCGCCAACCAGCTCGCCGTCCGTCACGGTGCCGGAGTCATCTTCGTGGGGGCCGCCGAGGACCAGGTGGCGGCGATCGAGGCATCGGTCGACATGGCCGCCCCG
>Ga0326727_10025837_pt1 | contig 10971 bp, 6 predicted proteins | sample MB2enrmetagenome_FD_207643 | JGI IMG/M metagenome (GOLD analysis project Ga0326727, IMG submission 207643) | Lab enriched peat soil microbial communities from McLean, Ithaca, NY, United States - MB29MY | ecosystem: Environmental > Terrestrial > Soil > Wetlands > Peat | place: USA: New York... | reverse complement strand
TCGAGAACACGCGGCTGTTCAGGGTGGCGCAAATATCTTCCACACTCCGGTTCGAATCCCGCCAGACCGCCACGTCGTTTTCCCCGAAGCGGAAATGCATGACGGGAATGGGAATTCCGTGGGCGTCCACGCGGTGCGGATCCACCGTCACGCGGTTTTCCCGTCGTGCCATGACCTTGCAAAAGATCCCGAAGGACAGAAGCCCCGGCTGCATGCGCCGCACCTGAGTTTTGAACTCAGGGCCATACCCCGGCAAACGCAATGCCTGCCGCGGGAACATGTAGTCTGCCAGATTTATCTGAATGTCCCACCCTCCCGTGTAATGCTTCTTGGGAAAAAGATGATTGTAACGAGGGATAAAGACGTGGTCCGTGGCGCCGTCCTGATTGATGGATTTCGTTCCTTCCAGTTCCTTCAAGTAGGCGTAAACACCGTTCCCCACGTGCCCGCTGAGGTAGCGGCCCACGACATCCTGCGAATTGGCCAGGCCGTTGGGGTGATGGGGGGAGCGCGAATTCAGAAGCAGGCGCGCCGATTCGACAGTGGCGGCGCAAAGCACGACAATTTTCGCGCGCACCTGTTCCTCCTTTCCCGTCGTCGTATCGATGAAGGAAACCGCCCGCGCCCGGCCTTCGTCATCCACCAGAATTTCGCGCGCCAAAGAGTTTTGCCGCAAGGTAAAGTTTCCGGTGGCCTGCGCTTTGGGAATCATCGCCGTGGCGCTGGAAAAGATCGCGGATACGTCACAGCCGGTCATGCAGTGGCCACAGTAATGACAAGGAGGACGGCCGTCGAAGGGCCTGGTCAGCAAAGCCTTGCGCACCGGGATCACCGCAATGCCCATGGGCTTGGTGGCCCGCTGCAGGATGCGCTCACCCCGCCGCCAGGGCAGGGGAGGCAGGTAATGGCTGCCACCCGGCAGGATCTCCAGGCCGTCGTCCTGCCCACACACGCCGATCATCTCCTCGATCCGCTCGTAGTAGGGGGCCAGTTCTTGGTAGCTGATCGGCCAGTCATCCTCAACTCCCTCGAGTGACCACTCGCGAAAATCCCGCGCCGCGTACCGCAGGGTGACAGCATTCCAGTGCACAGTCCTTCCTCCCAAAACACGCATGCGGTCGGCGTGCACATGGTCGGAGTCTTCATAATGGATCGATTCTTTTACATCACCCTGGTAAAACTTTGCCTGTTTTTCGTCGCGCAGACCGCGAAATTGCAATTCGTAAGGCCATTTGTGGGAAAGAAATTCCGAAGGATCGACCCTCTTCCCTCCCTCCAAAAGGACAACCTGGGCGCCGCCCTCGGACAGTTCCTTGGCCATGACGCCACCTGCGGCGCCCGAACCGATAATGCAAACATCATATTCTTTCAGGGTAGAGGGCATGAGATCCTTTGGCTAGTAAGTCGAGGTCTCCTTCACCGCTCCCGGCTTGACTTCCTTGTCAAGTTCATACGGGATGTGAACCGCGTGCAATTCATTCCCATGCAGATTAATGTTCTGACTCTTGGCGCCTTTAACTTTGAGGAAAACCTTTGTCCCTGCCTGCGTCGTTGAGTCCACAATGGCGGCGCTTTCCACATCATCCAGAACTACGGCGGGATCACTCGACTCCGCCTTCGCAGGCGCGCCCGAGAAGCCTTCCAATTTCAGGTCCTTGACATCCTGAAAGTACATCGCACTCTGCCATCTGGGTGACTCGGGTTTTTCCCACTGCACCTGAACATCCTTCACCTTGAGGTTTCTGGCGTAATGGAAGTACATGGCGTGAACCGATCGGTCGTACCCCGGGGTGAGATCGGAGGACTGGTAGAGTTTGATATTTTCAAGGCTCACATCATCCAGCCAGCTATCGGGATGTCCCAGGATCAGGCAGGACCCCTGGCCATGGGCAATGATGTTCCGCAGGATGACGTGCCGGATAACTCCCGCCGGGGGCTCATCCGGCTTCAGGGGCAGGCCCAGGCTTTCGCTGCGCCTTTGCACGGTGAAGTAGATGGGGTCGCCATTCCCCCACCAGAACCAGTCGAAGCGATGGGTGTTGATCACGATATTTGAGATCACCACGTTTTCGACCACCCCGCCGTCATACACCATGAAGGCAATGCCCCGATTGGAATTAGTGATAACACAGTTGCTGATGGTCACATTGCGGACAGCCACTTCATTCCCATCGCAGAATTTGATGGCGCTGGAAGAGGAGGAGAGGCGGCAGTTGGTGACCGTAATATTCTCGCAGGCTTTGGGAGGCCCGCCCGAAGCCCGCGAGGAATAAAACACAATGGCGTCATCGCCGGTTTCAATGGTGCTGTTGGAGATCACCACATCCCGGCAACTATCCGGATCGATCCCATCCGCCCACACCCCGTATTTCTGGTCCGTGTGGATATAGATGCCGTCAATCCTCAGCTTATCGCAGTCGTAGGGGTAGAACGTCCAGCTTGGCGAGTTGATGATGGAAATTCCCGCGACCCGGATGTCTTTGCAGCGCAGCAGCTTGATCATATGCGGGTAGATCTTGCGGCGCCCCAAATCTTTGGGAAAAGAGCGCATGAGGGGTATGCCTGCCTGCTCCGCCGCCTTCTGGTTGTCGCGGATATACGCGTCATCGATGACGTTCATCCGCCAGTCATACTCCGATTGGCCGTTGATAACCCCGCGGCCTTCAATGGAAATATTTTCGAGGTCCTCACCCAGGAGCAGGGCGTCCGTGGTGAAATCGGACTCTGACTTCGACCCGAAAAGAGTGGCCCCGATTTCCAGATAGAACTTCACGTGGCTGCGCAGGTGCAATGTCCCTGAAGTGTAATCGCCAGCCGGCAGGTATACTTCTCCCCCGCCGGATTTTGCGCAGGTATCAATGGCCTTCTGAATGGCCTGCGTGGCGATGTCATCCTTTTTGCCCGTAGCCCCGTAGTCCTTCACATTAAAGATGTCGCTGGTTCCTTGTGCGCGCAGTAATGATGCCGATACCATGATCTGCAATGCCAGACATGGCAGAATTGCCTTCACGGGAAATTGTTTCCTCATATTCATCTCCTTCATTCAAGACCCGGCCTGGGCTGTGCTGAACTGGGGGCAAACCCCCGATGAAAGGAACCAGGATCGAGGCAACTCCTGCCCGGATATTGCACGCTTTCCGGGCAAAGGGTCTCATCTCGAACCTACCGTGCGAGCGAAACATTTCAGATATGCCCTGAGTTCCACAACCCGATCGGGGCTTGCTTCTATAAGGGTGCCTCTTGAAAATCTCCAAGAAACCGCACCGCGGAGCCATGTGCGTTTATAATGTCTGGGCGGTAGAGTGTCAACGCTTTTCTCGGTCAATTAAGGACGCCTGATGAATCGAAGAAATTTCCTTCCGTTCCTGCTTACCCCGGCGCTGGGGGAACTCGGCTCGCAAGCACGCGCGCAGACCAGTTCCGCTCCGGACATGAAGATCACGCGCATTGACACCACCTACTTCCGCCCGGGCGCAGACTTGCCCTGGCAACCCAACTGGGTGTGGGTGCGTGTCCACGCCAATAACGGCCTTGTCGGCATCGGTGAGACCTACCCGCGCAATGAGGCGGAAGCCAGCCTGGTGCATACGGCCATTGCCGGCACGTTGATGGGCCGCGATCCGCGCGACATTGACCGCATCTGGGCGGATTTTTATCGCACCTTCGATTTTCAGGTGACGGGCGGCGCGGAGATGCGCGCGCTGAGCGCCATCGATCTCGCTCTGTGGGACCTTTTGGGGAAATCCTTGAATGTTCCGGTTTACCGCCTGCTGGGGGGGAAGTCCAATCCCGAAATTCGCCTTTACAACACCTGCTTCGGCCACCGCTACGACTTCAACAAAGAGCCGGAAAAGATCATGCACGAGTTGATTGATCGCTACGGCGTCAAAGCCATCAAGATCTGGCCCTTTGATCATGCCGCGCTGCGCAACCAGCACGAATATGTCACCCCGGCCGACATTGAGGAAGGTCTGGCCCCGGTGCGCAAGCTGCGCGACACGTTCGGAAACGCTATTGAAATTCTCATGGAGTTTCACAGCGGCTGGGACCTGACTTCGGCGGTTCGAATTGCCCGCGCCCTCGAGCCTTACCGGCCCATGTGGCTTGAAGATATGCTCCTTCCCGGCAATTTCTCGGAGTACCGGATCCTCGCCGATTCCACTTCCAATCCCCTCACCATCAGCGAACGTATGGCGGGACGCATGGAATACCTGCAAATGCTGGAAGCGCGAGCGGCCAAGTTCGTAATGTTCGATGTGACCTGGTGCGGCGGGCTGAGCGAGGCGAAGAAGATTGCAACGCTTGCCGAGGCCTTTGAACTCCCCGTGGCGCCGCACACCGCGGGCGGACCCTTGCTTTTTTACGCCACCACCCATCTCACCACCGCCCTCACCAACGTCGCCATCCAGGAAAGTTGCCAGATTTTCTATGAAACCACCTGGCCCATGATACTCGAGAATCCCCTGGTTCCCCACGATGGCAAAATCCGGGTTCCCGAATTGCCCGGCTTGGGAATGCAGATCAAGCCCGAGGTGTGGACGAATCCAGCGGCGATCACCCGCACCACCACCGCTTGACCCCAGGTTCTGAAGAAAGGGAGAGTTTATACCGGCCTGCCGGGACCTTGGCCCTCAACGTGCTAGCCTCCCGATTGGATGGTGTGGCCTACGTGAAATCACTCAGCGGATCTGCGCGCGCAATGTTCGGGACCGGGGAAACGGATCGGACGGTTGCCGAGGTGGGCAAAGGGTGGGTTTTTTGATGTAAATTAAGTGTGCGGATCGAAAAAAAAGAAAAACGTCGAAAATGAAGGTCGCTCCCAATAAAGTATTGAAAATAAATGGAAAAATAAGTGACATTATGGACTACCCCAATAAGGTATTGAAAGGAAGTTACTTAAACGAAATTAGCTATTAATTAATGAAAATAAATGAGATAGAACGATTTTAGGGCCTCAAAAACCGAAGAAACCCGCAAAGTTGCTCACCACCCCAATACATTACTGAAAACAGGCAAGTTATAAGCATAGCATTTCTTGGACCCCAATAAATATCTGAAAATAAAAGGTTTGTACGGTGTGCGGAATTGGGTTCCCATCCGGCGCCCACGATCGGGTTCCCATCAGGGGTCAATGCCGGGTATCGACGGCTGCGGGGTCGACTCGCTCCGCTCAGGCTTCCGGGGAGGTTGGGGAATGCCCCATCACCTTTCGCCGGATGGGTTCAAGCATGCCGGCGCTGACGAGCAAGGCTGCCGCCAGAATATACATTCCTCCCGCCCCCACGAAAGCCGGTTTGTATCCGTGCAGGTCAATGAGACGCCCGATGACAAGTTGTGCTCCAGCCCCAACAAGAGTCCCGCCGGCTCCGCTGATCCCATAGAGGATCGCCACGTGCTTGGGGGGAGAAATCTCGGTGATAGTGGTGTGAATATTGGTCGACCAGGTTTGATGGGAAAAGAGCGCCAGGCTCACCAGCGCCAAGGCCAAGGTTGAACGTGATGCAAAACCGGCGGAGGCACCGAAGGCGGCGAGGAAGGCGGCAGCGAGCAGGACGGTCTTGCGGCTGCGACTCACGCTCCAGCCTTTCCGGATCAGGGCGCTGCTCGCTGCTGCCCCGGCAAAAGCTCCGAGGAAAGAGCAAAAGTAAGGTATCCAGAGCAGTTTGCCGACCCGGGCGAGGGAGAGCCCGCGAACTTCCTGAAAGTAGGCGGGAATCCAAAAGAGATAAAAGAACCAGGCGATATCTGAGCACCCCCGTGCCGCGATGACCAGCCAGTACTTCCGGGTTCTCAAGACTTCGCCCAGCGTAACCTCGGCGCTGGAAACACTCGCGGCGGGATGGCAAGCTTCCACCGGCGCAGAGTTGGATGCATCTTCCGTTCCCAGGTCGTGCCGATGCACCCAAAACCAGGGAGGAAGCAGCATCAGCAAGCCGAACGCGCCGACCAGCAGGAAGGTGAGCCGCCATCCGGAATGGAGGGTCGTCCAGGCCACCAGCGGAGGCGTGACCACCATCCCCAGGCTGATTGCCGAGAGGATTGCTCCCACGGCCTTGGCGCGGCTGGCAGGTGGATACAGCTCGGCCGCGGCGCGTACGGCGGCAGGATAGTAGATGCCTTCCCCTATCCCTAACAGGGCTTGGCAAAAAAACAAACCGCGCAGCCCTTGCACAAATGATTGGGCCATCGTGGCGAATGACCACACAATCACCGCCACTGTAAATGTTTGGCGGTATCCCAGGCGATCCGCAATCCGTCCCCCTAGGATGTAGAAGAGGCCATACATCACCAGGAAGGCGTGAATGGCCAGTCCGTAATCCCGATTCGTCAGGGAAAGGTCCTGCCGCACTGCGGGCATGACCACGCTCAACACCGAGCGTTCCACGTAATTGAACATGGAACCCGCAAACAGGAGCAGGACAATCGACCGGCGGAAAGAGTCTTGCCAAGCGGGCTTCTTAGGCATGTGACAGTGGCTTTATACTACATCCGTCCCCGGAATGAAGAGAATTTGACGGAGAAGGAAACCTGCACTAGACTCCACGGCGCGACGAAGAGACGATTTCAGTGATTCAGGAGGAGACAGCATGCGGAGTATAGGGAGAAGGGATTTTCTGAAAGGGCTGGCGGCGATTCCTGGCGCCGCGGTACTTTCGAACTTTCGGACCATGGCCGCGCCGGATCGCAAGAAAGTGAAAATCACTGATGTGAAAGTGATGACTTTTGGGTCAGCCCCCCGGAATATGGTGAAGGTCGAAACGGACTGCGGGCTGGCGGGCATCGGTGAATGCTATTGGGGCCGGGGCATCAAGGACATCATTCTCGGCTACTTGCGCAATGTGGTGGTGGGAGAAGACCCGCTGGATATTGAGCCCCTCTGCACCAAGATGGCGCGATACACAGGAGGGTCCGGTGGCGATGTGGGTGTCACCGTAACCGCCATCACCGGCGTGGAAATCGCCCTGTGGGACCTGGCGGGGAAAATCCTCGGAGCCCCGGTAGTGAAGCTTCTGGGCGGGCAATATCGCGACGGCGTGCGCGCTTACTGGACGCTCGATCCCAAGAACAAGTTGGATCCGGCTTCCTGCCGCGAGTTCGCCTCCTACGTCAAGAACCACCGCCTTGGCATCACTGCCGTCAAGACCAATGCAGATGATTTTGGGCTGAAATACGATCCCCAATACAAGGAACCGGGTCACGAACCGAACAGCCGCCACTTGACCAACAAGGACCTCGACCGCATCGCCCAGGGGTTCCAGAATGAGCGCGAAGCGGTGGGCGCGGATGTTGATATCGCCGCCCATTGCCATTGGGAATATGACCTTATTGACGCCCTGGAGTTGGCGCGGGCCGTTCAGCCGATTCGACCCATGTGGTTGGAGGATCCCATGCCGCCGGACTATTCCGGCGCCTGGGTTAAGCTGACTGCCGCTTCGCCGGTGCCCATCCTGACCGGCGAGAACCTTTACAGGGTGCAGGGCTTTCGACCCTTCATCGAGAATAATGCTGTTCATCTGGTGCAAATCGATATCCCCAAATCCGGGGGCCTGATTGAATCGAAAAAGATTGCTGACCTGGCCAACCTCTATGACATCCCGGTGTGCGCGCACACGGCGTCAAGCCCTCTGGGGGCAATCGCCGCGGCTCACTGCGCCGCCTCGATGCGAGACTTTCGGGCGATGGAGTTCTCGATTGGCCCCACCCCTCCGCAGGACGTTGATGGCTGGGAAAAATTCGTTATCTACGATGTCCCGGTGATAAAAGACGGCAAGTACCAGATTCTGGACAAGCCGGGCTTTGGCGTGGAACTGAACGAAGATGTGGTTCGCGCCAACCTGCCGCCGGGAGAATCCTGGTGGGGGTGAGGTTTGCGCAGGAGTGGTATCCGCCCTTCCTGTGCAGTCAGAATGTGACTTCAGGCCGGCTGGCACATTTCTGCGGCGCTCTTGACCAATTATCGATAACGCCTGGAGGTTCGGAAGAGGCAATTGTAAAATAGGGTGGTGGATACACCTGTCCGACTTCCTGACTTGCCGCAAGGTGGCGTGAATCAACGATCCCCCACCGAGGCCAAAATTCTCCTCTTTCGTTCCCTGTTTCGCGGACGCGAAGATGTTTACCCGCGCCGTTTCGAAAGCCGCAAGACGGGCAGTGCGGGCTATTCACCAGTTTGCGGTAATGAATGGGTTCGCGGAATATGTGAAAAGCCCAGAATTAAATGTTCCGAATGCCCGCACCAACGTTTTCTTCCTGTAAGTGACGATCCGATTCGCTGGCACCTGTCAGGTCAAGATAATCATGGCCATGATTTCGTTATGGGTGTCTATCCAATGCTTCTGGATGAAACCTGTTTCTTTTTGGCCGCCGACTTTGACAAAACAAAGTGGCAGGACGATATCGCCGCATTTTGCGAAACTTGCCGTCAGATGAAATTGCCCTTTGCCTTGGAAAGATCACGTTCGGGCCACGGCGGGCACGTTTGGCTCTTCTTCAACGAAGCCGTACCTGCTAACTTGGCGCGCAATTTGGGGATGCACATTCTTACGGAAACCATGGAACGCCGTCCCGACATCGGGTTCGATTCGTATGACCGTTTCTTCCCCAATCAAGATACTCTTCCGCAAGGCGGTTTCGGAAACTTAATCGCCTTGCCATTGCAGAAGCGATCGCGGGAATCGGGGAATAGCGTTTTCCTGGATGAGCTATTCACACCCTATCCTGACCAATGGGAGTTCTTGTCCTCGGTCCGCAGAATCAGCCGCGGTGAAGTTGAAGAAAGGGTGCGTCTCGCGGAAACCAAGGGGCAAGTTATCGGCGTGCGTCTGGCGCCCCGGGACGAGGAAGACGATACAGCGCCCTGGATGGCTCCGCCTTCGCGACGCGGGAAAGGAGCTCCAGTCCCTGGCCCGCTTCCGAAAGCCCTGGATCTCACATTGGGCAATCAGATCTATATTGCGAAAGAGGGGCTGTCCCCCGCCCTTCGCAACCGATTGATCCGACTTGCAGCTTTTCAAAATCCCGAATTCTACAAAGCTCAGGCTATGCGGCTTTCGACCTACGACCAGCCTCGAATTATCGCTTGCGCCGAAGACTATCCTCAGCACTTCGGATTGCCGTGCGGCTGCCTGGATGACCTGCTTGAAACCCTGTCGGGACTGAACATCAAGCCCATGGTCAATGACAAGCGCAACCCTGGCCAGCCGCTGGACGTGACATTTCAGGGTGAACTGCGTCCCGAGCAAACCGTTGCTGCCCAGGCCATGCTTGCCCAGGACATGGGAGTGCTGGCGGCCACCACTGCGTTCGGAAAGACCGTAGTGGCGGCGTGGCTGATCGCACAACGCGGCGTCAGTACACTCGTACTGGTGCATCGACGGCAATTGCAACAGCAATGGGTCGAGCGACTCTCTACCTTCTTGGGAGTGCCGGTTCGCAGTATTGGCCGGATCGGCGGGGGCCGCAATAAACCCACCGGCCTCCTTGACGTAGCGGTGATCCAGAGTCTGGTCCGAAACGGGGTTGTCGATGATCTGGTTGGCAACTATGGCCACCTCATTGTTGACGAGTGCCATCATCTATCTGCACAAAGTTTTGAATTGGTCGCACGTCAGGCCAGGGCGAAATTCGTCACAGGTTTGTCGGCCACCGTTACGCGCAAGGATGGCCACCATCCGATCATCTTTATGCAGTGTGGTCCTGTGCGGTATCGAGGGAATACAAAACAGGAGGCGGCCGCTCACCCCTTTGAGCATAAGGTGATGGTTCGTCCGACCGGCTTTCACCCGCTGCGACCAGCCAATCCCAATTTACGGCAACAATTCCAAGAACTCTATGAGGAGTTGATTGTCGACGAAGAACGCAATCGGCTTATCCGCCAGGACGTGATCCAAACTCTTCGGAAAGGACGATCGCCGCTGGTGCTGACCGAGCGAAATGAACACCTGGATTCATTGGCCAAGCTATTGGCGGAGGACGTGCAGCACTTGATAGTGCTGCGAGGCGGGATGCGCAAAAAGGAACTTGACGCGCTCCCTGCCCGCTTGGCTGCCATTCCCTCAGATGATGCTCGCGTAATCTTAGCCACTGGGCGTTATGTGGGCGAAGGATTCGATGACGCCCGCCTCGACACCTTATTTCTTACGCTGCCCATTTCCTGGCACGGGACCATCGCCCAATACGTGGGTAGGTTGCATCGCCTTTACGACGGCAAGCGCGAAGTGCGCGTCTACGACTACGCCGATCTCAACGTGCAGATGCTTTCACGGATGTTCGATCGTCGCTGTCGCGGCTACGAAGCGGTTGGTTACAAGATTCAGCTTCCGGGCAGCGCGGTACCCGGCTGGCCTGCGGACGTACCACTTCCCATCGATCCCGAGTGGAAGAGCCAATACGCCTCGAGCGTACGCCGCTTGGTGCGCGACGGCGTGGATTCTCCACTGGCAAAGCTATTTGTTAACGTTGCCGTAAATCCGTTTCCGAATGCCGAGGGCGGCAATCGAGCGCGAAGCGCCAGCGAGGCATTTCTCTATCGCCGACTTGCAACATTGGCCGCCACGACCGGGAAGTTTCGTTTGAATGTGGTGTTGCCGATTCCGTTCGATGGCTGGGGCCGCATGGAGGTTGATCTGCTTTGCGCGCCGTCCCGGGTCGCCATTGAACTGGACGGCGGCCAGCATCTTGGCGATGCCGACGCCTACCGGCGAGACCGTCGCAAGGATGCGTTGCTTCAGGAGAACGGCTATCTGGTCCTGCGGTTCCTTGCCGAGGACGTTGGCAAGTATCTCAATCAAGTCCTGGATGCGATCTTACGGGCACTAGCCCATCAGGACTCTGAACTTTCCCGCCAGGCATGACGAATGAAACCGGGGACCCTAGCAGCCCGTGGTGAAAGTCAGCCCCACGCGGATCCTGCGGTAGGGGTTTCGCTGCCAGCACAAGTACGGTAATCGTTTATTAGATATTGCAATATGG
>Ga0326727_10025836_pt1 | contig 10971 bp, 14 predicted proteins | sample MB2enrmetagenome_FD_207643 | JGI IMG/M metagenome (GOLD analysis project Ga0326727, IMG submission 207643) | Lab enriched peat soil microbial communities from McLean, Ithaca, NY, United States - MB29MY | ecosystem: Environmental > Terrestrial > Soil > Wetlands > Peat | place: USA: New York... | reverse complement strand
TTGGTAGATGTCAGGCACGTCATACGCGCTGATGACGGCGTTGAGTGGCACGTCGCAGAAGAGCGAAATCTTGGCGCGAGCGTCTTTGCCCAACGGTGTTTTACCCCGGCCAACTATGACGTCAGGACTGAGTCCGAGCTCTCTTAGGCTCTTTACCGAGTGCTGGGTCGGCTTCGTTTTGTGATCGCCGGTCATGTCCTCAGGCACGAGCGTTACGTGGAGCAGGACGAAGTAATCTTCTTCGCCGTGCATTTGTCGCACGGCTTCCAAAAATGGCATGCTCTCGATGTCACCGACGGTGCCGCCCACCTCCACGACGCATACATCAGCCTTAGCCTGGTCGGCCACGGTCCTGATGCTGTTCTTTATTTCATCGGTTATGTGAGGAATAATCTGAACGGTCTTTCCCAAATAGTCCCCTCGCCGCTCTTTTTCGATGACCGACTTATAGATCTTACCTGTGGTAATATTGTGATCGCCTGTGAGTTCAACGTCGAGGAACCGTTCGTAGTTTCCCAGATCGAGGTCAACTTCAGCTCCGTCCTTGAGGACGAATACCTCTCCGTGCTGGAAGGGATTCATGGTTCCGGCGTCGATATTTATGTATGGGTCAATCTTGATCGCCGTGACGTTGTGTCCGCGGTTGATCAGAAGTCTGCCAGCTGAGGCGGCTGTGATGCCCTTACCGAGGCCACTCATGACCCCACCAGTGACGACAACGTATCGCATCCTTCTAACTCTCCACAATGCCAATGATGATGTTATCGTTCTAATACGCTGCCGAAAAGCTATTTATACTCCAGACTAAGGCGCAGCCTGATTTCAGAATGCTCTTCCCGACAACAGCGAATAACATGATAACTGCACGCGCATTGCGGGTGCAGCGCAACGTGGCCGCCTTTTGCGCCTTTCAGTCTAATAATCTCCACGTGTAGTACGCCAAAACAACCACGACGATAAAGCCAAGGATCGCCACGCCGTAGCTGATGCCGCCTGCGGCTAACAATATCAGCGCAATGATCACACCAATCGCAAGGAGAATGTAGGGAAGATTCCTCATTCTTCTGATTCTCATTGCGTCTACGCGAAGATGCGGCAACCGAAGCTGCATTGAAGGTCGCAAAACTCTAGCAGGACGCGCGTTGCTCCGATAATCCATGCGCGAGAGGGCTTCATCGACCTCAATAGCATCAGGTGGCGGCTCGTTTTCGAGTTGTCCGATTTGCAGAATGAAGCTCTCCTCCCGTGAACCGTACCCCGTTGATATGCTTACTTGGCCCTCATAAAGCTCCTGCTGACCCGGGGGATTTGCGACGGTGATGGTGAGCAGTTCTTCGCCATCGACGTACGGGTTATTGCGGTTGAAAGTTACTTTATCTTTGATCGCGCCACGCGATGAGAGGTAAATATGGGTCGGAGCTTCGTAATTGACCACATCGATATCGAGAGTCGCCTTGCCGCCTGGCCTGAGTGGAAGCCGAATTAGGGGTTCCTCGATTTCGATAGATTGCAGCCCCTTCCGGTTTATATACACGCTCTGCATAATTTACCTCATTTCAGGCGGAAGCAAGTTAGGGATTCGCTCGTCTATTGGATAGTACACGCTACAAGCCTCACAATAGAGCGTGCCTTTAATAATCTCTCCCGCCTCTCCGCTCTCGACCTCGAGGGCAAGCGGGCCTTTGCAGACAGGACAACACAATATTTTCAGTAACTCCCGTTTCATGTCAGTCGCTTATTGATGCGCAGCAAATAATCATGCGCGTTCGAGTTTCTCCTCCCTTAAATCAACTATTTCTTTTAGCTCTGGTCCAGTCGAAAGCAGCGTAAACGGAACACCTACTGCCGTTTCACCTTCGCGCAGGAACGTCTTTACTTTTGTGGACAACTCATCGTACTGGTTCGCTCCCTTAACCGATGGATCAAGCTTGTCCAGCCCGGTTATCGCCACCTGCGTGGCGCCGTTTATCATAGCAGAATATTTTGCCATGGTGGGATCCCACCAGCCGATGCGCCGTTGCCGGCCGGTAACGGTACCAAATTCCTCAATGCCTAACTTTTTTGCCTCGTCCTCGCTCATTTGTGTTTCAAAGGGCCCCGCTCCTACGCGTGTCGGAAATGTCTTGAAGACCACGATTGTCTCGGTTATACGCGTCGGTCCGACGCCGACATCGGCAGCAATTTGAGAGGCTGTCGTATCTTTTGATGTTACATAGGGAAACGTCCCGTAGAAAAGAGAGATTCCAAATCCCTGCGAACCCTCTAAAATCACATTCTTCGCCGCCTCAAGCGCCTCGTTTATTTCAGCCGCTGCATCCGTCAAAAAAGGCGAGAGTTCTGCTACCTCTCGTGCTTGTGCCGTTGTCCTTTTTGCTCGATCAGCTGCAGCCGGGCCACAGCCAGTTCCAGTTGACCCGATCGTTTGTGAAAGGTACGGATCCTGCTTATCTGTTTCGATGTGTTTTGTTTCGATTATCGCGCAGCGATAATCCACACCAACTCGATCTGTCACCTTGAGCACTCCCGCTTCGCTAAGGAGCACGCGTGGATCAACCAGCACGCCTGCGCCGATGAGCAGTCGCGCGTCCGGATAAACGAAGCCGGAGGGTATCATGCGCACGCCGAACTTTCGTCCACCTACCTCGATTGTGTGCCCTGCATTGGGGCCAATTCCGCCGCGGGCAATAATCGCGGGCTTGTCAGCAAACGCGACGTGCGCGACGATCTTACCTTTTCCTTCGTCTCCAAAGAACCCGCCGACGATTATGGTGGACCCCATGCCCAGCACCTCAAATCGATAAAATGACGTCTATTCGCTTGCTATCGCGCTGTAAATATCTCAGACATCACAGATATGCTGTCAACAGTATTGGCTCGCAATATAAAAAAACATGCTTTTGCGCCCGACTTCCTCGCATTGATTCGCAAATGCGCAGCGAAGCACTAATAACGGAGTATTTCATATTGATTGTAACAGGTAACAACATGAAAGCTGATGCTGTTCAAATTGCAGATAACGTCTACTGGGTAGGTGTATTGGACTGGGACATACGAGCATATCACGGCTATACGCTGCACGGCACGACGTACAACGCGTATCTCGTCCTCGGTGAGGATCGCACGGCTCTTATAGACAACACGTACCCAGGCACATCAGCGCAGATGTGGGCACGGATTCGAGATGCGTGCGAAAAGGAGGGGCGACCACTCTCGCTCGACGTGGTCATTCAGAACCATATCGAGCTCGATCATAGCGGGGCGTTGACTGAGATTCACCGCAAGTTTCCCACCGCGCCCATTTACTGCACCCAAACTGCCGCGAAGGGACTGAAAAGGCTCTACCCGGCACTCGACCAGATCGAGTTCACGGCCGTCAAGACCGGCAGTGAGATTGCGCTCGGCGCAAAAACGTGTACCTTCCTCGAGGCGCCGCTGCTGCATTGGCCGGACAGCATGTTCACCTTTCTGAACGAGGAGGGCATACTATTTTCAAACGACGCTTTTGGCCAGCACCTCTGCTTGGCGCGCCGATACGACTCCGACGTCCCAGAATACGTGCTTATGCAAGCCGCACAAAAGTTTTATGCCAACCTCATCACGCCGCTGTCCCAGCTTGTGCTCAAAAAACTCGACGAAGTCGCTACTCTCGGGTTACTCGAAAAAATACGGATGATAGCCCCTGCTCACGGGCAAATCTGGACCGACCCAAACAAGATTATCAAAGCTTATGCGGCCTGGGCAACTGGAACGTCAAAGAGCAAGGCCACGATCGTTTACGACACGATGCATTACTCCACACAAAAGGTGGCCCACGCCCTCGCCGAGGGGCTAATCGCCAGCGGCATCGACGTCGCGATGTATTTCCTGCACGCTGACGAGAGAAGCGAGATTGTAACGGATATCCTGGATAGTAAACTCGTCCTATTTGGCGTTCCGACGATGCACAACGAACCCTTCCCGAGCATTGGGGACCTGGTCTACTATCTTAAAGGGCTCAGGTTTGACAAAACGGGAGAAAAAAAGCTTGCAATTACCTTCGGCTCTATGGGGTGGCAAGGCGGCGCTTCCAAGAAGCTTGCTGACGCCATCGCTGCGTGCGGATTTGAAGTGCTCCAGGACTTAGAAGTGTATTACGTGCCTTCAGAAAACGAGCTGGTTCAATACTATGAGATAGGTAAACAACTCGCTTCTCGGATAGTGATGGGCGCCTAAGCTCTTGACGCCCAAAACTGACCAGCAGAGCCAGCTAATTGAACCGCCGACCCCGCTCCGAGGCACGCAGACGCGCATGGATACTTTGTGTGAGATTCTGTCCGAAAGTCCGGCACAATCCAGCAAATTCAACGCGCTGCGATGAATCCAAGTTCTAGACCTCAGCTTATGCTTTGAAACTGCTTTCAATGGGCGAATTGAACAACGATTGTCTTCATCAATGCCGTTGGCTTTACCATGTTCATCACGTTCAACATTGTTTTTATGGTGTCGTTAGGAAGCGTCGGGTGGGCCACACGATGGCGCTTAGCTGGGGACTTCTGAGCGTGCTGATTTTTGGTATGGTAGGGACTGAGGGATGGATTTCGCAAAAAGCGCACTTTTTAGCTAGGAATAAATAATAAGAGAGCTTTGATTGCAGCAGCGACGCAAAAAGGTCTAATGGCATGAGATGGCGAAGTTCGACGAAGGTCGTAGGCGTACTTTATGAGGAGCGCGAAAACGCTGAACTGGAGTTACTAGGCGGATCACAGATTACGGGTATCACCTATCATGAAAAAGAATCAGACGAAGTCAAGCTCGTAAGCGCTTCAAAATTCGACGTGAATATCCTGCGCGACACGACAGCTACCGGCGTGCTCTATCGAGATCAAACGGCAGCCGCCGTGCAACTCTTGGCGGGGTCAAAGATCGTCAGCGTGCTGTATGAGGAGACGAGCGTGCCCGGGCTCAAGCTCTTGCGCGTAGCGCATACGGCGCTGAAACTCGTCAGCGGACAAGCGGTCAAGGGCCTCCTTTATCAGCAGCAAGGTAGAGCTGATGTCAAGCTTTTGAGCGACGTGAGCGATCTTTCGACGGCAGCCGGGGCACTATTGACCGGCGTGCTTCACCAAGAAAGCCAGATGGGCGCTCTGCGTCTAGTCAGCGGACAAGCGGTCAAGGGCCTCCTTTATCAGCAGCAAGGTAGAGCTGATGTCAAGCTTTTGAGCGACGTGAGCGATCTTTCGACGGCAGCCGGGGCACACCTTGTAGGTTTTCTTTATCGTGATGAGGCCCTGAACCAATGAAACTTCCAGAAGAATCGTCTGTAATCACCGGAGTCCTCTACCAACACAAGGGTTCGACGGATACACAGCTTTTCGGCGGGCTTGCGATTGGCGTCAAGTTGTTCGACGGAGTACCGATCAGCGGTTTCACTTACTGCGAGAACTCAATAGAGGACAAGCTCGTCAGCGGATCGCGGGTTACGGGGATCGTGTACCGACACGAGACCAGTGTCGATGACCGAATCCTCAGAAGTGCGAAAATAAAAGGCGTGATATTTCAGAACAGGGAGCAAGCTCAGCGTGACGCAGCGCGCGAATCAGCAAACGTCGATGCCGCGCGAGTGATTCCGCGTTCGCCTCAACAAGGGCTCCTGAACGGGTCGCAGATTGTTGGAATCATCTGTCGCGATAAGAGCACGGGTGAGGAGCAGCTCACGACTGGAGCAAGAATCGACATGAAGATTCTTAACGGAGCGTCTATTGCGGGCATCATCTATGAAGGACCAGAGGGAGAGAGTATCAAGCACCTGACCGGATCGAACATCACTGGCCTGCTATTTCAGCAGCAGAACTCCAGCAGCGAAACACTCGTAGGCGATATGGCCATTTTGGGACTCATCTACCAAGAGAAAGACGCCGTTCTTGCAAGACTTGCAAACAGCTCGCAGAACGCCATCTCGATGATTGAGACGGTCATTCTCTACATGCTGCTCATTGTTGGCATTTTGGGTCTCCTGGTTCCGGCAGTGAGTAAGCAAACCGATTTCTCACCCTTGAATTTCCTCGCGCTCCCATCGGCAGTCTTGACTGCTCTTTTTGTCCTGATGGTGGTTGTTTCTATTATCGTCCTCGTTTACATGAGATACAAACACTCACGCACCATCACGAGCTGAGCCGCAGGACCAAGAGCACCTCTTAGTGAGGTTAATAGGGCCCGACTTTTCCGCACGCGCCCCCCTCAATCGCGAATCGAACGGGAGGGTTTCCTCGTCGGCTTGCATTTAATATGTCGTTACGGCGTCAGTCGCGCCGTCAGTTGAGGCCGAATCCACCCCAATGTTCATAGAGATAATTCGGGTGATCCAGTTAGACTAGGTTGGCTATTTCTTGGCGGTCACCGGCGCTTCGTTGAATGTCGGAACAACTGGAGACGAAACGAAAGAATGAGGAGTCTCGCTCGTCATCGCGAGTGGTGACGTCGGCTCCGACAAACAAGGGGGCACCCCACCACACACCGGAGAGAGAGCTGATATCGCGCTCTGTCACTCACTGCCTGCCCGCCACATATACACGGCTGCCCCGATGCAAAGGAGAAACAGACCGATTATCAGGAGTTCTGCTTTAGCATCAGACGGTATGCCGTTTAGTATTTCCAAGAGCATCGTATCACAACCTATTACACATGTTATTCAAGCAAAGGGATCCCCAGATAAGCAGAGGCGGCGTTCAAACGGGCGACACTAGGGGGATAACCTTCAATGAGCGACACCATCAGCGCCACCATATCGAGCTTCCTTTCTAGCAATCTATCGCGTTTCTTTTGCCAGTTTTCCTTTGTATGGGGGTCCTGAATGAGCTGCACCGCCTTAGCCGCGACTTCGGCTGCGGTCTTTAGGTTTAAGAGCAGCTGAAACTCGCGCTCAAGCTCGATGAAGACGCCCGTGTCACAGTCACCTACAAAAGCATTGCTCAGGATTGTCGGCGTTCCCAGAAGTGCGGCTTCGGTCGCCATAATGTGCGTATCGGTGATGAACAACGACGCATAGTATAGCACGTCGTGTATTCGCCTGTTCGGCACGTTGAGAACGTGTTCTTTAATTTGCTTTGGAACGTCGGTTTCTGACGAAATGAACACCTCTCCGTAGGCGCTGAGCTCTCTCACGAGCGCGATCTTTTCGGCGTCGGTCAGTCTCGCGCCGAGGTGCGAGCAGTCAAACGCGTTAAACCGCAGCACACTGTAGTCTTGACTCCTTGAGATGCCCAAGAGATCAAAAACGGATGGATCAGGCGTATAATAGTTGGGGTGTAGGTACGCGAGCTCCTTGTAACTTTCTACTTTGAGGTGTTTTGAGCCTAGCTCCTGTTTGAATGATGACGGCGTCACAAAAACATCAGTAAACTGATACGTGAGTTTGAACATCGCGTAACGCGCAGCGTCGATCGTGCACTCGCCGTCATTAAACGTGATATCGGGAACCTTGAGCAAACGCGCCGTGAAGGTCGAATAGGTACCCCAGCCCGTGGTCAAGTCAATCTTCTTCCTCTTGAGGTATCGAAAGGCATTGACCACATCGTGCGGAAGTGACGTGTTCTGTCCACACTTCAAGTCGGGCGGACTCGAGAAAAAGGAAAAAGGAATGTCAAGCTCGTTTAGCAGGTCTATGGTCTCTCCGTAATCACGAGCGAGTACGAAGACCTGATTGCCATCACCCTCAAGCGCGGCCACGATGTTCTTGTAGAAATACACCTCAGCTGGCGTATTGACAAAAACGGCAATTTTCACGATGCTACCTCCTGCGTGTACATCATTTCGCGTCTGCAACAGGACACGGCGCCTTTGAGCGGGTCAGTGCTTGCGCCGTCACAATCGCTGCACATCCCTCCAAGAGTGTTCATCATCAAGCCTGCTCGCATAGAACGCCGCATATTCTCACCCCACTTACAAGATTTACATCTTCACGATCCTCGTCTTGATATAAGAAGCCGCTAAGGGTTGCGCTTTCGAAGATTTTCTTCTTAAGAGAATTTTCTTCTCGACAAAGTATGCCGGTTACCTGTTGCCACGGCAGGATATGCGCCGTATGATTGAAGTCTGCGAGCAGCGTTGTTTCGCGGGAAGTCTGGTCTTGATAAATCAGACCTTTGATCCGCTGGTCACAAAGCGATTTTTTGCCGAGAGAGACAGGGTCTCCGTAGAGTATGGCCACGATTTTCGATGCCTCGAGTATTCGTTCGTCATCCTCGCTCGTCGTCCAATATGTGAGGCCGTCGAGCTGTAAGTCGCTCAGAATGCTCTCATCGGCGCTGTCGTCGTGGTACAGGACGCCAACCACTTTCGAATTGGTCAAGAGTTTGACGTCAATGTTCAGCCCACTCTGGAGTTTTTTTTCATCAGTCCCTTCTTCCTGGTAGATGATGCCTGTAATTTTCACGCCGCTTAAGACCTTCATGGTAACACCTTCACGAACTATCTGTAGTCGACCTCTCCGTGCCGTGATACCTAAGGTAGAGTAGGTACCCCACAGGCACCACAATTAACGCAATAGCGATGTATGAGCTGAGCAGAGTGATATTGAATTGTTTCAATGCGATCGGCACGACGAGACCAAGAACGCCAATGATCGGCAACAGGTACAACAATATGCGCTCCGCTTTGCGAAATCCATTTCCTGACGGCTCTTCCACCTCAGTCGCGCGGCGTGTAGCGCGACTCGGGGGCGCGATATCTCGATAGATGATGCCGATGATCCTCAAACTAGTCAAGATGCCTTCCTCGCTGGAGGCTCGCTCTCTATATAGCACTCCTGTCAACACCGCTTCGCGCAAGGACGTTGCAGTGACTACTTTGTCTTCTCGATAAACCACGCCCGTTATTCTCGAGCCGCTAAGGATTCTTGCGTTGAGCTGTGGTCCACCGAGCAGCTTCACTTCGGTGCTGCCGGCCTCTTGGTACGTAATGCCCAGCAGTTTAGATCGGCTTAAGATTGTCCGATCGGCCGAACTCCCCTCTTGGTAGATAATGCCCAGCACCTTGCGCGCGGTCAAAATGTTCTCACGAGAGGAGTCTTCATCTTGATAGATGACTCCTGTGATGTTTAATCCGCTCAAACAGGTCTCTTCACCGTTTTTCTTATCCTTGAATATGATGCCGGTGAGCTCCCCCTTATCCAGAAGTTTCACTTTGATTTCAGGCGCGTTCAGCAGAACGCCGTCTTTACCCTTAGTGTCTTGATACGTGAGCCCAATCACTCTCGAACGATCTGCTGATGCCATCTAAACCTCAATCTCTGCCGCGGTTGCTTGAACGCTCGCCAAACTTCGCCGAGAATTAACCCTCATAGTTCGCTACTAAATATGTAAGTAACGGGCTTGAAAATCCTAGTGTGATTAAGCATGTGCTCGATTAGTGATGCACCAATGATCGTAAGACCGATGCCGGTAATCAAGCAAAGAGCGCTGGTTACAAGTGAGATTAAAACCATATAGACCATCTCCAAACCTCATTTTTCTTCTCCTTTTTCGGCTATGTCCTGCCCGCAGTCGCGGCAGTGGAAGCCTTGAATAAGGTGTGTGGGCCCACGCCTGTGCGCTCTGCGACGAGCGTGACGGGCAGCCGCGCTGAATGCTTACAGTAAGGCGTTGAGCCGGGCTTCATTTTCGTACACTTCAATTTCTTCAATTATGCGTTCCAGCTGCGCTACGCGCTCTACCAGGTGCTCAACCGCGTCGGCTAGTTCCCGCTTACTTTTCACCAACGACATTGTATCATACCCACACGACGCCCTTCGTGCAAATCCGCTCTTTGCATTACTGGTAGGATCATCAGCTCAGCATCTTTGACCGTGTCGGCTATGGGCTTTTCGACGAGCTCGTGCGTGCTACTTTCGAAACGCTCTTCTGCTGCCTTTTCGGCACGCTCTCTAAGTTTATTAAGCAAAATATCAAATATTTCGCGTTTATGCTCTTCTTGCGCCATCGAGAGACTTTGCACGATCGTCGTAGCGCAACTCTCTAATTTCTCGCAAAGTCTATTCGGGTTATTCTGCGCCCATTTTAGAAGATCGGAGGTATAAACATCCGATTCTATGTTGCATTCCTCATCGAGTAGCTCGTCGAACGTATCTGCGCTCGAATCTGCGATCATGCGGGCTGCCTCATCTATAAACTCGCACGTCGTATCGTGCGGCATGAACTCGAAGCCTTGTGCGGTGTGAACCGCGTATATGACTTCTGTGATCCATTCAGGCGCGATATCTTTCTTAAATACGATTTTATCTTCTTTTTGATGTTCGACCGTATGAAGGTTTTGCGCGATCGCAAGTGCCATCTGTTCTACTTCATGTGCAATTTCGCTCATGTTCCTATCATCCTGTCTTTTGGCTACACAGCGCATGCTGCAGACGCGTACGTGGTTTCTCCCCATAGCCCCGACTTCAATGACACTTTTCACTGTCAATCACACCCATCTTGAAGGCGCACCCGTAGCGAGGACGAATGAGCTTCTTGGTGCTGGATCCGTCCGTGTGTTTTCGGCTTACTAGTAGGGACTTTTCTGTAGAGTGGTTGCGTGCATCGTGAAGACTTTTCCCCGTCCGAGTGCGTCAAGACTTAAGTATTATAAAAGTATTTAAATGTTGCTTAAAGTTATCAATAGTTTTAATTTATATAAACCCCAAAAAAAAGAGTCAAGAATTAAAACTGTTCCAACTCGCGTCTGTGGCCAAAGATTTCTGTTCTGCAAGAAAAAACAAAAAAGAAACGTAAGATATAAACAAAATAACAACGATTAAGTACAAATTGCAAGTAAATGGTAACATGGCGTTTAATACGCGAAGCAATTTGTACGCAGATAACAACATGCACCGTTTTACATAGAGCCGACACCAAAAAGGAGCGGAGAGTGGACGAGGCTAACCCCGAAATAAAGAGCCAAGAAGTTGAAGAGATTCTACGCCTCTTAGCGTGTTCTGATTTGCGAAACAATCTCGCCAAA
>Ga0326727_10025835_pt1 | contig 10971 bp, 18 predicted proteins | sample MB2enrmetagenome_FD_207643 | JGI IMG/M metagenome (GOLD analysis project Ga0326727, IMG submission 207643) | Lab enriched peat soil microbial communities from McLean, Ithaca, NY, United States - MB29MY | ecosystem: Environmental > Terrestrial > Soil > Wetlands > Peat | place: USA: New York... | reverse complement strand
GGCACTCCACGCGGCGGCCGCCGCACCGTACCAATTCGCAACCCCTCGCCGCGCTTCCTCGGAGTTCCCAGCCTGACCACGGCAATCGCCACCTCGCACCTCCTCGATCCGGTTATCGCACATCGACAGTGATCGACGGTCGCGGAATGCGCCATAATCGCGAATGATGAAACATCTCATGCTCGCGCTTTTTCTTGCTGTCCTGACCGCGCCGCTGTTCGCCCAGGGCGCACCGCCGCAGGGCGGCTCCGATCAGCCGTACACGATGGAGTACTACTACAAGGTGCAGTGGGGCCACCAGCAGGAGTTCCTGCAGCTCTTCCTGAAGAACCATTACCCGCTGCTGCAGAAGATCGTCGAGAGCGGCCGCATGCTTTCGGTGAAGATCGAGACGCCGTCGAATCATATGACCGAGGACGCGCGCTGGGATTACCGCGTGACCATTCGCTTTCGCAATTCAACGCTGGCCACCACGGCCAACCCTGACGAGGAGCGGCTGATCCACCAGCTCTGGCCCGATCAGGACACGTACAAACGCGAAGAACAGCGCCGCTTCGAAATTCTGCTCGCGCACTGGGACCTGCCGTTGACGGACATCACGCCCGCGAGGAAGTAGGGGCCGGAGCGAAGCCGCGATTTACCGGTTCAGCACGGCGTTCAGCGAACCCTGGCGGTAGCCTTCCAGATCCAGCGTGACGTAGTGGAAGCCGAGCGGCTTGAAGATGGCTGTGAACATCCGCGCCATTTCCGCGGTCAGCGCGCGAGGAAGCTCGTCGGGCGCAATTTCAATGCGCACCAGCTCTCCGTGGAAGCGCACGCGGAACTGCCGGAAGCCGAGCGCGCGAATCGCTTCTTCACCCGCTTCCACAGTCCTGACGTTCTCCACGGTGACCGGCGTGCCGTAGGGGATGCGCGAACTCAGACAGGCCGACGCCGGCCGATCCCACGTTTCCAGTCCCGCCATGCGCGAAAGCTCGCGGATTTCCGCTTTCGTGAGTCCTGCATCCACCAGCGGGGCTTGCACTTCGTGGATGTTCGCGGCCTTCTGGCCGGGACGGTAATCGCCCAGATCGTCAACATTCACGCCGTAAACGATATGCTCGAAACCGCGCGCGCGGCCGACGTCCGCAAGACACGTGAACAGCTCGTCCTTGCAGTGGAAGCAGCGGTCCGGCGCATTTTTCAGGTAATCGGGGTTGTCGAACTCGCTGGTCGAGATGTACTCGTGCCGGATGCCGTGACCGCGCGCGAAACGTTCGGCGTCGCGCTTGTGCGATGCGGGAATAGAGGCGGAATCGGCGGTGATGGCGATGGCGTTCTCGCCCAGCGCCTGAGTGGCCGCCCACGCCAGATAGGCCGAATCGGTTCCGCCCGAGTAGGCCACCAGCACGCGGCCCATGGCGCGCAGATCTGCCAGCAGCTTCTCCTGCTTCGCTTCGAGCGCGAGCGGGTCGAGCGGCGCGGGAGGACCAAGACTGATCAGCGACGCCATACTACGAGTATAGACAGCAGGTCTATCGGAACAGCAGGAAACCCGCGTAGAAGACGTTGTTATCGACTCCGGGATTCACCGGCGTCGTGAAAGCGTTGGAGATGTGCAGGAACTTGTAGCCCAGTTCGATGCCGTAGCACCGTCCGCTCGGATGCCACTTCACGCCGCCACCGAAATCGACCAGGAAATTCAGGGCGGTGGCGTCGGTGACATTCACCGGAATACGCTCGGTGGAAGCGATGATGCCGCCATCGACCTGAAAAAACGGATAGAGCGGGTGCTTTCTCGCGACGTCGAGAGTCATCCCCAGGGGCGTGATTCCAACCCCATACACGGCGTGAGCCGGCATGCCGTAATAGCTCGGTTGCAACAGGACCGCGGCCGGCATCGCGCCGGCCGTGTAGCTCAGCGAAACGTGCTCCCACGCGCCGCAGCGATAAGAATAGTTGAAGCCAGCGACGACAAAACGGCGGCCGGTTGTCGTGCCAATCAACGTGGTGGACGCCGGCGAGTATCCACCGAAGAACTGGAATTCATGACGGCGGTCGCCGGACAATGGGTCGGCGGTGCAAACGCCGGCAAGCATGGAAACACGGAGCAGAAGAACCGCGAGGCAGGAACCAGCCAGCTTCATACTTGAATATAGATGCGCATCGCAGTTGTTTCGGACATTCACGGCAATTTAGCGGCATTCGAGGCCGTGCTCGCCGATCTGCGGGAAACTTCGCCCGACCTGATCTTCCACGGCGGCGATCTGGCAGACGCGGGATCGAGCCCCGTAGAGATCGTCGATCGCATTCGCGACCTGGGCTGGCCGGGCGTTGTGGGCAACACCGATGAGATGCTGGCAAAGCCAGAAACATTGGAGGAGTTCGCGGGCCGGTCGCCGCAACTCAAGTCGCTCTGGACGGCGATTCGTGAAATGGCGGCGCTCGCACGCGAGGCGCTTGGAGAGGAGCGGCTGGCATGGTTGCGCGACTTGCCGCGAGAGCAAATCCACGCGCCGCTCGCGCTGGTGCACGCCGGCCCCGATACCGCATGGCGAGCCCCGAATCCCGAGGCGAGTGATGCAGAACTGGAGTCTTTGTTCGGACCGCTCGGCCAGCCCGTTGTTGCCTATGGGCACGTTCATCGCTCATTCATTCGGCATATCGGGGACCTGACCGTCGTCAATACCGGCAGCGTCAGCCTATCCTACGACGGCGATCCCCGCGCGGCCTATCTTCTGCTCGATAACTCCACGCCGACGATCCGTCGCGTCGAGTACGACGTCGAAAAAGAAATCACAGCTCTGAACGACCGCGCGTTCCCGCGCGCCGCGTGGCTCGCGAAGACACTGAGAGCTGCCCGGCCACAAATGCTGTAGCTATGGCAGCAGCATCGCCAGCCGCCCCAGGATCTCCCGTTCGTTGGGCTGGAAACGGTAGTGGAACTCGTAACTATCCAGCCGCTTCTGCCGCTCCAGCGGGGTCATCTCGCGGAGGCGCTGGAATTCTTCGCGCATGAGCTCCTGACGCGCCGGCGGCTGGTTCATGAAACGGCCGAACAGATTGCGGAACACCTGCTGCTTTTCCGGCGGAAGTTGCCGGAACACCTCGTACTGTTCGCGCAAACGAGCGCGCTGGGCGTCTGTCATGTCGATGTAGTTCTGCAGATGCCGCTCGACGTTGGCGCGGCGCTGCGGCGGCAGCCGGTCCAGAAAGCGCTCGCGCCGTTCCGGGCTCATCAGCCGCAACCGCTCGAGCTGGTCGATCGGCGATGGCGGTTCTCCAGGCTGTTTCCACCGGGCGGGAGGCCCCGGAGGTTGCGCGGCGGCGGGCACGGAAAGCAATCCGGCCGCCAGCATCAGCGCAGCCGCAAATCTCAGGGCGGTCATGACAATCTCAGGAACCTTGGGGAGCGCGGGCCGGAGCGGACGCCGGCGCATCGAGCTGCTTCAGCATATCCATATCGTCCAGCGCGCGTTCCACCTCATCCACATCCATCTTTTGCGCGTCCTGCTGACTCCGGACAGCCGCCGGAGCCGCGCCGGGCGCAACATTGTGCATTGCCGGGTGCATCGCCGGGCCATGCAGCACGAAGGCCCCCACGAGTGCCGCGCAGGCGACGCCAACCGGGATCGCCGGCTTCCACGAGAACCAGAATCCCAGATGCGACAGCGTACTCCATTGCCGCTTCCACCACGGCAGCCGGGCCTCTTCGGCGATGCGCGCGTGCAGCTTCCGGTCGAATTCATCGGACACCGGCGGCAGCTTCCACAGATCGAGCGCGCCCCACACCGACTTCTGCGCGCCGGCCAGTTCCCGGCACCCGGCGCATTCGGCCATGTGCAGCTCGAACGCTTCCTGTTCCGCGGGCGTCATCGTGCCGGTGGTGTACGCCACCAGCACTTCCGCTTCGTTTCCCACCTTGATCGGACAACGCATTTTCTTCTTCCCTTCCAGCGAGTACTTCGTCCGCCAACTGGACACGCGGCGTCAGCCGCGTCGTTGGCCGGTACCCGAAGGGACGCGGCTGAAGCCGCGTGTCCCTCGCCCCGCTTCACTCACACCAGGTGCGCCAGCCGCGCTCGCAGCGTCTCGTATGCCCGGAATAACAGCGATTTTACCGCCGACTCCGAGCAGCCCAGCACACCGGCAATCTGCACGTATTCCATCTCTTCGTACTTGTGCATGAGCACCGCGGCGCGCTGTTTTCCGGGCAGCGCCTCAATGGCCGCGCGAATCTCGCCCAGCCGCGCGTCACGCACCAGCTTCTGCTCAATTGTTCCCGACCGATCCGGCAACTCCCGCACCGGTCCGTCGTCCGGCGTGTCGTCGATACTGTCCTGCGCCTTCTCGGCTTTTCCGTCGCGCAACCAGTTGAGCGCCAGATGCGTGGCGATGCGAAACAGCCACGTGGTGAACTTCGCCGTCGGCTCATAGGTTGCCCTTGCCTTATATACGCGCAGAAAAACTTCCTGCGCCAGTTCCTCGGCGACGCCTGGGTTCTGCACCATCCGGTAGAGAAAATGCACCACCGGTCCGCGATGCCGGTTGAGCAGCAGGGCGAAGCTGGTCTCGTCCCCTTCACGGACCCGCAGCATCAACTCAGCGTCCCGTTCGAGGGAGGCGAGCGCCGTCATATCCTCACTAACCCGTGCCGAACCGGAAAGTTGCGGGGACTTCATGGCGGGCGCCCCTATGCCGTTCTGGCCCGGTCTTTTCTGGCAATGATCTCGAAGTTACTGCCCCGCTGGCGCAGGAACGGGACCCGCAGCAGCCAGTCGTCAGCCCGGCGCGCGGCCTGGTACGCGAAGCGCCAGCCCGGGAACAGTCCCGCGACGGGCGTGGACCCGAAGTCGTACGTATCGCATTCAACGGAAAAGCCCGCGCGGCGGAAGGAATCGGCCACCGCTTCCGGCTTCAGCTCGCGTTCATCCTCGCTCTGGTACTTCTTCATGAGGTTCGGGATGAGCAGGCGGCCGACCGTGGCGGAAAGGCGGCGAACGCTGGGGTCGAGCGAGTAGAAGGTCCCGCCTGGATGCAGCATGTCAGCCACGGAGCCGGGGAGGTCGGCCAGCAGCGCATCGGGCAGGTGATGCAGGAAGAATATGGCAATGACCGCATCGAATTTGTCGCCGGCCCGCGGCGCTGTGCCTTCGATGAACTCCGCGTTCGCCACGCCCAGTTGTTGGGCATCGGCTCGCGCCTGCCTGATAGCCGAGGGCGAGAGATCCACCCCCACCACCTGGCTCACATGCGGCGCCAGCAGGAGTTCCGTGTCTCCGATTCCGCAGCCCAGGCTCAGCACGCGAGAGTTCCGGCTCGCCCCGGCGACACGCAGAATCCGCCGGATCAGGTGCTGACGAAACGCGCGCACGGCGGGACGGGCGAAGTGCGCCTGCGCCTCGCCGGAGTAGAGTTTTTCGTGGTAGGCCTTCTCGCGCTCGAGAATCGCACCGGCGGCTGGATCATTCATCTTTGAGCGTGCGCTCCATCAGCTCGCGGATGGCCTCCCGTGGCGACCGCTCCCCGCGCAGGATGCGATCCATCTGAAAGGTGATCGGCAGGTCCACGCCATGGCGCGCCGCCAGCTCCACCGCCGCGGCGGTAGTATCCACACCCTCCGCCACCATGGTCATCGATCCGACGATGTCCGCCAAAGACCTGCCCCTGGCCAGCTCGATTCCCACGTGACGGTTTCGGCTGAGCTCGCCCGTGCAGGTGAGCACCAGATCGCCCAGCCCAGCCAGCCCGGCCAGCGTGTGCGGATTGCCGCCCATGGCGCACGCGAGGCGGCGAAGTTCGGCCAGCCCGCGGGTGATGAGCGCAGCGATGGCATTGTGGCCGAGATTCAGCCCGTGGCAGATGCCGGCGGCGATGGCGATCACGTTCTTCAGCGCCGCCGCGACTTCGACGCCGATGGGATCGTTGTTCGTGTACAGGCGGAAGCTTGGTCCGGCGAAATCGTGCTGGATGCTGCGCGCCAGCGCGGCGTCCTCGGAAGCGATCACCAGCGCCGTGGGCGTGCCGGAGGCCACCTCCCGCGCGAAAGTGGGGCCGGACATCACCGCTACGCGCGGCGCGAACCGCGGACTCAGCACTTCGCGAACCACCTCGGAGACGCGCAGCCGCGTGCCCTGTTCGAGCCCTTTCGTCGCGCTGACGAAGCACATGGCGGGGTCGAGCAGCGGCAGCATTGCCGTGTAGACGCGCCGCGCGTACTTCGAGGGCATCACCCCGAGGACGACGTCAGTCGCGGGCAGCACATCTTCCAGCCGCGCGGAGACGGCGACGTTGTCAGGCAGCGGAAAGCCCGGCAGGAAAACGTCGTTCACCCGCGACGATTGCAGGCGCGCGGCCAGGTCGTCTTCTTTCACCCACAGTCGCACGCGTTCGCATCGTTGAGCCAGCACGATGGCGAGAGCCGTCCCCCAGCTCCCGCCGCCAATAATGGCCAGTTGCTTCATGAGCGCGCCTTGCTTCCACCGAAGCTGAAGACGTGCTCGTTGCCGGCACGAAGACGCCCGATATTAGCCCGGTGTCGCCAGATAATGAAGGCCGCGGCGATCACCGATGCCGCAATCAGGGGCCACGTCGGGCGCTGTATCAGCCAGACTGCCAAGGGGAAAACGCCAGCCGCAACAATCGATGCGAGCGAAATGTACCGGCTCACCGCCACCACAACGATGAACAGAACGGCCACCGAAAGAAGCGGCACGGGCGCCAGCACCACGAAAGCGCCGATGAAGCTGGCCACAGCTTTCCCGCCTCTGAATTTCAGGAAAACCGGGAACGCATGGCCGGCCATCACCGCCAGCGCCGCCGCGCTCATCCACAGCACCGAACCGCCGGTGAAGCGACCGGCCAGCCAGACCGCTGTCGCGCCTTTGAAAATGTCCAGCGCCAGCGTGGCAATGCCAATGCCTCGCCCGGTGGTGCGCAGCACATTCGTTGCGCCGATATTGCCGCTGCCGAAATCGCGCACGTCGCGGCCCGTGGTCAGCTTCACCAGCAGGTACCCGAAGGGGATGCCGCCAATCAGATATGCGCAAACGAGAAGGATGGCGGGGATCATTTCGCGAATGGGAACTCCGCCAGTTTGGTGTACACGGAACCGCCCGGCCCCGGCTCGCTGAGGTACAGAAAGAATCGGTCGGCCTCGAACGAGCCGAAGTCGGTAGCCTTGAGGCCCCCGATATCGAGCTTCACCGGTTTGCCGATGCGCGCGAGCGTCAGGTGAGCCGTGAACGGCCGCGTCTCGCGCGCGACGCCGAGTTTCGCCAGTGCGGTATCGAGGTCGCGCGCGAGCGAGGCCAGCGCCGGCGCATGCACGTCAGCCCACAGCAGCCGTGGTTTCAACTCCAGCCCGCGGACGCTCACGGGAACCGGAGCGCGCCCGGGCACTTTCGCCAGCGCCGCCTTCATCTCATCCAGCTTCGCCGCCGGCCACTCGCCGATGAACTTCGTGGTCACGTGCAGGTTCTCCACGCGCGTCCACCGCAGCGGCGCCAGCGGCCGCAGCGTGGCGAGCAGTTGTTCGAGCGCGGAAGATACGTGCGGCGCCAGGTCGAGGCCGGTGAACAATCGCATGGGCGTTTGATAACATCCTGGCATACGCGACCCTCTTCCGCTCGCTCAGCTCCTGAAAAGCAGTGACCTGCTCCCGCGCGATTTCTACGCGCGCGGCACGGTGCAGGTGGCGCGTGAGTGTCTGGGCAAGGTGATTGTCCACGGTTCGACCGCCGGGCGCATTGTGGAAGTGGAGGCCTATCTCGGGCTGGACGACCTCGCAGCTCACTCCTCGCGCGGCATCACCGAGCGCACGCGCGTGATTTTCGGCCCGCCCGGCCATGCCTACGTCTACTTCATCTACGGAATGTACGATTGCCTGAACTTCGTGACGGAGCAGGACCGCACGCCCGGCGCGTTGCTGATTCGCGCGCTGGAACCGCTGAGCGGCCTCGCGGTCATGCAGCGCCGCCGCCCGAAGGCGCGCCGCCTGGAGGATTTCGCTTCGGGACCGGGGAAGCTGACGCTCGCCCTCGGAATCACGCGCAAGCTGAACGGCGCCAATCTGGTGGAGAGTCCGATCACCGTGCGCCGCCTGCGCGACGAGCCGCCCATCGAGATCGCCGAAGGTCCGCGCATCGGCATCACCAAATGCGCCGACCTGCCTCTGCGCTTCTGGATCGCAGGAAATCGATTCGTCAGCCGGTGAGCGGCTTGCCGATTTCCCAGTGGTGCCCGAACGGATCCATGAGTCGGCCGATTCGCCAGCCGTAGTGCTGATCTTCCACTGGCCACACCACCGTCGCCCCCGCCGCGAGGGCCCGCGCGAACAGCGCGTCGGGATCGTCAACGATAATCACCATCCGCACGGTGCTGCCGTTGAGCGTCTCGGGACTGAAATTCGAGTGTTCCGGAGACTCGTCAGCGAGCCAGAAATCGGAATCGTCAATGGCCAGGTGCGCTATCACGCCCGATGTTTCATCCCCGAACTGGAACAGCGTGCGAGCGCCGAAGGCCGCCTTATAGAACTTGATCGCCTGTGTTCCACGCCGTACGGACAGCATCGCGGCAACGGAAGTCTTCATGCGTCTCCTCCATTGTCTTCCAGTGCCGAGACGGGTCGGTTTGAGAGTTCCCGGTCAAGCCAGTTTTCGTACCATTCAAGGAATGTGCGGCACACAGGTTCGAGTCCTCGTTCGTCAGCCTGGCGGTCGATCCAGACCTTGCCATAGCTGGTTCCATTTACCACCAGAAAGAACCGGATCGCGCACCCATAATTGCAGATGTACAACGCGCCGGGCACCTGTAGAACGGGAAAGGGCCGACCCTCGTCCTCGCACGAAACGTCTTCCTGAGCGCAGGGGTTCTCCCATTCCATGGGATTGAAGCCCTCGTTCCACCGAAAGGGCTTGCGTGTCTGATCCGGACTCGTGATGTCCTCGGGGTCCTCCACGTCCGGCGGGAAGATTCCGTAAAAGGGACCGGCACCACCACCACCCACCCGCATGAGGAAGCGACGGTAATCGGACGGCAACTTCACTCCGAGGCGGTTCTCCAGGCGAACCACCTCGCTCTCCGGCAATGGAGGATAGAACCGATACTCGTGGGAACTGGCGCCAAACGCGGTCAGGCCGGGGTCGAGCTCCCGCAAACGATTGAGTTTACCCTGAATTCGATGAATGTGAGCTTCGATATCGGAATCCACTTTGTGGATCGCTAACCGCGCTCGCCCTGCGATCCCGTCAGCGCCTCGTCCAGGCGCACGCTGAACTGCCGGGCCTTGGCCTCCACGCGCTGCTTCAGCGTCTCGATTTCGCGCTCCAGCGCGCGTTTCTGATCGGCCATGTGCAGACAGGCCAGCACCGCCGTGCGCGCCGTGTCCACGTTTCCCGCGCGCGCCGCGACCTCATGCATCAGCTCGTCCACGGTATGGGCCAGCGACTCGACCTCTCCGGGCTCTTCGCTGGCGACGAGGGAATAGCTCTGGTTGAAGATGGTGACGCGTACGGGTTTGCGTACCGGTGCGTCTTCCATGGTGGAATTATGGCACGTTCAGCAGATCCATCTGGCCGAGCAGCTTTTCGATGCGCGTCCGCACCTGCTTGCGCTCGGAGCGCAGATCTTCCATCTCCTGCGCCACCTTCTGCGCCTGGGCCTGGGCGAAGGCAGCCTCTTTGCGGGCGGCGTCGCGCTCGGCCATGGCCGCCTGCAACTGCTGGGCGATCACTTCTTTCTCCCGGCGAAGATAGCTGACCGCCTCCACAGCGCGATTGATGCGCTCTTCCAGACTGGCGAGAGCGTCGATTTCCTGCTCTGCCGGCGTCATGGCTATTGCGCTCCCGCGGCTTTCGCCTTCTCGACCAGAGCCGTGAAGGCCGCTTCATCGCTGGCTGCGATATCGGCCAGCATCTTGCGGTTCAGATCCACGCCGGCCTTCTTCAGACCGTCCATGAACCGGCTGTAAGAGATGTCGGCGGCGCGGCAGGCGGCGCTGATGCGCACAATCCACAGCGAGCGGAAATCGCGCTTCTTGCGCCGTCGGCCCACGAAACCGTAGCGCAGCGCCTTCTCCACCGCTTCCTGAGCGGAACGGTAGAGTTTGCTCTTGGTCAGGAAATAGCCCCTGGCGAGGGCCAGCGTCTTCCGGCGGCTGTCGCGCCGGTTGGTTCCACGTTTTACTCTCGGCACGTTTTGCTCCTTGTGTTTGCTGCGGGCGGATCAGGCACGTGCGGCGCACTGTCCACTCCAAATCGCCGTCGGGCCGCGAGGGCCTTAGTACGGCAACATGCGGTGAAGCTTGGCCTGATCGGTGGCGTCGGCTACCGCGGACTGCTTGAGTCTCCGTTTGCGGGAGCGCACCTTCGATGTCAGAATGTGCCGGGCGCCGGAGTGGTGGCGAACCACCTTGCCGGTTCCCGTCTTCTTAAACCGTTTGGACGCACCCTTATGGGTCTTCAACTTCGGCATAATTGCGTAATCCTGATTGTCCGCGCGCGGGCGGAACGAGGAGATAGCTCTTCATAGCCTAACACATCGCTGGGTAGTGGGTTTTGAAGTTCGGTTTCGACCCCTTGCGGACGTTGCCTCAGTCGCCAATCGCACGAATAACTCTCGCCGGATTTCCTCCGACAAGAGTGTTCGGGGGAACGTCCCTGGTGACTACCGAACCCGCCGCTACGACGGAATTCTCACCCACGGTTACGCCACCGACGATGGTCGCGCTGGCTGCGATCCATGCGTTTCTCTCGATCGCGATGGGCTTTCCGACTACCCAGGCGCGCCGCTGGGATGGTGCCACCGGGTGGCCCGTCGTGATGATACTCACGTTCGGCCCAATCATCACGTCATCGCCAATGCTAATCCCGGCAAGGTCGTACAGAGTGCAGTTCTGATTGATGAAGACGCGATGGCCGACGTGGATTTCGAGACCATAGGCCGTGTAGAACGGCGGAATGAGTCGAAAGCGGTCATCGACCTTCCTGCCGG
>Ga0326727_10025834_pt1 | contig 10972 bp, 10 predicted proteins | sample MB2enrmetagenome_FD_207643 | JGI IMG/M metagenome (GOLD analysis project Ga0326727, IMG submission 207643) | Lab enriched peat soil microbial communities from McLean, Ithaca, NY, United States - MB29MY | ecosystem: Environmental > Terrestrial > Soil > Wetlands > Peat | place: USA: New York... | reverse complement strand
ATTCCTGCTTCCGGCTTGCACCGAACTTGCATCGAATACCCCGCGCACGAAAGCCCCGTGGATGTCTCCCAACCGCTTGCCATTCAGCCACACTTCTGCCGCATAATTGATGCCTTCAAATGTCAGAACGAAATGCTGGCCGCGCGCCAGAGCAGGAGCCGTGAACTCTGTTCGATACCAATAATCCTGCCTGCTCAGCGATTCCGGAATCGCCATATTGTTGAGGCCATAATCGGGATCGGGATAGATCCCGTTATCGATCATCGTTGTCAACACCGTGCCGGGCACTGTCGCCGGCATCCAGGAACTCTGGTCAAACCCGACCCTGGAAAGGACATCCCCTTTGGCTTGAACCTTGGGCTCTTCAATCAGACGCCAAGCACCCAGAGCGGATGCGACCGGGGGTGCCTTCGCCACAGGTTTTGAAACTGCCGCGAGCGACCTCGGAAGTGTTCCTGGATCTTGCGGAGCGCGATACCCCGCCTGAGCGCGCGTCTGAAACGGCCAGCACTTCGACCCTTGCTCAAACCGGGCCAGATCGAAGTTTTCGTGCGTGGCGGCCAACGCCTGAATCCGGGATTCCGGCAAAAACTCGGTGTCAAAAGTAAAGCCGAGAACGCGGCCGGTGAAGGGACCCATTACCATCGAAGCGCTGCCACCGGGCGAAAGCTTCATCGCCGATTCGCCCACCGGCTTCCCATCGCTATAGAGCCGCAGCGTCGTCCCGTCGTAAGTTGCCGCCGCGAAGTGCCACGTAGCACCGCCCACTCCAGTCGACGCGGAAACCTGACCGGCCCGCCCCGCCCGGAACACCAAGTGTCCATCAACGATCGTTAAAGATCGCTCGCCGACGCCACCCAACAAGATCTGCCCACCGGGCTGCTGATCCATCTGAAACCACAGATACATCGACCACCGCGAGGCGTCCGGAGCGTGAATCTTCTTCTCCAAACCCACGCCATCCCGAAGAAATGATCCGTTATAAGGCCCGTAAGTCATCGCCGCAAAAGCCAGCAGAGCGCTCCACATCCCTCAAACTCTAACAAGGTTCCGGTGGATAATGTTGAAGTGAAATCAGCCTGCGTCCTTCTCATCGCCGCCGCCACTGCGGTCTACGGAGCCGATGCAATTCGCTGGGGACCGCCGCAGTCCAACCTCCAACTCGGAATCGGCGCAACCGCGAACGCGCTGCACTTCTTTTTGAAGAACACCAGTCCCGAGACGACCGACCTGCCCATAGGCTCCATTGAGTCCAGAGGCCACGCATATAACTTTCGAATGATGGCGCACTCGCCCGCGGGCAAAGATCTTCTCGTGTTTGACAGCAACGCCATGGGCATAGCGGACTCCTTCGGGCCTTCCTACATCAATGCCACCATGCTGCCAGGCCGAACGTGGGAAATCGTTATTCCGCTCAAGCAGTTAAACTGCGGGATCGATTACAAGGACGTTGCGCTCTCAACTCTTCTCGAGCAGGGCTACACTCTCCGCACATCCTTCGAAGTGAACGAAACCAAAATCTCAGCCCCGGAATTCACCTTCCAGCCAACCCTCATCCCCACTGTATCCGCTCGAGAATTGCGCGAAGACGATTTCCCTTATCCGCGTTAATCATCTCCACGAATCCGACGCGCCCTTCCAGATGCTTGCGAAAATTCGCGTGACCCTCGCGATTTTGGTTCTCTGGTCCCAGCCGCGCGCAGTTCGTCAGCGTGGCCTTCAGGCGATCGAAATCCTCCCGCACCACGTTCGCCCGTTCATTCACCACCAGGCCTGCCATATATTGCCGCACGCCTTGCCGCATCACGCGGGTCTTGCGATGATGCACCGCAAAACCCTCTTCCTGTAAAATCGACGCGACATGAATCGAGAACCGTTCCACGCAGCGCTCAAACTCTTTGCCGCCTGAGAACGCCAGATCGTCCGCATACCGCGTATATCGCGCACCCGCTGCTTTCGCGAGTCCCGTCAGCCGGCAATCTACGCGATACGCACATAGGTTGGCAAGCGCTGGCGAACTGGGCGCGCCTTGCGGTAAATGCGGGCGTGCGTACAACTCCAGCCCGCGCCCCAGGCGCCGAGGCGCAACATTCGTACAAATCCCGCCCAACAAATCCGCCACCGATTCCGGATATCCCACCGTTCGGAAAAACGTTTGAATCCGCGCGCCGCAAAACGTCGGGAAGAAATCCTGCAAATCCATCTTGAGCACCACCCGCTGCCCGGCATGCGGCGCCACAAACGTCTGAATCGAGCGCCCCTTCACGAACCCATGCGACGCCGGATGCACCGGAATCCGATCCAAAATATCGGTCAGGATGCGCACCTGCAGTTCCTTCAGCCGGCGCTTGGGAGCTTCAATCAAACGAACGCCCGAAGACTCCTTCGTTAAAACGCGGTAATTGTAATGCTGAAGCTGCGGGCTACATGCCCCGTGCGCCAAAAGCCCCTTCAAGTCGGCGAACCATTCCAGCTCTCCAGCGCTCAGCGACAGCCACTCCGCCAGTGCCCCGGCGGACTCAATTGCCGGAACCCGCCACGCCGCAGCCGCCGAAACGGGCTGCATGCGATGCGATTCCAAAATCCATCGCGTCAACCGCAACTGGCGGGAGTATCGCACTCGCACCCAGCGGAATCCGCGATCTGCATCCAGGAACTGAATCGCGTCGCGTTCCCTAGGCCGAGTTTGGCCGGCATGCGCCGCGCCGAAGCGTTGCGCCAGCGGCCGGAGCCAGCGCCAAGGATGGCCTAACGCCTTGCTGGCGCGGGCGACCATTGGGTCCACCATCATCTCGCCAGCCAAAAATGCTTTCGCAACTATTTCGGACAGCAGCGGTGGAATCCTCCAACGAGTCTCACCTTGCGTGAGTTGATCTGCGTGCAGCGCAGGAAGCACTCCCGCGACGAATTGCCAGTCATCCACGTTCCCCTGGGGTAACCCCAGAGAGGGCCAAAACGAGCAGCCCGGCTTGGAGCAGTCCACCGCCGACTGCATAATACCAAGGTAGGCTGGACCTAATGACCCCGATTCAGTTCGGCGGTTTCGGGGAGTGCGGCTCTCTAAAGCCGTCCCGGGGTACACCCGAAGGTCATCTTAAACGCCGCAATAAAGGCGCTCACGCTCGCATACCCCGTGTCCAGCGCCGCATCCGTCACCGATTTCCCTTCCGACAGCAAGCGCACTGAATCCAGCATCCGCACCTTCTGCCGCCACAGTCCAAAGCTCATCCCGGTTTCAGACCGGAACAATCGCTCCATGGTTCGCCGGCTCGCGCCGCACCGCCGGGAAAGCCCGCCAAGCCCTTCGTCGGCTCCTGGATTCACCAACACTCGCTCCGCCACCGCCAGTGCGCGTGAATCCACGGGGAGAGGCAGCATCATCGGCTCCACTGCCGCCGCCCGCATCTCGTCCAGCAACACGCCGAGCAGCCGCCGGTCCTCATCAACGCGGGAATCTAAAGCCGGCAGCGAAATGATTCGCAAAATCAACTCGCGCAACAGCGGAGTCACTGAGAGCACGCGACACTCGTCGCCCTCAAGAACCTGCGTTTCGGTAAGGCCCATAGGAAACGCCAGCGACCGCATCGCCACCTCGCCCCACATCCGAATCGAGTGGCTGCAGCCCGCCGCAATGAACACGGCCTTCCCCGGCGGGATCATCCAGGACAACCGCCCCGCATGCACCGTCATCGCGCCCGAGCTGGCGTAAAGAAGCTGATGCCACGCGTGCCGATGCAGTTTGATAACGGAGCGGCTGCCGTAATTCCAGGCCATCGACCGTACTGCCAGAAACGGCTCGTCTTCCACCGCCAGTCTTTGGCGCATTTGAGACACTTGTTGTCACTTTAGCGCAAGCCAGCCACCCCGGGCGCTCCCTATACTTGCCCATATGCCCAACAACCTCAAGAGTTTTGGAATCACCGCTGACGATGTCGCCCGTGCCCGCCGCTTCTACGAACAGGTATTCGGATGGCGCTTCGAGCCCTGGGGACCGCCCGACTTTTACCTGATCCACACCGGTGACGAGAAAGATCCTGGCGTCCAGGGACTGCTGCACGCCCGTCGTGACCCGGTAAACGGCACCGGCATGACCGGTTTCGAATGCACTATAGGCGTCGACTCCATTGACCCGATCATCGCCGCAATCGAAGCGGCGGGCGGTAAGATCACGATGGCCAAGTTCCATATTCCAAGCGTCGGCACAGGCGTCTACTTCAACGACACCGAAGGGAATTTCGTAGGCGCGATGCAGTACGAGAAATAGGCGCCTTCTAAAATGGACGCGCAGACTTTAGCCGAAGCTCTACTCTCTGTCGGTCGGTCGTGAAATCGACCGTGGAAGGCGCACCTCCCTCCACAAACAGGAATTTCCCAGGTTTGCCATTGAGCCAATCGACGCGGATCTGATATTTCCTGTTCAGGGCAAGCCGTAGCTTCACCTCATTCCCGGCTTCAGCGCGCTCGAAACCCGCCTGTGCCCCATTCCAGTCGGCGAAGGCTCGCGCGCCATCCAACGCGGGCGACCCGTCGGGCCAGTAGACACGCACGTACAAACCGCCGAACAGCAGTGGGCGAGGAAGCCTTAGCGTAACTCCGGTAACTTCCTGCCCGGGCTGGACAGTGAAAACCCGCGCCTTCGAGACATCTTGGGTGCCCGGCGCAAAAAATGAATCAAACGGCATGGTAGTTGTTGGAGCCCCATTTAGATTCGCCGCCAGGACGATTCGACCTATCGGTACATTAGCGGTCTTGAACCGGCCGGACTCATCCGTATCGGACCATGTTCCCGGAATCACGCGCAGTATCCCACCGGGCTGCAACTCGCCGAGTTCCACTCGAACATCTCGCGCAGGCCTGCCGCGAGCGCTCACGACACTGCCCGAAATACTGGCGTGCGTTGGGAACGTTGCCCGGGCCACGGCGCAGCCTCCCGGGGGTACTTCAACTTCTGACGTCCGCAGATCTCCATTCCCTAACGAACGGCTTCGAGCCGAGATCGCGTAACGCCCAGGCGGGAGCGGGCCGATCGTGAATGTTCCATCCTGCCTTACGTCGGCGCTGTTTCGTTCGCCGGAAGGCCCCGCGATTTGAAACGTTGCGTCCGCAGCCGCAACGAATTCGTCAAACCGCCAGAAAGCCATGAAATTCTGCACCGCCTGCCCCTCGATCCATCCGCTGGAATGCGGGTTGATCTTACCGGCGTTACGCAGGTAGGTCAGGTCGGCGTCGCCGTCTTCGACTGTCCTGGTCGGGTTACATTCCCCCACCACGTACACGGGGAGTTGGCCCAGACGCTTCCATGCTTCTGGGATCGGTTTCACCTTCGAATTCGCAGCATTGCGTCCCAGGATTGTGACCGCCACGGGCGTCTGTCCTCCGCCCCCCGTGTAGACCAGATAGTCGCGCCCATACTCAAACTGGTTGTAGCAACTGGTCATGCTGGCCGGGTCGATGAACACTTCGTTCGTACCGGGCGGAATTCCTTTAAAGGCTTCCAGCACTTTGAACCGGTAGAGGGTCATCTGGGCGAACCCTCTCGTGCGGTCGTCGTTGTCGTCAACTACTCGACCACGGAAAATGACGGGCGTGGATTGATAGATCTCACAAGCCTGAACCTTCCCGTAATTCACACAACTGCAGGCCACTACAGGCCAGGTGGACGCGAACAGCAGCAGTAGAAGCGTGCGCATGCGAGTTCATTTTATGCCGGGCCGCTATCGTGGTATGAAGTCTCTCCCCGAAAATAAATATCATCCGCGCTTGTCGATTTTGAAAAAGTCGAACGTCGTTCCCGTGAAAGCCTCACTTAGGCAAACGGAGAAACACGATGACTCAACATACGCTAATCTTTCTCGCCATGGCGTTCGCCGCCTGCGCGTACGCCACAGAACAAACCGCCCAAAAGCTCACTCCGGAGGAGCTTGAACAGGCGCACCAATACCTCAAGCAAACCCGAGATCTGGTGGTGGGTGCGACGAAAGGACTCACCGAGTCCCAATGGCGCTTCAAGCCGGCGCCCGACCGCTGGTCTATCGCCGAGATCGTCGAACACATGGTCCTCGCGCAAGATCTCATCCTGGGGCCTATTCGCCAGCAGCTCGCGACGGCCCCGGCTGGCCCCGCGGACCGCGATATCAAACAGATCGACGCCATCGTGCTGAATCGGTTTCCCGATCGGACGTCAAAGTTCCAGGCGCCCGAAGTCCTGCATCCCACCGGTCGCTGGACACCTTCCGCAGCCATGGCGCGGCTCCTTGAAAACTTCGACCGCCTGAGCCAATACCTGGATTCGACGCCCGATCTGCGTCAGCACGTCCTCGAAGCGGCCCCCCTAAAAGCTGTGTCCAAGGGCGCGTATGACGCGATGGACGGCTATGAATGGATACTGGCGACCGGCTCTCATACCGAGCGCCACACCAAACAGATTCTGGAAGTGAAAGCCGACCCCAACTTCTAGCTATCATTCGAGAAAGGACCGCCATGCGCTACATGATGCTGATCTACTCAAAGGAAATCGAGGGTGGCCCTTCACCCCAGCAGGCCCTCGAGCAAATGGCAGCTCACGGAGCCGCGATCGAAGAGGCCAGCGCCAAGGGCATCCTCGTCAGTGCGGAACCTCTCGCTCCAACCATCACCGCCACCACGGTTCGCTTGCTGAACGGCAAGCCGCTGATCACCGATGGGCCATTCGCCGAAACCAAGGAGCAGTTAGCCGGATACTACATCCTGGAATGCCAGAACCTCGATGAAGCCATCGACTGGGCGGCAAAGATTCCCACCGGCTGCAAAGGCGGAGAGGGTTGTATCGAAATCCGTCCATTGCCCGGTTTGCCAACCCGCCCCCCAATGAATGGCTGACATCCGGGCCGCCGTCGAATCTGTATTCAGGCAGGAATCCGGCCGGATCATCGCCGGCCTGATTCGCATGTCGGGCTCCTTCGACCGTGCCGAGGAGGCGATGCAGGAAGCCTTCGCCTCCGCGCTTTCCGTTTGGCCCGATCAAGGAATTCCATCGAATCCGGGAGCCTGGATCATGACGGCGGCGCACCGCAAGCTCATTGACGCCGCGCGCAAAGAGAGCACCCGTCGCAAAAAGCAAGACGCTGTCAGTTACGATGTGCCCTCGTCGTTCGAGGCCGAAATCGAGGAACCGGCCATGCACTTTCCAGATGAACGACTGCGTTTGATTTTCACCTGCTGCCACCCCGCGCTGAACAATGAAGCGCAAGTGGCGTTGACCCTGCGTACGCTCGGCGGATTAAGTACGCCGGAAATTGCGAAGGCGTTCCTGCTCCCCGAAGCAACGCTCGCGCAGCGATTAGTCCGCGCCAAGCGCAAGATCCACGAGGCGCGAATCCCTTACGAAGAACCATCTCCAGATCATTTGCCCGAACGGCTGGCATCCGTGCAGGCCGTAATTTATCTCATCTTCAATGAAGGCTATGCCGCAAGCTCAGGCGATGATTTAGTACGGCATGACCTATGCGCGGAAGCCATACGCTTGGGGCGCGTCTTATGCGAACTGCTTCCGCATGAATCGGAAAGCATGGGCCTGCTTGCGCTGATGTTACTTCATGATTCCAGGCGCAAGGCGCGAATGGTTGGCGGCGAGTTAGTCACGCTGGAAGAGCAGGACCGCTCGCTGTGGTGTCAAGCCGCCATCGCGGAAGGCTTGCAGTTAGCCGAGAAAGCTTTGAAAATCGGCCCGGCGGGTCCTTATCAACTGCAGGCCGCCATCGCGGCATTGCATTCTGAGGCGAAGGCCCCGGGGGAGACGGATTGGCCCCAAATCTCCAGCCTCTATGAAAAGCTGTTGGAATGGAACCCTTCCCCCGTTGTCGCGCTGAATCGAGCCGTCGCGATCGCCATGTGGCAAGGTTACGATGAAGGCTTACGTCGCGTCGATGCTCTCGGCGCCTCAGGCGCACTGGATCGCTACTATCTGTTTCACGCCGCGCGCGCAGATTTGCTGCGGCGCTTATATCGCACTGCGGAGGCCGCGGAAGCCTATCGCCGTGCCGTGGATCTCACGACCAATGCAGTTGAGCGGAATTTCCTTATGCGTCGTTTGGCGGCCATCAAGTTGTAGAGTCGCAGATATGAATTGGGCGCTGGCATTCATCCCGTGGAACGAAAGCGAGATGCGTGCGACTGAACGGCGGTGTGCCGCAGCAGTAGCAGTAATAAGATCGGTGCATGCCTAAATTCCACTGGCTTGGCGTAATTCTCGCCACGTCCGCTTTAGCCCAAACCCAAGTCACCATTTACAACCAGAACTTCGCCGTGGTCAAAGAGCAGCGGGTTCTGAATGTACAAAAGGGTGTCAACGAGATTCGCCTAACTGACATCACCGCACATCTGGAGCCCGATTCGGTGATCCTGCGCGACTTGCAGCGCGGTGGCGCATTACAGATTCTTGAGCAGAATTACGAAAGTGATCCACTCAGCGAAAGTCTGCTGCTGAGTAAGTCGGAAGGCAAGGTGGTGGACTTCGAAATCACCAATCCGCAAACCGGCGAAAAGCGTATTGTAAAAGGCCGTGTGATTCGCAGTGGCTATGTCCCGCATGTGGACGCGTTCCAGACCTTTGGCCAGCAGTACGCCAATAGCCAGCAGATGATGGCCAGCCCAATGGGAGGTGGTCAGCCGATTATAGAGGTGGACGGGAAGACGCAATTCTCGCTACCCGGTCAGCCGGTCTTTTCCGGTCTCGACCCAGCCGCCTTCCTGAAGCCCACGCTGCTGTGGCGTTTGATGTCGGATACCGCTGGCCCGCATCAAGCCGAGTTCTCCTACATCACCGGCGGCATGGCTTGGTCCGCCACTTATAACGCCGTCGCGGCTGAGAAGGGCGATGCGTTCGATCTTACGGGCTGGGTGACTTTGCAGAACGCCAGTGGCAAGGACTTTGAGAATACGTCGATCAAGTTAATGGCCGGCGATGTGGCGCGGGCACAACTTCAAACTCCCCCACGCGTAGCCTTCGCGACCGCAGCTGTCATGGTGCAGCCTGCGGAAGTCACCGAAAAAGCCTTCGACGAATACCACCTCTACACGCTGCCGCGCCCCACTACCCTGCTCGATCGCGAAATCAAACAGGTGGAATTCCTGCGTGCGCTAAACGTGGCGGGCCACCGCCTTTATGTCTATGAAGGCTTCACGCCAGATCCGGGTTGGTTCGGCAACACGTATAACACCTACAATCAGGTGAACTACGCCGGAACACCCAACACCAAAATCAGGACCGAACTCGAATTCAAGAATTCGGAAGCGAACCATCTCGGCATGCCGCTTCCCGCAGGCGTCATCAAGCTTTACCGCCGCGATTCGGATGGCCGCAACGAATTCATCGGCGAAAGCGCGATCGATCACACCCCCAAAGACGAAACCACGCGCCTGTACGTCGGCAACGCATTCGACCTGGCAGGCGAACGCAGGCAGACCAACTTCGTCAACGGCAACATGAATGGACAGCAGACCATGGACGAGACGTTTGAAATCAAAGTCCGCAACCACAAGACCGAGCCGGTGGAGGTCCGCGTCGACGAACTGTTGTATCGCGGGATGGCCTGGGAGATTACCGCGCATTCGATGGACTTTATCAAGCTCAGTTCCAGGGGCATCGAATTTCGCCCGACGATTCCGCCGAATGGCGAGGCGGTGATCACATACACGGTTCACTACCGTTGGTAGCTCTGCGGGGCGTAAACCGGTCAGGCCTCGAGTATTCGCTCACTGAGGCTCCTGACACCAATGAGATCGCAGCCATCGTTCAGGGGTGGGGCGCCAACATCATCCGGCTGCCGTTCAACCAGGAGTGGGCGCTCACCCGTCCGGAGTATCTGGAAACGCTGGATTTCTGCATCGAGACCGCCGCCGCGTTGGGTGCGTACACCCTGCTCGATCTGCACTGGCTCGATGCCACCACGGTGCGCGGCCACGATAATCGAGGCCGTCCCAACTTTGTCCCGCCGCTACCTAATCAAGACAGCGAAGAGATGTGGAGTCAACTGGCCCGCCGTTACCGAAATCATCCAAAAGTCCTGTACGACATTTTCAACGAACCGCATGACCCGCTGCCGGGCGACCCGCTCGCTTCTGGCCCGGTCACGATGGCCGAGTGGCAACCCTGGGCTGTGCGCTTGATCCATGCCATCCGCTCACAGAACTCGGAAGCCCAGATCTTCGTCCCCGGCGTGAACTGGGGTTACGATCTGCGAGGCTTTCCGATTCCCGGCGTAAGTGGAGTCGTTTATTCCACGCACGTGTATCCGAATAAAGGAACCGACTGGGACCGCTCGTTTGGCAATCTGGCCGATACCTATCCCGTATTCGCTTCCGAATGGGGTGGGGAAGATCGGGATGTCCCGTGGGGTCGCACCCTGGCTGGATATTTGAAACAGAGGGGAATCGGCTGGACCGCGTGGTGCTGGAAGAACCGGCCGCACCTGATTCGGAAACCCGCACCGCCGTATACGCCGACGCCTTTTGGCGAGTTGGTTCGTGAGAGTTTGAGATGGTGAGCGCGGTAGGAATCGAACCTACAACCTAGAGATTAAGAGTCTCTTGCTCTGCCAATTGAGCTACGCGCCCACAAGTGGGTATGACGCGCCGGAATCGCCGCGCCAGACACCAAAATACCATACCCACTAATCTGGAATTTGCGAAACTAGATTGACGTAAGTTGACATTTCCTGATGCGCATCATTTCCAAAAAGACCAAGTACTGTCTCAGAGCGTTATACAACCTGGCCCGTGAATATGGAAACGGGGCCGTCCTGGTGCAGAAAATCGCCGACGAGGAGGTAATTCCCAAGAAATTCCTCGAACTGATCCTTCTGACCGCGAAAGCGGGCGGCTTAGTGGATTCCAAACCCGGCCGGGGCGGCGGTTATCACCTGACGAAAGCACCCGAATTGATCACCGTGGGCCACGTGATCCGTTTGATGGAAGGTCCGCTCGCTCCGTTGCC